>OCTX012226201.1_pt1 | contig 15053 bp, 18 predicted proteins | sample 1539691 | NCBI WGS metagenome assembly OCTX01 (sample SAMN02144231, study PRJEB22623) | gut metagenome | biome: sheep rumen | host: Ovis aries | place: New Zealand | reverse complement strand
TTCTCGTAGTATTCGTTGTTGCCTACAGCCTTGGAATAGGCTTCGAGGAAAGGCACATACTTCGTCTGAGAGAACTCCCGGCTGAACTTATAGATGTTGACGGTCTTATAGTAATTATCCGTCTCGTTATAGTCGAAGGCAGCCTTAGGTACGAAGTTGACGATATTGTTCTCGCTGTCGATTCTCACCATCGTACCATCCATCCACGTCTCGTATTTGGCGACGAGGGCGAGGTTGGGGTAGGGATTATCTGTCAGGAGTTTGAACATGCCGTCGTCAAAGATCAGGTCGCTCTCAATGAGCAGAGTGTCGTCTTCCTGCAGTTTATCCTTTGCAAGGGCCAGCGAATAGATGTTGTTGGTCTTGTCATAGATGGGGTTCTCGACGAATTCAATGTTGAGTAGCCCTTTATATCTGTCACCAATATAATTGATGAGATTTTGACCTTGATAGCCAACGACAATAACGACTCTGTTTAATTGTAATTTGCTGAGTTGAGACAAAGTTCTGTCAATCAGTCGGACTCCATTTACAGGCAACATACACTTCGTGTTGTCTTTCGTGTATTCGCCCAACCGGCGCCCCATTCCTGCTGCTAAAATAATGGCTTGCATAACTTGGTAATACTTATTTTTCTGCAAAAATAACAATTTCTGTTGAAATAGCCAAGAGTTTCGTCTTTTTTCTGTACTTTTGCAGTTGATATGGCAAAGAAGCGGATAGCATATATTGATGCGATGCGGGGATTTACGATGATCCTCGTGGTCTATGCCCATGTATGCTATTTCTGTCTGGACGGCCCTCTGATGGGGTTCAACCGTATCTTCTACCTCTTTCGACTGCCCTGTTTCTTCATGATTAGCGGCTGGCTGTTCGAGCCTGTCGCCAGACGGCCGTTCCGGGAAGTGATACGTCATAAGGCGATGGTCCAGTTGCTGCCCACATTGATCTTCCTCCTGCTTCTGGCTCCGCCGCCGGAATTCTTCCATCAGTTGGGTACCCTGAAAGGCGGCTACTGGTTCACGTTCGTACTGTTTGAGTTTTTCGTTATCTATTTGCTGATAGCACGTCTCGGGTCCGTGTGGAGGCCCTGGGTAGTCTTGGCCATCGCCTTGTCTGCCTTTTGCTGTGCCAGATATTACAACGTCCTTCACACTTCAGCCTCAGGGATACAGAGCGTGATACTCAATGTGCTTGGTTTTCTGAGTGTTACGTTGTGGCGCTTCTTCCTCTTCTTCTATATCGGCACTTGGGTGCGTCGCCACTTTGATGCCTTCGTCCGATGGACTAACAGGCCATGGGTACTTCCTGTGCTTGCCATCGTGTTCTTACTGATAGCCTCCACTTCCCACAGGGATAACCTGCCATTCGAGATGTTCCGTTTTTTCGTAGGGGGCATCACCGGCATGTGGTTCGTCTTCACCTGTTTCCGTCTCTCAGGCTCGTGGCTTGAACGACTGCATCTGTCACGGCCCCTGCAGTACGTCGGTACCCGGACCTTGGACATCTATCTGCTCCACTACTTCTTCCTGCCTCGTTTCCTGTTGCCTTATGCCGATAACCTGAAAGCCTACGGCAGCCAGTTCGTTGAGTTCTGGGTGATTCTTGCCGTCGCCCTCATCGTCCTGGGCCTCACGTTGCTGGCCAGTTACCTCATCCGCCTCAGCCCCTTCCTGGGTCATTATCTCTTCGGTGTGAAAACAGAATAGCCATTGTTGTTATACCTTAAATCGTGCTTTAAAAGCTAAATTTTCTTAACAAGATGTAAGATTTTCCTCAATTTTGACATTCTTCGTGACTACTACGGTCACGGATGATTCTGTCGTTTGTGTACTTTTGCCGCGCATTGCCTGTAAAGGGTGATGCGTATTTGATTTTTTTGTTAAATCTTAATTGACAAAAGTATGTTGAAGGATCAACTTACAAGTTCGTGCGCAGGAATCATCCTCGACGAAGTGAGAAAGGAAGGTCGCCTGACCTTCGTGAGTGATGAGTGCGGTATCAACCGCAAGTATTTTAATCGCAAGATGTTCCGTTTGTTACGGTTCCACAGACTTGTACGACTGCTTTACAGTCTGTCGTCATGGTGCAACCGTGAGGATTTTGAACGTCTTGGAGCTCAGCTGTTCGGCCACATCTGGGATTTTTGTAGGACTTATGATGACGACTTCTACAATGAATGAACGTGCATTTAGCCTCATGAAGGGTGATCTGTCTCGTCTGAGACAGTCGCCCGCTGCCACCCTTTCGGCAGAGCCGAGCCAAGAAGAGGTTGGTACGCTTTTCGGAGAGCGGATTACAGCCGAGCTTGAATTGCCGCCGATGCAGCCGCTTTTCCGTATGTCGGGTACTCCCTGCTTCTACCGTGGGGAACTGGTGGCAGACTGTGGAAAAGCAAAGAGCGGGAAGACCACTTTCCTTTCGTTGTTGATGGCGGTAGCTCTTTCGCCAAGTCGAGGAGCGCTCACAGATGATGTGTCGAGGAGATTGGCATTGGAACGTTACGTGGCAGGTGAAGACAAATCGGATGACCAGCCTCTGAGGGTGTTATGGATCGACACAGAACAGAGCCGACAATCTACTCAGGAGATACTCACTCAGAGGATCATACCGATGGTGAGAGGCGATACGGTTACTGACGATGCCCGAAATGCCGGGAATGACTGTTTCAATGATTCCTTCTATGCCTTCAACCTTCGTGGCATGGGCTATGAGGTGCGCCGCAGGATGGTCGAAGTGGCAGTGAAGACAGTGAAACCTGATCTTTGTATCATCGATGGCATCAAGGATCTGATGACAGACATCAACGATGCTGTCCAGGCGACACTTATCATGGAACAACTGATGTCGCTGGCCGAGGCCAAGAACTGTTGTATCGTATGTGTGCTTCATCAGAACAAGAGCGAGGCAGACCGTAATATGCGCGGCTCGATAGGTACGGAACTGACCAACAAGGCTTTCGAGGTCTACCAGTGTGAGTATCTTGAGCGCTATGAGATGTTCAAGGTGTCGCAGACGCTTTCCCGTCGTCGGCGGATGAAGACAGACTTCTACTATCGCCTTTCGGAAGACGGACTGCCTGAGCCGTGTGAACAGCCTCAGGAGCAACCCCGTGACGCATTGGGACGGTGGATGAAAACGGAATCAAGGCTGGAAGATCTCCAGAAACTCTTCAACGAGGCATTCGAGGGCAGGACGCAACGGAAATTCATCGAACTCATGGCCGTGGCGATGAAGAAGTGCGGCGTGGCTGATGCCAAGGCATACTATGCACTCGTCGCTGAGGCCGAGGAGCAAGGGATCATCCGCAAGAGCACACACCCGGAAACGAAGGAGACATGGGTCGAGCTGACCGAAAACGGGATGCTGCCCTTTTAATTATTAATTTATTATTTAATTAATTATTTGCCCATAAGGGCAAATATAATTATAATTATTAATTAACACGCGCGAGAAAATGAAAATCGACGAACTTTTCGGCCATACCTTCAAGGCTATCAGATCGCAGTTGGGGCTCCACAGAAGCACAGTGCCGATGGTGCAGCCTACAGCTGATTCCCTTTTCTGTCGTGACCTTGTTGACAGTGATAAACTGACAGCCGAGCAGGTGGCTCATGCTGCAAACTGTTACCGGCTGGGGAGAAGTCGTTCTGGGAAGACCATCTTCTGGATGATCGACCAGGACGGCATCGTCAGGGACGGGCGTATCGGCCACAGTTGGGCCTCTGTCATGCTGCGTCAGCGAGCTCCGCGACTGCTACAGGATTTCTATCCCCGTCATTGCCTCTTCGGGCTCCATCTCTTGTGCTCGGCACCTTCCAAGCCAATATGTATTGTAGAGGCAGAGGAGGCAGCAGTATTGCTGAGCGAACTCTTCCCCGATCAGTTGTGGATGGCTTGGTCTTACCCGGCAAACCTTATCGAGTGGCAGCTGAGGCCCCTTGTAGGGCACCGGGTGATATTGTATCCGAGGACAGACCCTGTGGGCGACTTCTATCTCGCCTCGCTTGAGATCGCCTTCCAGGCCAGAAGAAGGTTCGCTCTTGATGTTTCCGTCTGCAGCATCCTCGAGGATCATGCTACAGAGGCACAGAAGGAGGAAGAAATAGATATCGTCGACTTCCTTTTTGACAAACCAACGGGTTCTTTATACTAAATAAAATGAAAGCAATGTCGAAACAACAGCTGGCCGATAAGGCCGGCGTGAGTCTGAACACATTCAATAAATGGTGTAAGCCGATCGAGAAGGAGCTGCTGCGACTGGGTATGATTCCCGGGGCGAGGATGCTCCCGCCGGTCGTCGTGAAGTTCATCGCAGACCGCTTCTGCATCGACCTCTGATTTCTTGAACACGGATTGTACGGATTTGACGGATGCTGCGCTTGACATTTATCCGTTCCATCCGTGTGATCCATGTTCGTTTCTTATCACCCTCCGGGTTTACTCAGTAAGGGATAGGGGTTTAGGCAGTAAGTAATACCAAGTCATGCAGTTATCGATAGGACTTTACCCCTATAAAGGATGGCAGTTTACTGCATGACTCCCTATCCCTGACACCGTTAACGCCTATCCCCGACACCCTTGACAGGCGGGGAGAACTTTATTTCACCTTATCCCTTCTTATCACACCTTATCTCACCGTAACTCCAAACCATCCTCTCCCAAAGTCGTAACTTTGCATTGTCACACAGAAAGCACGGAAATCACAGAAATCCGGCATCCTACTGTTGACAGAGGGCCCTTCTTATCTTATTAAACTTTTTAAACATTAAAAAAATGAGTCAGAAATTCAGAAAAATCCAAAACGACAACGACGACTCCACCGCCTTTGGCAAGTGGTTCGCCACGGCGGTCTACGACCAGCATTTCATCAGCACTGACCAGCTGGCAGAGTTTATCCAGACCCAGGCAACGGTGAAGAAGAGCGACATCAAGGCGGTGCTCGACGAGCTCGGCGGTGCGATGAAGCACTTCTTCGAACTGGGGCAGAAGGTGAAGCTCGACGGCATCGGCATCTTCAAGGTGGGGTTCTCTTCGATTGGCACGACGGCCAAGGAGGACTGCGGTGCCCAGACCATCACCACCCGCCGTGTGCTGTTCCAGCCAGAGAGCAAGCGTGTGGTTGTCGGCCAGACCACAAGCAAGAAGGGAAAGATTGTCCAGAAGTTCATTGTCGCCAAGACGCTGGTGAAGGACGTGGTCTTCGAGGAGACCTTCGACACCTCGCTGCTGCCGGAGAGCGATGCCGGGTCAGAATCCGGCTCCGGCGAGGGCACTGGCGGCGGTGACACGAATCCCTAAGCCTTAGACACTGAGGGGGGGGACTGTCGTCGAGTCCGGGATGGGGCTACGGCCACACTGGCAGCATCGGGCTGCAACACAATCCACAACACGGCCGTGAAAGCCATCTGATCACGCGGCCCCCTCTCTTTCCTTTCACAGAGAACTTTTAATCAATTAAAGCTATATCTTATGAAACTTCAGCGAGAAACAATCAACAAAGTTGCGAACTTCATTCTGACGGTCATCACCGCCTTCGTATCCACCTTCCTCATGCAGTCTTGCTTGAATATCTAATTTCTCTCGTTTGTCACACAGAAATCACGGAAACCACGGAAATTTTAAAATTCTTAATACGCGCAGCCGTGTCGTAGGCACTTTCTGTGATTTCTGTGTTTTCTGTGTGACTTTAGAATATCTGTGTTATCTGTGTAATCTGTGTGACTTTAAAACAAGTATGAAAGAACTAAAACATGATTCCGTGAAACTCCTTGTGATTCACTGTAGCGCCACGCGCTGCAACAGGCCCTTCAGCGTGGAATCGCTGATTGCTACGGGCATCGCTCGCTTCGGCCAGCCCTCCTATCATTATTATATCCGTCGCAACGGTGCCATCGTACCGATCCTCCCCGAGAACGTCCGTGGAGCCCACGCCCGCCACTACAACAATTGTTCGCTCGGCATCTGCTACGAGGGCGGTCTCAACGAGAATGGCCGTTCTGCCGATACCCGTACCGAGGCCCAGAAGGCCGTGATGTTCGCCCTGCTCAAGGACCTCACCGCGGAGTACCCCGATGCCCGTATCATAGGGCATTGTGAACTGCCTCACGTCGCCAAAGCCTGTCCCTGCTTCATCCCCAGCACCTACTACGCCTCCCTTCAGCCCGAGAGTCGAAACTCTAAACCGTAAACTGTAAACCGTAAACCGTAAACTGTAAACTGTAAACCGTAAACCGTAAACTGTAAACAATGCCCCCTGGCCCGTTGCGAGACGCGCCAGGGATTTTTTTGCTCAATTAAGTAAAATAGTAGTTTAAAGATTTGGTTTTGTCTTAAAAACACACTATTTTTGCACACAATGAAACGAAAGATGGCTCTTATTTTCACATGCCTGCTGGCATCGTTTATTTTGCTGTTCTATGTAAGGCGGCCAATTTTGACAGGTAGCCTGACAAAGCAGACTGTCTATTTATGGTTATTGAATAGTTTCCATATAAAAGACAGTTGTAGGGAACCTATGTTCATGCTGATAGATGATGACTCTGGAATGGGTATCTTCAAGATTCATGAAATCTGTGAGCGGGTTGGGGTGAAGGCAACCTTTGCCGTTGTCCCTTCCGTCCTCGACAGTATGCGTATTGATTCATTGAGAGCCTGGAATCGGGATGGATATGGTATCGCCTTACACGGCTATAATCATGGCCGATGGAAAGAATGGACTGCTGATGAAATTGTAGATGATATAAACAGAAGTTTAGCATTCTTGGAGGAACATGACATTGCCTCTCCCGACCAAATAGGTATCGTTGTCACACCCGGCTCGTACAATACCCGTGCTATCCGCAAGGCCATTGACAGCCAAGGAATGAAAATGGTCATGGGTGCTGGTGTCGTGAATCCAGATACCACAACGTTTCAATGGGGGCGGTTGTTCATAACCAGAGATACCAATCTCGATGAAGTCCGTGACATCCTTGAACGCACCAAGGCCGATAAGGGCTTCATCATATTCGGTACTCACTCATCAAATCCTGATGAGTTCTCTGCCGAGAAGACCGAGGCTATTCTGAGAATGGCAGTCGATCTGGGCTTCGTCGCTTGTCGATAGGGCCTACAGATAGATGATGACAAAGAACGAGATGATCCAGCCCGTAATACAGATGTGAATAAAACGATCCTTGACAAGTGATTTTGTCGGACTGCCACTTTGATTGTAGACGATCATATTCTGCAGGTAGCGTAGAATACCAGCCAAGACCCAAAAACATGTTAAGTACAGATAGTGAGTCCCCAGCCTGGTTGTGACTTCCTCAGACATGGTGTACATGATATAACATACCATCGTAACAGCTGCAACGATGGCTGTTGCTTCGTTAATAAAGACCTTGTTATATCCAGTGATAGATACACGGGGCTTAGTACCAGTCTGCTCGTAGATGTTGAAATCGTCATATCGTTTGGTAAAAGCCAACAACAATGCTAACAGGAAGGTCATTAAAACCAGCCAATGGGAAACCCATGTGTCGGTGGAACAACCTCCAGCCAAGACTCTTAACACAAAACCGATGGCGATAATGATAACATCGATGATGGCATAGAGCTTCAGTTTCAGGCAGTAAGCGATATTCATGAGCCAGTATCCACCTATTATTATATATAGATATGGCTGTTTAGGACCATTAACAAAGCTCAATATTCCGAATGACAGCAGAGCGCAGAGTAACATAATGATGTAGCCGCTCCTGATAGACACTGCTCCTGAAGCTATGGGACGATAACGCTTCTTAGGGTGTAGACGATCTGCTTCAACATCAATAAGGTCGTTCAGACAGTAGATGGAACTGCTGATGAAGCAAAAAGATAAGAATGTCAAAAGGGTTGGTATGACTTGTTCTTTTATGAACAAATGATTACTGAAAAACAATGGCGCAAAGACGAAAACATTTTTGATCCATTGACTGATTCTGATGAGTTTTAGATAATGTATCATAAGTAAACTGATGTTGCGTTATAGCGGCTTTGATTTTATGACGCCCCATAGGGTGATGATATTCAAAAGTTCTTTCATTTCGAATCTGACTTAGATTTGTTTATGATGTAACTGATAGGATTGAGCATAATGGTCATTATCTTAGTGCCCATCAAAGAAAAAGTGACTTGCCTGATTGAATAGGCTATTGTCAACACATGTTTCTATCATGTGCCCATATACCACTAAGAATATCAGAAATATCTTCAGAGAGTCCCAATATGGATTTCTATTTGTTGATAGCTTGTCTATTAGTGTCATTATGCCATTAATATCTCAAATTGGACTATTTTAAAATGTAATTAATGATCATTCTTGCTTTTTCTTTTTTGAAGAGATGAGTTAGTGAAAATACTAATCTGATAACTTTAAAAATCCTACGTTTAGGTATTTTAGTTATTAGTTTTTCTATGAGAGTAATATATTTGTTCTTGCAACCGCCGTAACAGGCCTTTTCAAAAAAATCACCTTTGATGGTATCTAATTTGGCCACATGAGAGAGAAACCAACTCATAAATAGATCTGTTGCTTTAATTTGCTGAATGGCGACTTTATAGTCCCCTTGATTGGATAGGTTTATGTTAGAAACTCTAAAACTCATGCAATTCTTAGGAATGCATGCTATACCAAGATCAGACATCGCAAAAGCTGTAGCATCGTCACTAAAGTGAGCATGGGGAAATGAAATAAAACCTTTTCTTTCAATGAGCGTTTTCCTTTTGAAGATATAATTAGATACACATGATATTGTATACCCCTTTGCCCAGCAGAGGGTGAATTCTCTGCTATTCAAATATTCTTTTAATGGGAATTCTATGTCTAACACCTGCCCATTTTCTCCAATCTTCTTGACACCAGAACGAATTAAGTTTACATTAGGAAATTTCTTTATTAGTTTTATTGCTTCTGTGAGAAAATCTGGCTCAAATGTATCATCATCTGTGGCTAAAATAATATAGTCAAATTTAGCCAATTGAATACAATGGTTCCAATTGGAGACTAAATCAGTTCCTCCAATGTTCCTTTCATTACATTTATAAATAATTCTGTTATCAGAGAATTGGTCAACAATTTTTTTTAGGTTTTCTGGTGATGCATCATCGACAATTATCAACTCAAAATTTCTATATGACTGCATAAGAATGCTTTCTATAGATAGATGAAGAAATTTAGCCTTATATGCAGGCATAATAAAAGAGAAGGAAACAGATTCGCTCATACCATTTTGTTCTTTTATTGTAATCTGCCTGCAAAGATAATCTTTTTTTGTTAAATCCTTGCATCATTCAGATTTTATTTGTAATTTTGTCGCAAAGAAATTAAAAATGATGTTCTCTGTAATTACTATAAATTATAATAATATTTACGGCCTTCGACAAACTATTGAAAGCGTTGTTTCGCAGTCTTTTGATAGTTTTGAGTATATTATTATTGATGGAGGCTCTACAGATGGTAGCTTAAATGTTATTAAAGAAAATGAAAAGGAAATAGATTATTGGATTTCAGAAAAAGACCATGGTATCTATAATGCAATGAATAAAGGTGTTGCTCAGGCTCATGGTGATTACTGTATCTTCATGAATTCCGGCGATTCTTTTATTGATGAATATGTCCTGATGAATGTTTCAAAGGTTATTGCTGGCGAAGATATTATTGTTGGGAAAGCCATAATAGACGACCTAGGTCATAGTATTTCACCTCCACCAGCTAATGGTGTACTGACTCTTTACCATCTTTACTCGGGTTCAATCCCTCATCAAGGTGCTTTTATAAGAACGGAATTATTGAGGAAATATCCTTATGACGAGAAGTTGAAAATATCTTCGGATTGGAAGTTTTTCGTTCAAACTCTAATTTTGGATAATTGTTCTATCCGCTATATAGATCTACCTGTTTCTCGATACGATATGAATGGATATAGTTCTTCGCATCCATTGCTTATGAAGCGGGAGAAAGAGCAGGTATTGGCAGAATTGTTCCCGTCTCGGGTTCTTGCCGACTATCAACACATGAAAGCTTCAGAGTGCTTGACCCAGACTTTGACCCCTCGGTTACGTCGACATTACAGTATTGATAAAATCCTTTATCGTATAGGAAGATTCCTTTTGAAGTTCGTGAAATAGATGATAAAACAGAATAATTGCTTTTTTCTTTGTAATTTGTTTAATTATCACTATCTTTGCAAAAGAATATAAAAATATAGCAGATATCGTAGATGGAGAGATTCTTTAATACAGCAGGCTATAATATACTCGAAGATAGTAATACTGTCGTTCCGCTGAAACTGTTTGATCGAGAGAATATATTGATGCTCATCCGACAAAAGCAGTTTTTTGTCCTGTATGCTCCTCGGCAGACGGGTAAGACTTCCTGTATGTTGGCAGTACGTGATTACTTTTTGGGGAATGTAACGATGTTGGAGTAAGGATTTAAAAACCTATTTCTATGGACCAAAAGCTTAAAGTATCAATTCTGATACCTATATATAAGGTAGAACGGTATCTTGAAAAGTGTCTTGATTCTGTTTTTACTCAGACTTATCAGAACATCGATTATGTGTTTGTAAATGATTGTTCGCCAGACAATAGTTTACAGGTGTTGAAAGATACGATATACAAGCATGGCATTGATAAGAATCGGTATGTCATTATTGATCATGAAGAGAATGAGGGAATCGCTGTCTCAAGGGCTGATTGTATAAAACATGCCACAGGAGACTATGTGCTTTTTGTAGATAGTGACGATTGGATAGAGGAAAATACTGTTGAACAGATGGTTCTCGCCACGAAAGCGGGGCTTATAGATATCGTCGGCTGTGATTATATGAAAGATTTCCTGTCGGGAAAGATTTCCTATCATCATGAAAAATATGCAGACAGCTGTAGAGAGAATATGCTCAGATGCCTAAACTACGATATCGCCACAGTGTTGTGGAAACTGTTAATTAGAAGGAGTCTTTTTGAATACTTTCCGATCAGCCATATTAATATAGGCGAGGATTATATTATTTCAGTTAAACTCTATTATTATGCGGAGAGCTTTGTTTCACTTCCACAAGCTTTTTATCATTATGTGCAGTATAATGGAAATCGATTGTCATTTCAGAAACAACGCAGTATGGATGATCATATTAAATGCGTAAATGAAGTGGAGTCGTTTCTGCGAGAAAAAGGTTTGTATGATGACAGAATCTGTCACAGTTTGTTGTTGAGGAAGTTTAATATTAAGAGCAATTTTGTTTTGGACAAAAGACTTCTTAATGAAAAAGCTTTCAATAATACTTTTCCAGAGGCAAAAAGCATTTGGCGCAAAATGAGTTATTCCAAAAAAGAATGTTTGAAATTCTGGCTAGCAGAGAATGGATTGTTTGAATTGCTAAAATTATTATAAATATAGTATGGATACAAATATAAAAGTCTCAATTCTTGTCCCCTTTTATAAAGTAGAGAAATATGTTGGGAGGTGTGTAGATTCGCTTTTTTCACAGACATATAAAAATATAGAATATATCTTTGTGAATGACTGCACGCCAGATAAGAGTATGGATGTAATAAATGAACACATTAAAAAATATGGTGTTGCAGAAAAATGTAAGATGATTATTCATGAAACGAATCAAGGTATTTCTGCTTCAAGAAATGATTGCTTGGACAATATGACAGGTGACTATTTTCTGTTTATTGATAGTGATGACTATATAGACAAGGATATGGTTGAATTGTTGGTAGAGGCTGCTATCAAAGAGGACGCAGATATTTCAGGTTGTGGTTATATAGAGGAATTTGAAGACCATAGTGTGGAGCATCCTCAGAAATATACTAATGACCATGACGAAATGATGCGTGCAATAACCATGCTTACAATAAAAGGTGTGATGTGGAAGTTGCTAGTCCGCAGCACAATTGTTACAGAACATAAAGATGAAGTCCGTTTTATTCCTGACAGGAATATGGTTGATGATTATCTATTCTGCTGCCAGATATTTTATTATGCCCAACGCTTTGCGGGTGTAGATCGTTGTATGTACCACTGGATTCAGTATAATCCCAACAATTATACTCACACGACTATTTTTGCTGTGGAAAGTCAAGCGGCTGCAATTCGCAAAACCGAAGAATTCTACCGGGAAAAAGGAGTTTTCGCGGTTGTTGAGGAAGCCATGTTAAAAAGAAAATTTATTTCAAAACTGCCACTGCTGCTTGATAAAAAATGCCTTGATGTGAAGCGATGGCGAACCCTCTTTCCTGAAAGTAATCCCATTTGGAAGTGCATGTGTTTCACAAAAGGTAATAAATGCTTGTTTAGATTAGCACAATCTCCTCTTTATTGGCTTATTTATATTTTGAAATGATAATTGCTATCAAAAACTGCTATGCTAAAACAACGTGATACAAATATCGAACTATATCGATGTATAGTAATGTTATTTATTGTTGCTCATCATTATATGATGCATTCTGGTTTACTGAATTTAACGCCATATTGTCTAACGTCGTCAAAATCAGTTTATCTCTATTTCATTGGAATGTGGGGGAAAATTGGTATTAATTGTTTTGTCCTCATTACTGGTTATTACATGTGTATGTCGACTATATCATATAATAAATTTCTAAAGTTATTATTACAGGTAGAGTTTTATAAATGTTTTTTTTTCTTCTTTTTCCTTTTTATGGGTAAAGATACTTTTTCAATAAAGTCTCTGGTATATTCCATACTACCGTTTACTGACATTGACAATGGATTTGTAGATTGTTTCTTTCTTTTCTATCTTTTTATTCCTTTTTTGAATATTTTGATTCATTCAATGAATTACAAACAACATTTTATGTTAATTATATTGTGTTTATTCGTTTTCTGTTTATGGCCACAATTTCACATTTTTAGGGTTAATAGTAATTATGTCGTTTGGTTTTGCATTATTTATTTTATTGCAGCATTTATTAGAAAGTATAAAATAGATGAAATACTTTCATATAGATTGTGGGGGATATTCTCGTTGCTTATGATTGTTTTAGCATTAACAAGCGTGTTAATACTCCTATATAATGGTAGGAACTGGCCATATTTGCTTGTATATGATTCTAATTCATTATTAGCTGTATCTGTTAGTGTTCTTTCATTTATGTTTTTTAAAAGACTCCCAATGCAGTATAATAAGTGGATAAATGTTATTGGAGGTACAACATTTGGAATACTATTAATACATGATTGTAGTTGGAATATGCGCCATTGGCTGTGGGTAGATGTTTGTAATTGTATAGGATGGTTTGATAGAAATGTTTATTTGCATTCACTTTTATGTATTTGTGGTGTATTCGTTGTTGGGTCTATTATAGACAATATGAGGCTTTATTTCTTTGAAAGGACACTTTTTAATACAAAATAGTGAGTCTTGTTTTTATATATTGAACAGTATGATCAAACGTAAAACAGATCGTGGATTTTGGCATTCGTTCGTGCTTATGCTTTTCATAGACTAAAGATATTGTATGAATCCGCGATTAAAAGACGATAGCTCAACCTGTATTATTTTTCGTTAGTTTAACATAATAAGGGGCTTGACATTTTGCAGTCTAAAATTAAATGTGTAACTTTGTGCACTAAAAAGGAGGAGTCACTATGTTATTTAAGAAAATTAAGCAGAAATCCCTGCCCAACCTTTTCGCTTCGGCATCGTCCTTGTTGTTGAAGTGTGAGCGAAGAATATTGGTTGTTTATTTACGACTCTGTTTTATAATCGATATCATAAGTGTCCCGTTAAAATTGGGACGAGTTAAATATTAATCAAATAGCCCCGGAATGAGGGGATCAAATTGTTCTTTGACATCGTTGAATTTAGTCTTTTCAAACAACTCTTTCAAAGGAGTCTTGTCTGTCAATGAGATGCTAAGGATCTGCAAGAGCTCATATGTCGAGCGTTCCAGTCGCATATCATGTTGCACGATGGCAACTAGGCAATAGGCAATGATAGCAGCACTAATCTGAATCCTGACGGCATTCTCTGTTCTGCCCCAGAATTTCTTGATCTTCAGATGTCGCTTCAGCCACTTGAAGAAGAGCTCAATCTGCCACCTGTTCTTGTAGAGATTGGCAACTTCAAGCGAGGACAGATGGAAGGCGTCGGTGAGGAAAGAGAACTCACGTCCTTGCTCCTCATCATAGAACTTGACCAGTCTGAGTTTTTCATTGTACTTCTTTGAAGTGATGTAATCCGTCAGCATAATCTCGGAGTCAGTTAATACGTTTCGTGGCATTCTTCTCCGCCATTTGATACACTTGTACTGCAAGTTCTTCTTTGCTCGGACTATGAAGAATGACTCATGCTGATGGATGTGATAGAGTTCCTTAAAAGCATTGTAGCCGCGGTCGAATACGTAGTAAGAACCTGATTCATAAGGTACTTCCTTCATAACCTTCGAATCGTGGACTGATGCGGTGGTAATGTGGAAATAGGCAGGAACCTGTGATTCCAAATCATACAAGACATGTGCCTTGATTCCACCTTTCTTCTTGCGGAACTTTGCCCACCAGAAAACTGACAGACAAAGTGGAATCGTCGTTGAGTCGAATGCATATACCTTGCCTTTGAGCTTGAAGATATCCGTCGCATGCTTACTGCGAGCCTGATCCATCATGTAGAATGCGAATTCCTCGAAGATGCGATAGTCGCGATTCTGATTGGCTGTGGCAAATGTCGTCTTAGCGATAGGCTCCCGTCCTAAGCCGAGATGATAGCGTTTTGACTGATGAGCCTCCAAGACCACAATCAAGTCACGCAGGCTTTCACGATTACTGAGTTGTCCGAACATTAGAGCGAGGAGTTGATTCTAACAAGTGAAGTGCTTGACATAGCGATTCCCATCGTACTTGTCAACAAGGTGACGGAACTTGTCGCTATCCAAAAACTCTATCAATTGAGCGAACACGTATTTTAATTTGTTCATATGCAGCCATCTGTTTTGACTGCAAAGATACGAATTCAAATCGTCGCACCCTCAAAACTGCATGTAAAAGACTGAATTTC
>OCTX011985344.1_pt1 | contig 15053 bp, 12 predicted proteins | sample 1539691 | NCBI WGS metagenome assembly OCTX01 (sample SAMN02144231, study PRJEB22623) | gut metagenome | biome: sheep rumen | host: Ovis aries | place: New Zealand | reverse complement strand
CAAGCGAATGGATGCCCGTCATCGTATACAGAAACATCACAACGCAGATCACGACAGCAAGATCGAAGGTACTAGTATCGTGAGTTCCGTAATAAAAGAAAGTGGCCATCATAAGAAGAGAGCACACCCACAGGCGCATCCGTCCGCTCCCTATATTGGAAAAATAAATATACCACGACAGGAGTACACCTCCCAATATGAGAAATGTCATCCATTTTTCCCAATCCATCACGAAAATCTCGGCAACCAGAATAATCGAAAAAATCGTGTATGTGAGCAGCATCATCATATGTGATGATATAAACAGTTCGTCGTTGTTTTTATCCACTTACAGTTCCCTCATTTGATAATCCTTGTCCTCGTCAATAAGTTCTACCATAACCTGTGCAAATCTCGGGTCAAACTGTGTACCCGAACAGCTTATAAGTTCTTCCCTGACTTTGTCCTGCGGAAGAGTATCTCTGTAACTTCTCTTACTTGTCATCGCATCATAAGCATCCGCAACAGCAATTATCCTTGCAACTTCCGGAATATCTTCTCCTGCAAGCCCATCCGGATATCCCTTTCCGTCAAACCTTTCATGATGCCATCTGGCTCCGCTTGAGAGATTGGGCATTTCCTTTATCGTCTCGAGTATCTGTTTTCCAATGACGGGGTGCTTCTTGATCACATCATATTCTTCATCCGTAAGACGTTCTTTTTTATTGATTATCGCATCCGGAACGCCAATCTTACCCACATCATGAAGGAGCCCTATCATGTATATATCATTCTGGCCCTTTTCATCATATCCGCATCTTGCGGCTATCTCTTTTGCATACTCCGCAACGCGGCTGGAATGACCGTTTGTATAACGGTCCTTGGCGTCAATGGCAAATGCAAGCGCTTTAATGATGTGCATACCGAGTTGCTCATTCTCCTCGGTTTTCTTCTCAACCTCCTGCTCCATATGATCTTTAAGTAGTGTAAGAGACAACAGGTTGTTTATTCGAAGGAACAGTTTTTCCTGCGAAATGGGAAGTTTGATAAAATCAACGGCTCCAAGTTCGAGGCACCTCTCTTCGATAACAAGATCATCAGATGCTATGAAAACTACGGGAATCTTGCGAAGCGCTCCTCCCTGTCTTCTGATCCTTATTACCGTATCAATTCCGTTCATTCCTGCCATATCGGCCTTTATCATTATCAGATTCGGTCTGTTATCACCAAGGTGTTCAAGAAGTTCCTCTCCCGAATTGCATCCCTTTACGTCAAGGCCCTTTGCAATAAGAGCATTGCGCATAAAATCAAGGTCCGCGGGATCATCGCAGGCGATAACGATATGATTTTCATCCTCACTGTTTCCGATGAGTGATGTATGCATTTCCGAATCGGTGCTTCCGGTTTCAACCGATAGTTCTACAAGACCGCTGTATTTATTCTTCTTCCACGATTCCATAACACGTTCGGTAACGCGACCTACATTATAATCACTTATCTCCGGGAGCAGCAGGAAGAAATGGTTGTACCCTATCTGCATCATGATATCGCTGTTTCTTAATGACTCCTGCAACAGTGAACGCAAACTCATCATGATCTTTTCTTTTTCCGGTTCAGACACATCCTTGGGAATGAATTTGGCCGTAAAGAGCATTTTATATGCGGTGCCCCGGTATCTGTCCATGTACCTTATCATGTAACGGTATACGTTTCCGAATGCCTCCTTACCCATCCACATTGCATTTTGCGGAATGTTTCTCTCCTCGAGTATAGTGGTCATCATGGACAGATTGATGTCGCTCGGCAGATCATTCTCGTAATCGTTACCCTTGTAGAGCGAATAGCCATGCTTGCCGTTATTCTTAATCGAATAAAGAGCTCTGTCACACAATCTGAAAAGCTCGTTAAAATCAGTTCCCTGCTCCGGGACAAAAATAGCACCTATGGAGGCTCCGAGAGGAATGCTCATATCAGGCCCCATAATATCTCGAGCTTCATTAATAAGAGTCATATTGACGGCATCCGAGAACTTGCTTATATCTTTCTCGTCTTTCATGCCATCGGCAAATACAAGGAATTCATCTCCTCCGATCCTTCCAAAAACCGAGTGGAAAGGCATATTGTTCTTCACGATTCCGGCAAAAGAAGCAAGGACGCGATCACCCATGTCATGCCCGTATATATCGTTAACAAGCTTAAAGGAATCAAGATCAATGATCATCAGTGTTCCGTGATGATCACTGCACAGTTGCGATATGCGTTCGTTTGCATTGTACTTGTTGTAGAACCCGGTGAGTTTGTCGATCGTTGCCTCTTCTTCGAACTTGAGCATTTTACCGCGGGTATTCAGTATTTTACTGACACGTCTTACCAGGACTTCCGGGTCAAACGGCTTCCTGACATAATCCGATACTCCGATCTCAAATCCCTTGCTTTCATTGGCATTATCTTCATCGGCTGTCAAAAAAACTATGGGAGTCTCAGGAATTCCAAGTTCCTTCTCAAGTTTGCGGTACCGGTCATAAGTCTCAAATCCGTCCATTTGGGGCATATTAATATCAAGAAGAATAAGGTCGGGTGCACCTTTATCCTTCACATAATCAAGCAGGCTGCTGCCCGAACGAAGGGCTGTAGCACGCATATTGTTCTTGGACAGAATCTGACCCGCCATTTTCAGATTTGTCACATCGTCATCAACAATAATGATCCATGAAGCCATATACCTTCTCCTCTTATAATTCGCATGGTACTGTATGCGTCTTTAGCCTTTTTCCTCCAACTATTTCTTCATTTGTGTATTATAGTATCATAGAATGCGATAGACGGGAAGAATTATGCTTCGTAAGACTCGCACATAAAAATCAAAATAGTCCCTTTTGACACCTAAATATTATTCGACTATTATTAAAGTCTAAGAAAGGAACCGGTAAAATGAAGCATTACAAAGCATTTATAACAATTATGATTATGGCAGCCGCACTAACAGCCTGCTCCGGCAAAGCATCCGATGAAAAGAAACTTGAGGGGATGCCGGAAATACCTGAGGCAGATGCGGATATAGATATGGATTCATTAAACAACTCGATAGAATCACTCAAGAACTTGGATCTTGATACGAGTGTTGATACTTCTACCGATAAGGATTCAGATTCCGATGTTGCCACAGTTTCTGATGAACCGGCAGGTGACAAGACCGTATACAGCTATACAGACGTATACAGGGACGGAAACAATCTGACCGTTATCCCAAACGGAGGACTTAACGGATCAACAGTCCTGTACGAAGACAAGGATCTCAACGGGTTTCTCGACTATGTGGATTCTACGGTTCTCGGGAAGGGACGAACGATAAACAGAGAGTTATTCTATGATTTTCTCTCCATCATGGTTGTGGATAAAGATTTGAGCCCGGATTTTTCCAAGGTTGAAGGCGACATGATCATGTCACTTGCTATGGCAAACAATTTCTATGGTATGGATGTTACAATAAACGACTGCTATCTTAATGCAAACAACGCGGCTGAATACCATTATCATGTGACGGCAGAGGGGCGAGACGATACATGGATCGTCAACTACAACAAACGTACCGTATTCTTTAACAACGGTAATACAGAGTATTCATCCGATATGATGAGCGATTTTTCCCTTGGTGTATGGCTCACAGCAATAGAAGAATACTATGATTATCACCCGGACAGATACCCGGCGCAATAGTTTGTTATCTCCAGCTTATCCGGCTCCACATGGCAGGTAAGAAATGACATTGGGACGGTTCTTTTTGACAACAAGTGCTAAAAAGTGAAAAAGACTGAGAGATGAACCCATTCATCCTCAGCCTCACATTAACTCAATTCATCTTAAATGCAACACACATAGTTTTCCCTCCCTGGTGCTGCAACTTTAGCAAGTTCTTCTGCGTAACCAAGAGCACAATGCCCTATACCCTCATACTCCTCTTCGATAGCAAGTTTCTTAATGATTCTCTGAACCCTTATATAAAGCATGTGTCAATAGACATATTGTTAGTCATCTAAGATATCGTAAAACTTTACACCATCTATAAATGACAGAAGTGTATTCTCCTTATTTACATCATTTAATACATTTACAATAACATCTATGCCATATGGCTTAAAATACTTGTACACAGAATTAGACATAGACTCCACGCCGCCTACCATATAATTCCAATCACTTTTTGAGACCGTACCGGATTTAACTCCTACTGCCCCTGCTGTAATTCCCGGCTGCCAAAGATTGATAGTTACCGCATTACCTTCATAAGATATATTATAGTTATCCCCAAAATTTTTCTTTAAAACAACTTCAGCAGCTGCGATAAGAGATTTTATTTCGTCTTCATCAGGAGATGTATCAATTAACTCTGATATATCATCCTCTTCATCACTCCTAAATATTGTATGTGTGTAGTCATCTTCCGGTGTAACGGCTATTATATCACCTACAGTTACAGAAAACAGTGCAGTTACGACTTTACTGTCACCTACAGATGATTTATCTACAAGTGGTCCCGTCATATGTTCGCCTTGTTCTCCAATAACAGCTCTGACAGCATCTGATTGAAGGCTGGGCAAACTCATAGAGATACATAAATCATAATCTCCTGAGAGTTTATCACCTGATTGAGAAAAGCCATCACTCTCAGCAAAACCGTTGTTAATCGTTACTTTTGTTTGTCCTCTCCACGTTTCATCTGTATTAAAATCCCCAGCACTTAGCGTCAACATCAATTCACTTTCATCAGGTAGATTTGTCGTAATATCAAATTTTATTCCATTTCCTTCCCATATTGCAGTTGGTTCTATCTTTACAACCAAGTCATTTTGGCTTTCAATTGCTCTCGACTCGTCTACTATTTCACGATCTACGGGAATGGATTCTGAACTATCAACCTCCACGGTTTCAGGCATTGAAGTAGATAAATCCTTTGTATCCGAAGTTGATTCAGTAATCAAAAGAATAATTGATAGTAGAGTCATAACTCCGCCGATGATAATCGCGGCAAGAGATATTCCTTTTTTCCGCCCATCCTTTTTAGTTAAGTCTATGATACCAAGGATTAATCCGATGATCGAAATATAGCACAAAAGCGAACAGATCAAAGCAGCAATAGCCATTGGAGAATTCTTACCTTTGTAATTCTTTTCCATTTATTTCATCTCTCCTTTTCATGTATTACTTTAAGTTATCCAAGCGTACAACTTAGGAAATCTCAATAAAACAATTATAGTATATTCGTACTTGCGAATATACTCAAGTGTTCGAATACATTTTATTCTGTTTTTGAAGTGTTTGGAGCAGAATAATATGATTGACTATTCTCCTTTTTGGGATCTTTTAGAAAAACGAAATGAAAATTGGTATACACTTGGTAAAGACCATGGTCTTTCATCAGCTACCATATTTCGGCTTAAGCATAATCAGCATGTTTCTACAAAAACACTAAACGATTTATGTGCAATGCTTAAATGTGATATCTGCGATATAATTAGATACGTTCCATCTCCCGATGATAATATATATGACCGAAAAAAGGGGTAGCCTCGAAGACCCTTTATCTATAGATAACACTTTATTATGAGTTTATGGAACTGAGTAATGCATGTCTTGAGTTCTTGGAGCAAAATATCCCTTGATACAATTCGGATTACATACACACAACTGGATATGTGTTTTCTCACATAGAGCTGATCCCGGATACGGGGCTCCCCCTTCAATAAACACACCTCGTACTGAATCAAAAGCCGGTGTTCCCTTGTTCTCACTGTAAAAATCTTGAACCTGCAGAATCACTGCACAATCAAGATCTCTCAGTAAAATATCTTTAGTCTTTTGAGAATCCCTATTAACAGGCATATCTATATTGTTTGCTTCACACCGTGCCTTTAGAACTCGGTATCCGACTTTGAGATAATCACTACTTTTACTATCGGTAAGATTCAAGCAGTTTCCTAGATCAATAACAGCTCCTACAACTGCCGATTCTTTCCCGTATCTTCTCCTTGCCCAGTCTTTTGCACGTTGAAGGTTTTGTTCCCAAAAGTATATCCCGTGACCAAGCCAATCATATGTATTCTCACTTGCCTTAAGCGTTTGGTTCTGATGAATGACTTTATCATATGTTTCCCGACTGCAGCCATGAAAACCTATTACAAGATTTGGCAATTTCTCATACATAACTTATCACTCCCAGGAAACAATAACCTCTTTTGGTTTTCCGTTCTTTTTTAGTACTCCTGTTCGAATGAGAGCATCTTTAGCCTCTTTTTTGCTCTCGGGAGAGCCTTCCATTAGTTTAGCAATGTATTGTTCAACATCTTTTTTATTTCGGTTTCTGAAATTAGTAGTTCTTGCCATCCTTTTTCCTCCAACTATTTCTTCATTTGTGTATTATAATATCATAGAATGCGATAGACGTGAAGAATTATGCTTCGTAAGACTCGCGCATAAAAATCAGGTCAAATGCATAATCCTCCATATCAAGCTTTTCTCTCGCGTAACTCTTCCGTACATCCGTTTTATTCCGAAGTCAATAGCCTCTTTTGTCATTTACGAGTGGTAGTTCAGATACATATACTCAATCGTCACGCTTATATGCATAGGGAGAATTTCCTGTCAGAACCATTAGAAAAGAGGGGGATTTTTGTCCTTGCTTTCGGCGTCACCGTGTCAGTCAATAGAGCCAGCTTATCCGGCTCCACATGGCAGGTAAGAAACAGTATCTCAACCCCTGCTTCTATTGCATCATCCATAGCCTCTCCGAACTCAGGATGCGTTCCGATATTCGGTCGGACCTCGGTTACGCCGTCCATCTGTATCACAAAGGCAAGGATTGCATGATATCCGGCAATCCTTGCCCTGATCAGTTCCCGTATATGCTTTACACCACGTTCTGTCGGTGCATCAGGGAAGTATCCGATTCCATCAACCTCAAGCGTGCAGCCTTTGACCTCCATGAGGAACTTTTCTTCGCCTCGTTCCATATAAAAGTCTATTCGTGAGTCGCCAAATGTATATTCTGGTATTACCCGGTCATAACCCTGTGTATCCAGCCATTCTTTCACTACCTTATTCGGTGCCTGGCTGTCTATGTTGAAAAGAATCCCTGTATTTTTCCGGACGGCCACCAGATCGTACTTTGTCTTTCTGTCAGGTGTCCCCGGAGCCGTCAGCCACACTTCACACCCCGAAAGCAGCAGTTCCCTGCATCTGCCGGTGTTCTTCACATGAACTGTCTCTTTATGTCCGTCAATATCCACCTCCGCTACGAATCGGTTAGGGCGCTTTAGGAAGGTGGCTCGGGTGATATTTTCATACTTCATATGTCTTCTCCGTCACCTGAGATTGTCAAAAAGAACCGTCCCTTTTGACAAGTCATAGGTTTTACTGACACAGTTTTGCCACTACATCGGAGATCGTCTTTCCCTCTGCTTTCCCTTTGAGTTCGGGCATAACGGTTTTCATGATCAGTCCTTTATTCTTTGTGGCAACAACCTCGGCAAACTTGTCATTAAGAAGCGCTTCTACTTCTTCCGCACTTAGCATCTTCGGGGCATATTCTTCAAAGACAGCGAGGCGGGCCTTATACTCTTCAAGTAGCTCTTTCCTGTCAGCAGGGCAGGTTTCTATCTGTTCCTTAACGCTCTTTAGTTCCTTCAGGATCGCCTGATCTACCATCTCTTCCGGCACATTGTCCCTGCACCCGTTGTCTATACCGATTTTCTTGGCCGCAGAATACAATACCGATATCGATTCTTTCCTTTCCTTGTCATGAGCCTTCATCGCCTCCATCATATCTTTCTGTAATTTTTCCAACTGCATCTCCTAAACCTCCTACTCATTTAATAGTTATATATGTTTTACCGATATCTCCCGTTATCCCGTACTGCTTCTTAAAATCGTCAAGATCCCTGTCATCTCTTAAGAACATGATCTCCTCGAAAGCACCGGTCTTTAAGTTTTTAAACCCCGCAACCTCTTCCCCATTACAGATACTCGCGTGTATCATGGGAGTCTTTTCCCGGGGGTCATATGATTTTTTCTTATCCTTCCTAAAGAACATCTGAAACATCCCTTTGATAAGAAGCGGCTTACGCGGCTTTTTTACCCTCCTCATCCTCAAACTCCTCATAGTATTCATCAAGAAGTTCCATTATCCTCGATGCGATCTGTACATAATCTTCTGTATTTAGATTGGCAAGGGATATCCTGACATTCCCTTTCGGAGCATCAAAGCCCGGTCCGTACATCAGAACAACTCCTTTTTTCTTTGCCAGATCATTAAGAAAATCAATATCGGAAATATTATCTTCTCTCCACTTGGCAAACTCTTCTCCGTATTTATCACATATCAAGGCATTGATATCGATCAACGCATAATATTTGGCATTATCGTTTGCTGTATCAGCCTTAAGCCCGAGTGCATTCATCAGCGCACAATAACGCTCGTTTATGATAGCATTTGCCGTCTTTATATACTCATCTTCCTCATATGTTGTATGTGACAAGGCCATAATGTCCATAAAAATCTGTGACGGAGTGCTAAGCCCGGAAGTATGGTAAAGGCCTATGGATCTGCTGTCAGCCGTAAGACGGTCAATGAACTTTAGCTTGTCGGGTTCGGATACAGCAATACTGTATTCCTTTTCAAGGTCTTTTTTATCTTCGTCCGGCAGCTCGCTTATAAGTCGATCCACAACATTATCACTGTTCATTGCAATAAGTCCGGTTCTCCATCCTGTAACGCCATATAGTTTGGAAAAGGAGTAAACCAGGATCGTATTGTGCGGGATAGCACTGTAGACTGACTCAAACCCGGGGACAAACGTTCCGTATACATCATCCGTAAGAATGATCAGATCCGGATTATCATTCACAACGTCCTTAAGTTTTTCAATGGTCTTCGAAGACAGAGCATGTGATGCGGGATTGGACGGATTAACGAGAAAAAAGGCCTTGATATCCTTATTGCGCAGCTTATCAAGTTCATCCGGATCAATGTCCCAGTTATGCTCTTTGTCCGATGTGATATCAACCGAAACCAACCCGTAATCATTGACATCGGGAATCTCCAGATACGGGGTGAAGATCGGCGTACCTATCGCTATCTTATCTCCCTGTTTCAATACATGGTTATGGTTTAATGAGTGAAAAACGTAACACATGGCAGCAGATCCTCCTTCTGTGGGGAATATATCCGTGCCACCCTCAATCTTCTTTCCGTTAAAAAGCGTAGATGTGATATACTCATTCAGTATCTTCTCAGTGTTTTCAAGGCATCGGCTCGGATCGGGATAATAGTCTCCTATGATCCCGTTCGAAAACTCAAACAGAAGATCATCCCTGTCCATACCAAGTTCCTTTTCACAGTGACTGACCGCATCAAGAAGAAAACTGTCAATCTCATCTTCCTCATTCATAAAATTATCGAAGCGTTCCGAGATACCATCTTTATTGCCGTGGCCGGCCATATCTTTGTTCTCCATCGCAAGACGGCATTCCTCATTTGCAAAATCCATAAGCCTGGTAAATGCAGACCTAACTTTAGTGTTGATCCAGTTCGGATTACCTCTTCCGGCATCAAGTTCCGGATAGCCGGCTTCATTGTTCGCGGCAAGTTTCCTCTGCTCTGCAGTGATCTCGAAGGCACTGAGTTCATCTCCAAACTGTTTGGCAGTATCATCTGTCATCTTTTGAGAATAGTCTCCCACTTTGTGCTCAACTATCGATGTGTCTGACAATCCCGAAGATGATGGTACATTGACGTTTACATTACAGCCTGTCATCAACATTATAAAAATACAGATAACAGATACGATAATTCTTCTTTTCAAGTCGTAAATCCTCCTGCGTTTCTAATATTCCTATCAGCTATAAACAATCTTCTTTGCTCCTTTGTCATCTCTCCTACGAATTGTACCATAGCTGCGTTTGGTTTTGCATGTCAAAAAGAACCGTCCCTTTTGGCACATGTTTTTTATTTCATGTTGCAGAAAACAGGGATATCTAAATTTAAGATATTAATAGAGCTGGGCAGGAATATCACCGCAATATATTTCATTTCCTGGACTATAATAGGAGTAACAGAAACAATATTCATGAATATGCTTGGATATACATTTTCATACGCTCAGATATATCTATACGCAGGTCTTCTACTGGTTATATCGCAATTTATTGCAAAACTTTGGAACAAAAGAAAACACAGAAGCTGACGAGTGCATTAATCACTCCGGCCATAGACAGCAGTTATTGGCTAATCAAAAATAGAAGTTTTGCCCGGTTACAATTTCAATCTTTGCATATTAAACCGGAACTGTTTGAAGATTATTACCGGGATACCTGCCGGATACAAAAACGCGATATGATTGCATTCCTGAAAGCAAATACGTCTTATAAGCTGAAGGATACGTTCAAGGAGTCATCTGCACAGCTACACGTTTATGCCGACGCCATTCGTCAAATCATTCAAGGTTGTCAATAGGGACGGTTCTTTTTGTCACCGATTCGTAAGCCACACACAAGCATTCGCAATCAGAGATTGCTCATGCATGTGCGGTTCCTGCTTCGCAGGAATCCGAAAAAGACAAAGATCGCATCGCTCGCATAAATGCGGCGAGTTCGGTCTTTGTCTTTTCCGTCCTTACGAATCGCAACCTGTTGAAGCAGGGTACGGGAATCGAACCCGCCTCCTCGGCTTGGGAAGCCGATGTACTACCGATGTACTAACCCTGCGTAACGATGATATTTTAACACCGCACGCGCCTGTTTACAAGCACTGTCCGGTATTATTCACCGGCCTTCCATTTTAGTATTTCTTCAAGCCGCGCCTTAACTGCGGCTTCGTCACCCTGATCCCCGGGATCGTAATACCTTCTGTCCTTGAGCGCATCCGGCAGGCACGTCATCCTTGCCATCTTCTCTTCCGTATCATGAGCATATATATAGCCTTTTCCGTATCCGGCGTCTTTCATAAGCTTTGTCGGAGCGTTCCTTATATGCATCGGAACAGGCTCTGCAGGAGATTCGGCTATATCCGCAGCAGCATCGATACATGCCCTCTCAAGTGCATTTGATTTCGGTGCCATCGACAGATATACCGCGGCGTGCGCCAAATGAACGTTACACTCCGGGAGTCCTAAGAAATGACAGGCCTGATATGCATTTATCGCAACATTTAATGCATTTGAGTCGGCAAGACCCACATCCTCACTTGCAAATCTCACCATTCTCCTTGCGATATAAAGAGGGTCTTCTCCTCCGTCTATCATCCGGCACATCCAGTAGACGGCAGCATCCGGATCTGAATTTCTCATTGACTTGTGAAGCGCGGAGATAAGGTTGTAATGCTCCTCTCCGTTCTTGTCATACAGAAGCGACCTTCTGTCCATGCACTGTGCCACCGTTTCGGTCGTAACTCTTATGATTCCCTCGGAATCAAGCGGCGTATTGTTAACAACCATCTCAAGAGTATTAAGAGCCGTTCTCGCATCTCCGTTTGAAAACATTGCGATAGCATGCAGGTCATCATCCGAAATCTCTATCTGCGAAGTTCCAAATCCTTTTTCAGATGTAAGTGCGTGTTTTAGCAGCTTGAAGAGGTCTTCTTCCGTCAGGGCCTTTAGAATAAAAACCTTGCAACGGGACAGGAGAGCCGAATTAATCTCGAACGAGGGATTTTCTGTCGTGGCTCCCACAAGCACAATACTTCCCTTTTCCACATAGGGCAGAAATGCATCCTGCTGAGCCTTGTTAAAACGATGTATCTCATCCGTAAACAGGAGCGTCTTGATACCACGCTTCCTGTTATCCTCGGCCTCTTTCATTACCTCCTTGACTTCCTTGATACCGCTCGTTACTGCGGAAAACTCCACAAAATGCGCATGGGTATGCCCTGCGATTATCCTCGCAAGAGTAGTCTTGCCCACGCCGGGAGGACCCCAGAAAATCATTGATGATATCTGATCCGTCTCTATCAGCTGTCTAAGCAGCATTCCCTTTCCGACAAGGTGCTCCTGTCCCACATATTCGTCAAGCGTTTCCGGACGAAGTCTTGATGCAAGGGGCGCCCTTGAAAAAGAGGAGGGCGAATCCGTAAATAAATTTAACTGTTCCATAGTATTAACCTGCCCTACATCGGCCCGAACCCTGTGCTTGCAGCATACAGAAGGAATACAAAAGCAACCAGCCACCATATGATGAATATGGGGATGAGATATCTGACCCATTTGGAAAAAGGAACCTTGCATATGGCAAGAGCTGCAAGTATTTCACCGCCTGTAGGTGCCAGAATATTCGTAAATGCATCTCCGAGCTGATAAGCAAGTACCGCGGTCTGTCTTGTCATTCCGACCTTATCCGCAAGTGTGGTCATAAGAGGCATCGTGATCGCTGCCTGAGCCGAGCCCGAAGGCACGATAACATTAAATATCTCGTGGAATATGAACATTCCGATAGGCATTACCGGTCCCGGGAATTTCTGCAGAATGCCGGACAGTGAGTGAAGTATCGTATCCATCACATTTGCATTTCCGAGAAGAACTATGGCGGCATTTGCAAGACCTATCATAATGCAGGGCAATACCATATCCTTGCATCCTTTGATAAAATTCTCGCATATTTCCTTCGGCTTTAATCCCCCTGCTACTCCGCCGATAATACCGACCGCAAGGAAGATTCCGGCAAGTTCATCCACGTAATACTGCCATTTAATGATGCCGAACACTGCAAAAATCATTCCCGCAAGGAACACAAGGATCGCGTAAATCTGACGTGTCGTAAGCTTTGAGACATTATCAAGGTTGATCTTCTTACCCTTGTTGTACTCCTGGTCATATACATATGACCCCGAAAACTTGGGGCTCTTCTTGACAGCCCGTGCCATGAACATTACATACAGTATGGACACAACCAGAAGACATACGAACATGCACACTCTCAGCCCCATACCGGAAAATCGCGGGATACCCGCTATATCCTGTGCCAGACCTTCCGTAAATGCATTGGTAATAGATCCGGCATAGCCTGCGGTAGCCGCAATGAATATGATCCCGACTGCCGTAAGCGAATCAAACCCGACAGTTATACAGCTTGCCAGGATAAGCGGTACAAACACAAGAAATTCTTCAAAATTACCGCAAAAGGCAGCACCGCATCCAAACACTGTCATAAGTATCGGGATCATCAGAAGTTCCCGTCCCTTGAGACGCTTTAATACATTGGCCATAGCAACATTTAACGCACCGGTTCCGTTTATTATCGCAAACATTCCTCCGATGATCATCAGGAAGAAAATAATATAAGACGCCTCCTGAAGCCCTAATGTCAGCGACATAAGGAGCGATAAGAGCGAAACCGGAGTTCTTTCTATGTAGTGAAAGCTGTCCGGTACAACCACTTCCCTTCCGCTCTCTTCAAGCACAACCTTATCGTACTGACCCGCCGGTATGATGTACGACAGGAGCGCACATATCGCTACAACGATTACAAGTAATAGCATCGGATGAATAGCCTCTTTTTTTGTGCCCCCTTCGTTCATTTTTGTATAATCCGGAAACATCTTAATCATAAACTTCCCTCCCCTTTAAAAGCCCAGATTTTTGAGGAACTCCTCATCTTCACTCATCTGATCCGATAAAGGTTCCTTTACTTCCTCAACCATTTCAACATGTTCCTTGTTAACATCAAGATTACTAATGGCTTCATCAACCTTTTCTTTATTAAGCTCTCCCTTATCAGCTAATGCCAGCAGAGCATCAACCACATCGGCATCAAGCTGTGTGCCTCTTATCCGCTTGATCTCGTCAAGAACCACACTTATATCAAGCTGTTTTCTGTACGGTCTTGTTGAGTACATGGCATCAAAAGTATCAGCTACCGCAATAAGCCTTGCAACCTCGGGTATCTCCTCACCCTTAAGTCCCTTCGGATATCCCTTTCCATCCATTCTCTCATGGTGACAACCTGCTCCCACTGACAGATTCTGTACAATGGTAACGTTTTTGAGCATATGTGCTCCGCTTTCGGCATGAGTCTTCATTATCTGATATTCCTCATCGTCAAGCCGCTCAGGCTTATTGAGTATTCTGTCGGGAATACTGAGCTTGCCGATATCATGCATAAGTGCTATATGATAGAATTCATCTATCTGATCCTGGGTATATCCCCGCTTTTCCTTCAATTCTTCGGCTATAAGCCTTGTATAATATGCAACTCTGAATGAATGCCCTTGATTTTGCTGATCCCTCAGATCAATGCTCTTTGCAAAAGTGTGCATGATCTGATCGATGAACTTCTTGTCCTCTTCCTGCTTTTTGAGCAGTGCCTGCTGCCTGCTGGAAAACATTCTGTACATAGCGATGCCGGTAGCGGCAACAGCGAGAATGATAAGTGCCAGCCAGAACAGGGCGTTATCATATATGGAGTGTTCCTTGGAGATGACAAGCTCAACCGAGTCTATTTCCTCCCCGGTCTTATCATCTAACAGACTCATATGGAACTTGTATTTACCGCCGTCAAGGTTTGTATAACTGATCGGTGTCAGTTCCTGTTTGTTGGTAATTATCGGCTCAGTGTCGAACCCTTCCAGCCAGTAACTGATTGTCGGATTGGAAAGTCCGTAGGCAAGTGCATATGCCTTGATAACCAGACGCTTGCTTCCGGCAGGAAGAGAGACTGAACTGTCATTTCGAAGTATCACTTCCCTGTCATCGATCTCTACCGCAGGAACCACAAGACTGACGTTACTGCTTTCAGGATCATCCGCATTGATATTTACCGCACAGACTCCGGTCGTACCTGCTATATAGAGCGTTCCGTCGTCGGCCAGGTAATCTCTTGAATTTCCGGTAGCCATGTACGGAAGGCCGCTTCGCAAATTGTAAAAATCATAATCTATACTTTCGTTTTTGATAAGATCATCCACATTGGCTATGTAGATACCGTTGGATGAGAGAACCCATGCATCCCCGTTATCATCAAAATAGATGTCATAATTATTTGAATACGGGAATTGTGATACTGCCTTAACCTCTCCGTCCTTGATATATTCA
>OCTX011515182.1_pt1 | contig 15054 bp, 17 predicted proteins | sample 1539691 | NCBI WGS metagenome assembly OCTX01 (sample SAMN02144231, study PRJEB22623) | gut metagenome | biome: sheep rumen | host: Ovis aries | place: New Zealand | reverse complement strand
ATCATAATGTTATTCCTTCTTTGATTTTAACCTCTTTTCTAGGTCTTCGTAGTAAAGCTTAGCATTCTCCATTAGCTTTAACCTACGCCTTACAGGGAGCCTAGCAAAGGACTGATAATCTATATGGATTTCAGCCCTTTGTACATAGATAAAGTCTAGTTCTAGATCTCCCCCGGATAGAAAAAATCCCTCATACTAACCACAGAAACCTCAGTTTTCTGATGGGTAACAGGATGTTCTATAGTGGTAGTACCGTTGAAAATCGGGTCATAAGAGTTAACGGCAGACCAAATCTCCCTCATATCCTTAACTGAGAACATAGAGAAATTGGAAACAGCCTCGAACTTTTCCCCAACCTTTACCCGGAGGTTTCTGGCCATCAACGGAACATTTCTTGTCTGTTTTTCTAAAGCTAAGTTAGTAGCCCATACTTCCCCAGCACAGGTAAGAAGGTCAAAGCGAAGTACTTTACCAGAACTAGTAGTAATCTCATAGTCCTTAAATTTACCCGCTTCTGGGTAAAATGGGATAGCATTAGGCTTAGCGTTTAACTCCTCTTCGGTAGGGGTCTGAGAATAATCGAAAATAAACTCATGAAGGTTCTGCTCGTAAGAGTATTTACCGCTCTCACCCCAATCCCAGTCAAAGTCCAGGGTTTCACCGAGAGAGAAAATACGGGAATTGAACAGAATAGCATACCGGTCGAGTACGGGCAAGCTATGGGCCTGATCCACGGTTAGTTTCTTGTTGTCGAAATAATCAGCCTCTACCACAATAGAAGCAATGAACCGAGACAGGTTCATAAGATTGGCCGCTTCTACAGGGTTTGAAAGGATGTCATCGTCTGCACCATTCTGTTCTCTGATGGTGACTTTGTGTCCGGAAGGAGTTACGAACTCCATCTTCCGAGTTTCGAAAATTTCATTAGTATCCATTTTGTGTTGAGTTGGTTGTTATAAGACGAAAAAAGGGAGGCAGTCCGAATAAGACCGTCTCCCTTTCCACAATGGCTAAAGTTTATTACAAACACCGACGGAAAATTCGATTTCTTCTACGCTGTTGTCAGAGCTCATGCGGTTGAGAGGCTGACCGTTCAACTGAGAAGGCCAAACTTCCTCACAAATCCAAGAGTTCAAGATAGAAACTCCATCTTCAGCGAGTTCGTCGACCCGTACAGTTTCCCAGTACTCGGGAGGAGTAAGACCTCCACCCAGGGTCATGTCCTGGCAAGAGTTAAGCCAATCCCACAGCCAGGTATCAGAACCAGAAGTGGTCATAAGCTTTCTTGCAGTCATGTTTCCTACAGAAACTCTACCGGCAGTTTTAACATCCCGGTTAATATCCCCATGAGAAACCTGTTCAACGGTAACCTCAGGGAGATTTACTTCCTGAAACAGGTAGGGGTTAATAGGATGATTAACGAAAGTCAGCTGAAAAAGAAAACCTTTTCTTGGGTTTTTTACTTTTGCGGGCATATTACTTATACATTAATCGTTTACAGAAATATTGACAGACCTTTCGGAAGCTACGATGACGATGTCAAGGTTTACCTCCTGCATAGTTACGATGTCCCTGTATGACAGTACGGCATGATATTTACCAGCCCTTACATCTTCCTCTGTATTGACCTGGAGATCAGCGTAAGACTGTGCATTCTGATCGCCGTTCCAAACGGGCTCGAGCATAGCATTACGGTTTACCAGATCATCGAGGATAGGCTTAACCTGATAGTAGATATCCTTCCAGGTGGAGAAAGTATTGGGTTCTTCAAGTTTACCCTCAAGAATAGGACGAATGTTCTTCTTCAGGTAAAGATTGAGGTTAACGATACTGATGAACTTCTCAGAGTTATTGATGGGGTTAGAGGTGAAGTTATGCCAGAGCATAGTCCTCTTACCGGCAGACTGGGTGTCCTTGATAACAAAGAGGTTCATATACCAGTTGGCAAACAACTGGAGATTCTCAATCTGGGAAGGAGTACCGAGATTAGGCATTACGGGACCGAGGGCCTCGGGAACAATGCCACGATTCTGACCAGCATATGAGTACCAAGGACCAAAGGTAGCCTCAGATACATTTGCCAGGCCTAGAACAGTACCGAGAACGTCGCAATTCCTAATCACTCCGAGATTGTCGTAGTACTTGATACCACCGCCATAGTAACAGATAAACTGGCTCTGACCAACAGCCTGAACCAGAGTACTGAGAGCAGTTACATACTGGGAAATAGTTACACCAGCAGCCGGCTTAGGAAGCTCTACCATAAGTTTAACTTCCTGGGCTTTCTTTACCTTGAGACCAATAGTGGTATAGATAGAAGTATACGCCTCTGGCAGATGCTGATGAATGTGGGATAGGATCAGGTTATAGGCATCTGTATATTCTGCAAGAGCCCCATAGGCCGCCATCCAGGTATCTGCAGTAGAAGCTCCACCATCACTACCCTTACCGAGAGAATAAACTACCGGATCTTCCTCACCACTACAAGTAGGGATATAGTCTACATGATCTGCCATCCAGGCAATAACCCCATAAATATCCAGAGTTCTATCATCGAAAGTACCTTCAACCTCAACATCAACATTTGGAGCCATGTTAATGAAATCTAGAAGGGCCTGGTAATCGATAGTACCGCTGGTTGGATTCCAAGCCAGGAAAACCCGGCTATCCAGAATTTCATCATTACTGAAGGTATTAGCTGTGGCCTGGTCCAAAATGATTTTTGTAGACGGGCCAGTACTATCATGCCTAAACCTGAGGTAGATAGTATCATACTGACCTTCGAACTGAGAACCCTGTTCCTTGGTACGGAGCTTGAAGGAAAGAGTTACGGTCTTGGTGGGATCTGCTACAGAAGCCAAGGTGAGTTCGAAAACCATAACAGATGGAGACTCGCCAGTGGTATTAGCATACCCATAAGAAGCAGTTCCGCCGGCAACTCTGGAAACCCTGAGCTTGGATCCCATAGCCAAGGCCTTTTCAATATTAGAAACAGAACCATCTGGAACAATTTCTTCACCGAAAAGCCTCTGGAACTGAGGATAAGAAGAGATTACCTCACTTGGGTCATTGAACTTGCCCTTGGTAGTACGGGCAGCAACATGGGAAACACCAAGAAGAGGAGTACTTACCTGTACATTCTCGTTCTTAAACTTGAAGTTAACTTGAGGTGTTGTTGGCATAATATGTTACGTTAATGTAATTTGTTAAACTTTCTGTTATATACGAAAATCCTCGTTGAAGTCATTGTTAAAGTCAGGTGGGTATACGTGGAGTAAAATCCTACTCTCTTTATATTTTTCGAGAACCACCGTGATATCGTTTATAGGTACAAAATCAACCGGTAAGTCTTCTTTCTCTCCAATCAAAGTATCGTATACCCTGAATTCATATACCTTTTCTAGAAGACCAATAGTGGTATTTGGATAATCAAAGAAATTACCAACTTCCAGAAAAATGTTTCCAGACTGTAAGAATCTTTCCGCTGTGTACGGTTTTATATACCCCCTTTGAGGTAAAGCTGCAAACATTATGGTGTGAAGCAACCTTAAGTCCTCTTGGGTATTGGCCACCAAGTGAATATCTATGTATTGGTCTAAGGTTTCATATGGTTCTTCATTCATAGTATAACCCTGACCAACCTCTTTACCGACTATCTCCTTTGGTAAACCAATCATACCTGGATAAAAGCCCCTGGCATTTACAACAATACGTGGGGTAGTCTTTTTATCCTTCGAAGAGGAATTAGCAGTACCAAAGATAGGTATATACTTTTTCAAGGCTTTAATATCCTCTTCAAACTTTTTGGCATTAGCCTCAGTAGCAGGTAAGTAATTATTTGGGTCAACCGTATAACCAAGTGCAATAGCAACTTGGAGGAGAGCGGAATATACAGACCTCTCTATAATCTCCTGTGAATTTACCATAGACTTGGTATTAACAGTTTTACATCTTTATTTGATTAGGCTTGAAGCCTAGATGGCCTAGTTCACTGCGTATGCTTTTTAGAATCTCTCTCCTAAGAGTTGGAGTACCACCCACAGCTTCAAGAGAAGGAGCAAACAAAGGCCTAGCAGGAATCTTATCAGTACCAGCCTCAAGAACTCTAGCAAGCTGAACCAGAGTTAACCCATTCTCTGTTCTGATATTGCTGGGTAAGCCTATGTAAACCCTACCACGATATGAATACATTCCCAGTGAACGGTAAAATAATCCGGTTCTATAATAAGGCTGTCCAACTACCCAACCATGAGCTTTGTATGTGGCCATAGTAGAATCAGCCTGTGGTTCCCAAATAGAACCAGGAGGGCCACCGTCTTGAATAGCTTCCTTAATGACCATGAGAAGTTTTCTCGAGTATTTGGAAACAGCCTTATCATATCCCCTTTGAATGGCCGGACCTAGACCGTTTATGGCAGAGGTTACTTTCTCCCACTTACCTTCCATATATATTTTTACGGAAGGAGTAGGGAAATATACATTGGTTGTAAGTCTAGCCATTATGAATCAGTGTAACCGCACTTGTTTACCATGACCACTATACCAGATCCAGCTGCCCTTCTTACCCGTTGAATAGTGATGCACTGGTAACTTGTTCCTGGGTTAGCATCAAAATCATCCATGAACAGGTAAGTGACATTAGACAAGCTACCGCCAGAGGCTCTGTTAAACATACTTTTAGTAATATTTACAGAAGTCACTATTGTTGAGGTATAGTGTTTAAAAATACCTGAACCCTGGTCATACCAATAATACATCGGTATTACAATCTCAGAAATCTGAGCCCCAGTATGATATATAATGTCACCGGGATTAAAAGTAATAGAAGATAGGTTTGTTTCTACTTCATGGTCCCCCCTGAAATTCCATATCAAGCCAGAGTTATCATCAATGAAGTCATCTAAGTCTGTTACTGTTGAATAATCTGGCAAAAACGGCTCATCACAGGCGATATACTTTAAAGTAATGCCCAGAGATGTAATTGATAGTCTAGCTATATATCCAGCTATACTTGAACCGTCCTGGTTTACTACAGCTATTATCAATCTCACCTCATTAGTAAGATCTGGTACCGGTAATATAAACAGCTTATCACTACCAGCCCTAGCAATAATTTTACCAAGAGCCGAAAGTAGAGTATCATTCTGGGTTGGGATCTCCATACTAGGGGAAAGCCCAGTATTTAAACCCGTTAAAACACTACTACCGTCAAACCCTAACTGACGAATGAGTTCACGCAGAGTAGTTTTTTCTGTAGCAGATATTTGTATTACCTCATCCCCAGTAAGAGTGGGTTTCTGGGTAAGGGTATTTATTGATGGAAAATTTGGCATAGCTTACGGGTTTATTAAATCACCAACTTGTCCTGTTTTTTCTCCTGAGGTGTAGTATTCACTGAGAATTCTTTCGGTTTCTTCCGGACTCATCCTCTGTAAAACTACAAAAAATAGCAAAGCCTCATCCTTAGCCTGAGCTACCTGAGTATCTCCGCCAGGTTGTAGAACCTTACCATTTACTATGAATCTATCCTCAGCCCAGTTAAAATCCCAGTATCCATACTCATTGAGATATCCGAGAGTTTCTAACTGATTTTTGGATATATAGAGTACCTGGTCATCATACTGAAGTTCACCGGATACAGTGTCCCTCAAACGATTGTTAGCCCAGGTTTTAATGTAGTTGTAATGAAAAAGGCCTTCTAGGGTTATTGGTATATAAACGGGATTAGAATCTTCACCAAAAGAAGCCATCTGTGGTAACTTCTTTAACCACGTAAAGGTTTGCTTTCCAGCATCAGTATCTATGAACCCATTAATAATATTCTTATACCTTTCCCAGGCCTTGTCTGGAACGTATGTCATACCTAGAAGGTTATGGGTCTATTTCAAAGCTTCCATAGGGTCTGGTCCACCTAAGAAACCAGGTTTACGACGATTAACCGCCTTCGGAACTATAGGTGACTCTGGAAGTCTCTGACAAATTGGTAAATATACATCCAACCTTTCAGCAAGCATACAAAGCTGTGACTTCATGAGAGCAATTATACCCTCAGGATCCATTGCCTTGATTATACTTGAGAAAACATCTGAAAGGTAGTCTTCTTCGTTGAAAAACTCAACCTCACTTGGGCCAGTAGTGATATGCTTTACCTTGTTTTCATCATCAGGTTCTTCACCAGAACCAGAAGACTGTTGGCTTTTAGTGAGTTTGGTTGAAAAGCCCTGTACCATCTGGTTTACCCTTAATACCATGATGTCATAGGCTGCAGCCTCCATTACCAATTGGTTTTCTAGAGCTTCAAAATAAAGCTCATTATTAAATTCTTCTAAGGGGATAAAATGTCTTACTAGAGGGGCCAAATACAGCTGCCATTTTGAAATTAACTGCTGCTTATTAGCCATTGGTATTTCCCCGAAGATGTCTTCTGGTAATAGGAAGTTAATAAGGTTATATATGGTATCCGACAGAGTGGTGTATACTTTATCGGATACCATGATAACCTGCTGGGTAGAACTCGGGTTTTCCTCAGAATTGCCGTAACTGAGAGTAACTATATACCTCCCGAGTTTCTCATATGTATGGGTGGGGTTATCCTCAGTAGAGGTATAACCATCGCCGAAATCCCACTGAGGGGTGGCTCCTTCCACATCTGTTGATAGATTAGTGAAAGTTACCTCTAGCTTCTTCTTTTGGAAAATGAATTCTACTTTCATTGTGTTGGGTGATTAGGCCTAAGAGTTATTCTGGATCTACCAGGTCATCTTCTGCATTAGGCGGGATGTTAGTAAAATGCCTATCAATACTGAAGGTGATCTGAGTTTTGGTCTCCTTAACGTACCCTTTGATGTAGATGTCGTAAGTCCCTTCAAAGCTCACTACTTTGAACCATTCGTCCAGCCAGCCATTAACGTATTCGGCAGCCTGAACAGTCTGAATATCGGAACAAGCAAGAGCATCGTTGAGAACTACTGCTTTAGCGGTCTGAAGAACAGCCGGGGCGGTTACATTAGTCCAATCAAATACATAATCAGCCCCACCATTGAGAGCCAGATTAGCATTGAAGAACTGAACAGCCACACTAGCATCAGTCTTACCATCAGACTGGAGAGAATACTCTACTCCCCACGGAGTATCACTATTGTTACAAGAACAAGAAGAGAAGGTAGCAAACATAGCCAAAGCTGCTACCATAATGATAATGAACTTTTTCATACTCGTTAGTGTGATTACTCTTCGGGTTCAGCGATCTCGTTGAGAATAGCAGTGACCACATCTACCTTCTTATCGTTGGCTTCTACCTCGATTTCGTAGGCAGCGGCGATGGTATTGAGCTCTTCCATAGAGAAGTTTTTGGCAATCTTTTTGGCATCGTCGCCAGCACTTGCCATTTCTACAAAGCTTTCCTTAAGCTGCTCAGGAGTAAGCTTTGTGGATTCTGGTTTCTGGTCTTCCTTTGTGGTAAGAACCAGATGACCCCCGTTCAGGGCCCTCTTAACAAGGCTATTATTCATCTGCTTTGCATTGAGAGCTACTACTTCACCGGGAGCTACCGAAAGATCAATAGCGGCTGCCCGGAAAAAACTGGCCTTCGGGCCAAGTTTAACATACTGTGCCATATTTTGTAAATTTTGAGTTGGTTTTAAAAATAAAAACCGGGACTCCGGCCTTAGCATCTAGACCAAAGCCCCGGTGAGAAATGGAACTAGTCAAAACTACCCCTCTATACCGAAGATGGTATACTTATCGATGTCCATGTAATCAGGGAAGCCGTAATTCGCAAAGGCCTTGGAGGCATCCAGGAGAACAGCAGCATCCTGATACATCTTGGAGAAGCCGGTGGTCAGAGTAGCATATGTAGCTTCAGTCTGATTGGAGACGATCCTCTCAGACTCGAGCATAAGACTCTGGGCATTCAGCTTAATGAGAGCAAAACGAGGATCCACGAGCATAACCTGGTTAGCATCAACACCGGGATGGATGAAGAAGTTAGCCGAGCTAGGTACAGGGGTCTTCAGATTCAGGGTAGCCTGAGGAGTACCGCTCTGGCGAAGCTTGAACTCATTGAGATCAAGGATGGCCATTGCCTGATCTTCCCCACCAACCATGTTGGTAAAGGTACGACCGAGACGAGAACCACGGATCCAAATACGAAGGAGGTCCTTATAGGTAATACCATCAGAGGTACTACCAACACCGATAACCGGAGCGGCCTCGGAGCCGTTAGCTGCATTTCCGTTGGTCAGAGTGTCCATAGCCAGGGTGTCCATAGCATAACCCAGCTGAACGCCGAAGTCACGGAGGAAGATGGCCAGAACATCGAGGGATACATAGTTCTTTACCTCATCGGTAAGTTTGAAACCACGACCGATTTTAAAGAGGGTGACGGTCTTCTGACCGAAGCTAACATCACCCACTGGGATAGTTTCAGCCTCGTTTACACGAGCCGGAGAGGCATCGGACGGGTTGATGATCGGCATGATAGCGGAGAGGCCATTAATGGACTGCTCGCTGGCGATCAGGCTTGGATAGAACGGAGCTTCACGGATGCCGAGGTCGATAGCCGAACGGATTATCTCCGGGACCAACCAGCGGTAAGACTGATCCGGCATGGTGAAGATGTTCTGCATTGTGGTTGACTTGGTGTCAATACCGAGTTCTTTCAGATACTGCTCCTGAGAAAGAGCATACTTCTCTTTCAGGAAGTCAGCAAAGGAAATACTGGCGGGCTTGTGGTTGTTTGTACCAGCACGGAAACCATCCAGCTGCTGTACAATCTGAGGGAGCTCCCTGAGAAGCTCTACCTTAGTTTTCTTTTCTTCTGCCATAGTAGCTTATTTCTTTATTTTGTTTATCGAACGAGAACCTGAATCAGCTCACCAGCTTCAGAACCGGGAGTGATATTGACGAAATTGGATTCTGCACCCTGAGAGGTAGCATCATAGGGAACATAGGCTTCACCAGCAGTTTTTGCACCGGGAGCCACATAGCCGCAAGCCAGGGCACCGGAAACGCCGGTAGCTACTACACCGTAGATAACAGCGAAGGCCTCTACCATAACGGTAACCTCAGGTCCAAGCTCTCCCTCGGGATAGCAAGGATTCTGGCTATCGGTAACAGCGATGCCAAGATAAAGGCCACTACCGGCGTAAGGCTCGATAGTACCGTCAGTGTTAAGCTTAACGGGCTGGCCAGGAACGATTTCTACTACAACACCGTTGGTCTTCTTTGCAGGGAAGGCCTGGTGAAGCTTGTGGGATTCACTTTTGTAAATCACCGTCTGAGGAGTAGGGACTCCGACCTTCCTCAGAATCTGGTTTCTGTTGATCTGTGTCATATTGATAGAAATTTAACGACTTTTTTCAGCGAGTTCGTTGAGGATTTCCTCATCGGATTTAGCCGCAGGCTTCTTATCCTTATTCTCTTCCTGAGAAATAGAGGAAGCACGGTTAATGTTGTGAGAACCACAATCTGCGCAGTGGAGAGGGAACTTCTCTTCCAGCTGGGCATCATAGGTAGACTTAAGGGATACGAGGAGATCAAGAGAAGCAGTGTTCTCTATGAGCTTAACGATATTGGCATCGATTTTCTCTTCCCCGGAGATCTTTTTATATGAAGCCAGAGTAGCTTCACGGACCTCTTTAAGATGGTTCTTGCCCATCTCGATGAAACTGGTGTTTTCTTTAGCCTCGTTTTCAAGAGTAGTGACCCTCTCCTGAAGAGTGCTAGCATTGTTCTGAGCCTCAGTCAGCTGAGTACTGAGGTCTTTCTTCTCCTGAACGAGCTTCTTGACCTCGGTGAGAACCAGTTCAACCGAAGCAGAAGAACCCTCTGCAAGGCTGAGCATACCTTCCCCGAAAAGCTTCTCCAGGAACTCCTGTAACTCTTTGTTCATAATGTTCTTGTTTTGATTTTTATCTACCGGGGAAGGCTGTTCCCCTTTATTAATGTTTATACTGGTATTGTGCATTACTGCAACCTCTCCGAGAGTCTTGTAGTCAGTGGAAGAATAAGCTCTACAACTATGGGAGATCTTTTCTTTCACCTGTTCAGAGAAGGAATTATAAACGGCAGCCGCATAGCCTGGGTTAATGATTTTGCCGTCGGTATCTAACTTCTGAGCAAAGGGATCAGCTCCGTGAGATACTAGAGAAGTCTCCTTGTAAGAAATTATCTTAGTAGCAATCCTTCTAATCATCTCCCCGTTCTCGTCATAAGTACCGAGCCTATCCCAGAACTCCCAGGGATTCTCGAAATTATGAGAGGGCTTCCACTCAAACTGAACTGTAACAGAATTGGAATGGATAGACGGAGGATCCATATTGATACCCCTAGCTATACGGGGATTAGCTTTAGCATCAATTTTAAGTCTACCGTTCATACCAGCAGGAATCTCCTTATCGCCCATCTTGTAGGCTTCCTGCCAAAATACTTCTGAAACAGTACCGATGGCATTACCTATGTTAGTCTCATGGTCACAGTTAACCGTTTGACCAACCATAAGCTGTATAGAAGCTTTTAGAACATCAGCCGGGAACTCAGTCGGCATATAGTTCTTTGAAACAATACAGGCCGAAAGGAGACGGAATACCGGCTCGATGAATTCATCTTCTGCCGGGTTAAAGTCCTTTGGAGTAACATCAGGGAAATACGTATTGTAGTCAATATCACTACTGAACAACCCGAATTTCTCAATGCTACTCTTGTCAACCTTAGCGGCTCCGAAATACTTTTCAGACAGGGCCTTAAGATCTAAGCCCTTTGGAACATTGGGAACCATAATACTGTGTCCGGCGCCCAATGTCATTGTAGCAATTAGAATGTCTGGCATATATTAAATAATTTATCTTGGTCTAGCATCCTGGTCTTTCCTTTTAGGCATAGGGTTATTTTTATCCCTAGTCTTACGGTCAGACTTGTCTTTATCGGCCTCCCTCTTCCGATCTGGAGTACTTACAGCATCATCAGCATCTTCCATTACTCTAGGCTCTGGTTGATCTGGACGAGTATAACCGAGTTCCCAAGCGGCTTGTTCCTGACTGATAAGCCCCTGGTTATACTTAGCTATAACGTTCTTAATCTTATACTCCTGAGCCTGTTGAACTTTGATTTCATCAGAAATAGTAGAAGTACTAAAGACCACCTCTACCCCCTTATTGGGCATACCAGCTAACTGAAGCTCCAAGCTGTAATAGAACTCAAGTGCGAACTTGATGACCATCTGAATGTTCTGAAGCTGGGAAATCAGTTTGGAAAGGGCTATACCAGCCCCGCCTTCAGTATTGTTCTGCTGAACGCCGATTAGGGATGAGTTAACTCCGAGACCATTGGCTACAGACTGTTGGTTCATCTTCCAGGGAACATCTAGATTCTCCAAAGAAGCAGAAGTAGAATTGAGCTTGAACTCATGGTCATCTATATAACCGGTAACTATACCGTCTTTCATACCGTCCCGGAGATTTACCTTTAAATCTCTAAGAATCTTTGACAACCTAGCTCTATAAGCCGCGTCTGACTCATTGGCCTTTCTAGCAGGTTTTTCCATCTTAGCTTCAAGGAAACCGACCATACCCATGATCTCCATGATCTCCTTGAAGTTAATCCTCATATCATGCTGAGTCTTGATTGAATCAAGAGCGGCTAGGAAAGGGGGAATACCATAAGGCTCATCAGTATCATTATACATCCCCACATATATATAAGTAGCGGTATTGAGCTTAATATACTGTGGTTTGTCATTAGTACCCTTGAACCTATTTAGCTGATATGGCTGGTATACCCCGTTGTTCTCTCGTTCAAACCGGATATCCTCTGGGTTAATAAACAGAATGGTTGAAAGACCATTTAGGTCTGTATTTGGAACAGCTTCAGTAGAAAGAGCCCCACCAACCATAATCTGGCATATCATCCTATTAATTAGCCCAGGCATACCAGCACTGTATCTACTCCACCTTTTACTAGCTTCCATCAGATGAAGCCTCATTTCACGGGCCTCCTCTGTGGTATTATTAGGAAAGTCTATTCTGTGAGCTGTATTGGACAATTTAAACATGTCCTGCAGAGCAATACTGATATCAGGGTTGATCTTATACAGGTCACGGATAAGTGGAATTAAATCTTGCCGATAAGACGGGGTAACCAAATTGGTTAAACCCTGAAGCTTACGAACAGTTAGTTCCGGAGGATCATTTGGTACTGAAACCCGGCCGGGGGATACTACGGTACCATCTATTACCTTCTCTGGCTCTTTATAAGCTGGAGAATCTTCTGCCGGAGCCCGTTGAAATAACCGACTCCAAATACTTCTTTTATTTGGCATATTGATATTATTGTGGTAAAACAGATACGGTATTGAATGGACTCTTCCTGATATGGTTTGCTATAGCAGTACCGAAAATCAAGTCGTCGGAATATGCCTCAGAATCATCATCGGTATCCAACGAGGAGTTACGGTTGTGTTTACCGAGAGCTACTGGTCTACCCTGAGAATCATAGATGAAGGTATAAGCTTCCTGAGTGAAGAAAGGGTCTTTGATGATAACATTATCTTCTCTGATATCCTTTTCCAAACCCTCTATGATTACAGGGCGGTTTTTAGTAGTAGTATACCAACCAGGGATTTGTTCAGTCTTAGGCTTACTCTGATGTTTCTCTCTCAATATCTTGGTAGAATAATAGAGATTAGGATAGTCCTCATCTTGTAAAGCCTGAGTTACAGCCAAACCGATATCGTTGCTTTCTGGGGCTATCTTGGCAAAATTGAATCTCTCACCAACATCCCCGAGCAAACGAGCATATTTATTTACAGGAATCTTACCCTTGAAACCAGCTACTTCTTCTCCGTCTCTATCCATACAAGACATCCCGGAGTAGTCGGTACCACGACCGGTAGCAACATCAGCCCCGATGAAATAATCCTTGTGGGGATCTGGGGTATTCCACTCCCGGTAGGTTCCATTTAACCTCTTCTTTAGAATAGGATAGTCTACCAAACATTCCTCTATAGCCTTAATGTCAGCCATATCGAAAACGGTATTACCAGAAGAGAGGAAGTCACCGTCTATCTCCTGAGCAGTTCTTTTTGGACCGAGGGCTTTAGCCATCTCATTGTACCAATCCTGACCTCTATCTGGGTGCATATTCCAAAGTAGACGTATAGGATTAATACCGTTAACTCCCTGAAGAGCATCTACCCAGCTTTTATGATACCATCCACCAACTCCAAGAGGAGTAGAATTAATGATAGCAGCACCACCAGTAGATAGAGTAGGGAGAGCAGCAGCCCAAATCTGATTAGCCCACCGTACTGCAGCTGCCTCATCTATAACCAGCAGAGACAGGGATTCAGAACGACCAGCCTGTTCAGAAGTAGGGATAGAAGCAATAGTAGAACCATTGCTAAACTGCATTTCCTGAGCTGAACCAAATTCTCCTGGTCTACCGTTTATTATCGGAGTTTGTAGATACCAGGGAAGGTTCTTATACATGAACTTGATCCTTCGGAGTACTTTCTTAGCTACGGTATCCTTGATAGAGATAATGTTAATGGTTTTGTTGTTATGAAACATAGCAACCCACAAACACCATAGAGCTATCAATTCGGTAATACCCATCTGACGACACTTGAGGATAATGTTGAACCTCTCTTTTATGAACTGATACAGTACCGCCTTTTGAAACTCGTAAAGATCAAACTTAACTCTACCGAGAACTGGGTTAACTACCCAAGCAAAAGTAGAGAAATAAAATGGGTCTTTACTAACTCTAGCCAGAATCTTTAACTCCTCCGGACCAATAGCTTGTTGAGTTATTTTGGCCATAAGTTAAAGACTTAATCCCACCCGTAAGTAAGGTGTATAACCAAACTTTGGATCCAGAGCAGGATAAAAATATGAATTCAAACCGATTTCATAATAGGTTTTTCTGGTCTTGTACTTCAGGCCCAGATTGAGGTCATACATGTTTATGATAGGACGAACCATAACATCTATGCCGATATCAAACCTCTGGAAAAACGGTTTTCTTTTATAAGTTAATACCCCATCTTGGTAGTTATATGAGTTTACTTCTGGGTAAAAGTTAGTAAACTTGTCTGTATGAACTAACCCGTTCTTATCTAACTGAGTAAGTGATAGGGTATTCTTACTTGTAGTAAGTTGTACTAATTTTTGACTATTCTGATACTTTAACAGAAACTGATGACTAAACTCTACAGACCCAGTTGGTAACCCATAGTGTACTTTACTACTGTCTACATAAACAGTATCTACCTTTACTTCTGGATCATTGAAAAACATAACAAGCTTCGGTACTTGTATAAACTTGTATTGAGGAACGGGCTTGAATGGCTTCTTTGAATAAGTAGTATCAGTTTTAGGATTAACTACGGTTTGGCTATTGTCATGTTTTTGTACACTAACTTCATATAGTTTGAAACCCAGGAACAGAGATAACAGTAAAAACCCAATGAATAAGATAAAATAAACTTTCTGTTTCATAGTGCTATCACATATCTAATATGGTTCCGAAGGAACCAATACGCGTACGCGTATAGGCAGGATGGTAAGTACTATATCTATCTTTCCTTCGGAAAGGAAAAAGGTTCCACCTTTTTCTTTTTTATTAATTTTTTCTTTTTTAGGGGGTGTGGGGGGTATTTTTTCTTTTTTATTAACCTTTTCTTTTTCGTAACCATCCACAAGCCCTGAGACAACGTTTAACCCAAATACCACATTCATATACAGAGCCTTTTGATAGAGCATTTCTCCCCTTGTTCAGCCAGTAAGTCGGATTTGAGTCATCAAAATAGACTTTATACCGTTTTGGAAAGCCCATGATGATGCGGAATTCCTCTAAACCCATCGGATTTCCGTTAGGGTTGAACTGTCTGGACGACGGCCTGATAGTTAATGGGTAAGCATTCCACCTATTCCGATAAACTCCTGGTAAAGTTCTCATTCTGTGGCCTTTCATGGGCCACTTATACTCATTTTTGAACTTTCCGGTCCATAATTTCCTGATTTCAGCAACCGTTAGAGTAGTTTTTGACTCGTCCCA
>OCTX012250153.1_pt1 | contig 15061 bp, 10 predicted proteins | sample 1539691 | NCBI WGS metagenome assembly OCTX01 (sample SAMN02144231, study PRJEB22623) | gut metagenome | biome: sheep rumen | host: Ovis aries | place: New Zealand | reverse complement strand
GATCGCGATTTACAACCGAATTCCTGCGATCTCCGCTTCGGACAGGCTTTTAGGTCTGTCGAAATAATCTACCACGTAAATGGCAGGATATTATGGACTTTTAAAAAATCCATTTACATAATATTCCTAATCTGCTACTCTTTTAACACTTAATAAGGCAAATCTACCTACATTCCCAGACAATTTTCCCGATCATTTATACAGGCTGAAGACCTGCCCGAAGGGCTTTGGCGCATGACCGCTCATGGATTCACGAATCCGTAGGCTTTATTTCCTGTACCCATTTTTATCTATTTTCGCAGGATTACTGTGCCTTTGCCCTGAGAAAAACGCGTAAAAAGAACCTCATGGAGACTCACGTATGAAAATTCATGAAAAGAAACTCACAGGCATTGCTATTCTTCTTGTGCTGACGCTTGTCTTAGCAGCGGGAGCGTATCTGATTTACCGAGCATGGGATTACTGGTCCGCGGATCAGACATACGCTGACATGGGGAGAAGCTCTGTCAGGAAAGTGAAAATGACAGAAAAGGCGGACAAGAATAGCGAGGCGATGTTCTTCGACGGCGCGGAAAACACAGGTGAAGTCGGAGACGCTCTCGGACCACTAAAGGCGAGCAGCGGTGATAAAGAAGGGCACGAGAGTGATGATGAGGACTTTGCGGCAAATTACATCGAAGGGGCAGCAATACCGGACAGGCCTGTCATTGATTGGGATGAGCTCACGAAATCGGGCAGGGATATTGTCGCCTGGCTCGATATACCCGCGCTTGGCATTGCCTATCCGGTAGTCCGGGGCGATGACAATGAGTTTTATCTTCATCATCTTCCGAACGGAGAATACAAAAACGCAGGTTCCCTGTTCATGGAAACAGCCAACAGTCCCGACCTAACAGACATCAATACGGTCATCTACGGACACAACATGGATAACGGCAGCATGTTCGGCAAGTTCAGATCTATGACTGTGGATGACTACAGCAGGCAGCCCTTCCTGTGGCTCTGCACGAGAGAGAAAGCATGTCTCTATGCGATGATCTCACTGCATATTTCCCACGTCGATGATGAGAGCTACACGCTGTTCGAGAGTACCGGAAGAGCGCCGGCTGCAAATGGCGCAGGCACATGCCTTTTCGATTCCGCCGACAGCACTGTGACAGGGTGGATCTTTGATGAGAACCGGAGATCCTACATCAATATGCCGATCCCGAAGTCGGCCCTCATAAGGATCGTCACGCTGAGCACCTGCGCTTCCTTAAGTGATGAGCGGCGTGTTCTTCAGGCAATACTCGTGCGTGAAGTGAAGAATACAGTTGAGCGAAATGAAGGACAGATAAAGTGAAAAATACATTTGACCGAATTACGAGCCAGACAGCGAGGCCGCCCTGACACGATTCCCCGGCGGCTATCGAAAAACTCTCAGCAAAAATTACGAAAGGAATCAGAATCATGAATATGAAAAGCATTATAAGAAGCATCATTTCTCTGATAATGGCAATACTCTGTGTGCTGGCCGGCACTCCTTCCTGTGTGCAGGCCGCAGGAACATATACGCTGCATTTCGTGGATGATCTGCAGAATACAGATGCGCTTTACAGTGAGTTTGCCGGGAAAAATGATCTCTCGATCGGGTATATCACAAACCTCAAATCTCCTATATGGAAAGTCATGAGCAGCACCTTCAAGACCGCCACCTCGGGCACGATTACGTATCTGTATGCCTCGTCGTCCGTTCTGCCTAAGGAGACGGGAAGATCTCACGCTGTCACCTGGTCCAATGTAGCCAGTGTCACATATAAAGATGCAGGATACTATGGGAAAGATAAAAACAATACATTCGATATTGTCTTTACTCTCTCAAAAATCATGACTATGAAACCCACCTACGACGAGTACCATATGACGACCGCCCCGATTTATACAGTGGCACTCACAGATAATTCAACGGGAACCATATGTGCAAACTCCTATATGCGAGCTGCCGATTTTTCGCTGAATGGCTCCTACCCCAGTCCGTTCACAGTGGAAAACTGGAGCATAAAAATTCTCGACAAGAACGGAAATAAGCTCTCCAATGTTCTTCTCACACAGACATACAGGGATATTGATATATCGCGTTCATCGAATGACTCCTCATTTATATCATTTAACGAAGGCTTTTACTTTGCGGGCGGCTACGCGGATGACACATATATGCTGAAGGACCATCTGGTTGCCGTATATGACAGGGATGGCAAGACGAACGCGAGGTATGAGACAGGACAGAAGTATCATGGCGATCTGTCAACGGACGATCAGCGTGCGTGGGTCGTCGCAGCCATAAAGGAAGGGGAGGCTTCGCTCGAGTGGACCGGACAGGCCTGCGGAAGCTTTATTGCCAATACAGTTTCAAAAGAGTATCCCAATCTCCCTGCGCCGGTCAAGGCGGCGAACAAGCAGTATGTGAAGGCAAATGAAGTGATCGAGTACACTGTAACGGAAGAGTTCCCGGTCATAAACCCTTCGAATTGTCCCAAAGCAATTACAGTGAGCGACACGTTCGATGATTGTCTTGCAATAGGCAAGAGCGTAAAAGTGACCTGCGGCGGGAAGGACGTCACGGATGACTGGACGGTCAGAGTCGAAGGACAGACGGTAATTGCGGAAGCCAATTCTCCGGGCAGCGTTGAGGGTACTTATGTCTTTACGTTCCCGGTCACTGTCAGGGATGAAAACCTGGACGGCAGGACGCTGGTCGTAAAGGAAGGCAAAACCTACGCTGAGATCCCGAACAGGGCTTATATAAAAGTCAGGGACCAAAACGACAAGGATATTGAGCTCGATACGCCTAAAATCACAGTCTTGGAAGAGGGGACAGATATCAGCCTGACAAAAGATGTTGACCGTTCAACGATTGAAAGCGCGAAGGCGGGTGATACACTGAAGTACAGTTTCAGAATTAAAAATACAGGCAAACTAACTCTTCACAAAGTCGCGCTAACTGACACTCTGCCGGTCAAAAATATGACTGTTGAATGGGATAAAAGCACGGATATGGCGACCGGAGAGGGTGTCCTGGCCCCCGGCGAGGAGGTGACAGCATCTGCCTCATATGCGCTGACTTCCGGGGACATTATCAATGGTAAGGTGATCAATAAAGCCTCCGCCACGGGCCTTGACCCGAAGGATAATGCGGTCTCTGCCGAAGATGATGCCGAGACCGCGATTGTCGCAGAACCTTCTATCTCAATCAGCAAGACGGCAGATCCCAACAAAATGACAGACCCGTCTTCCGGCGATAGCATTTCCTATGATTTTGTTATTGCAAATACAGGCGATGTTCCTCTGAGAGAAATAGAATTTCAGGACGATCATGAACTGGTCGGGCTTGAATGGAATAAGGAACTTGCTGGCGCGGAACTTGGTATCGGTGAAAAGATCGAGGGACATGCTTCTTACCGACTGAAACAAAGTGACATTGATGCCGGCTCGGTGCTCAATAAAGCGACTGTCACAGCTGTCGGCGGCAGCGGTAAGACTGTGACAGACCACGCGGAAGATACCACGGTCATTGACGCTGCGCCGTCGATTATGTTGAAGAAGACCACCCCGACAGCAGTCCTCACCGATGTGAGGAAGGGAGTGCCGGTCGTCTGGAACTTTGAACTAAAAAACACCGGCAAAAATACGCTGAAAAATGTGGAGATCACAGATCACCTTGCCGGGGTCAGTGAAGTCACATATGACTGGAAGGGAAGCTCCGACAGCGCGACAGAGGCCGGCGTGCTTTCGCCCGGCGAGACAGTGACAGCAGAAGCGACGTACAAGCTGACGGAGGAGGACATCACAGCTAAAGAGGTCACTAACACAGCAACGGGTAAAGGCACTGACCCGAGAGGAATCGATGTCACATCGGACGCTAATACCAAAGTCAGGATCAAATATGAGCCCAAACTCATAATCGATAAGACGGCGGATACATTAGATTACACGGGAGCGAAGGCCGGTGATGTGATCACGTACACACTGAGCCTCACAAATGACGGAAATGTTGATCTGACCGATGTCGAACTTGTCGACCTTAAGGAGGGCGTGAAAGTCAAAGAGTACAGCTGGCCTTCCAGAGAAGGATTTCTGGCCGCAGGCGAGACGGTGACCGCGATCGCCGAGTATGTGCTCACGCAGGAAGATATCGATGTGACAGTACTTAAAAATGAGGCTTCCGGGAAGGGCAGAGCTCCCGACGGAACATGGGTAAATGCTGAGATACCGAACATAATCACGAAGGAGCTGCACCCGGAGATCACGCTTGTGAAAGACGTTGATATCGATGAGATCGGGGAGGCGAAAGCGGGCGATACTCTGACCTACACGGTCACAGTGACCAACACCGGCGATGCCACACTGCACGATGTCACGCTGACGGACAGCATGGCGGACGTCCTTTCCGATGTCGTCTATGACCGGGAGACATCCACTCTGGGACCTTCGGAGAGCTTTGTCATGACAGCCAATTACGCGCTCACTCAGGAGGACATCAATAAGGGAACTGTCACAAATACAGCGAAGGTGACTGCGAAAGATCCGGAAGAAACAGAAATCTCGTCGCAGGACGAAGCGGTGACCAAGTTGGGACAGAGCGCATCCTGCACGGTGACCAAGAAGGCATCCGTGACAAAAATATCGTCAGCTGACGCAGTGGCGGGTTACGAGATCAGGTATGATTTCACAGCGTCCAACACCGGAAACACGACCCTTAGTGATGTGACATTTGCGGACGCGCTGCTTGAATCAGCAGGTTCGGAAATTGCATGGGACTGGCAGAATAAAGGAACCCTTCTTCCCGGCCAGACAATAAAAGGTCATGCTGTTTACTCACTGACACAGGATGACGTAAGCGCGGGACAGGTCACGAATGCGGTGATCATGAACGCGAAGGATCCGAAAGGCGATCCCCTCGAACCTGTAAAAGCCGAAGTCACTACGATCGTCGAGAAGTGCGCGGCCCACAAAGTGGAAAAGACAGTCGACAGAGACATTATTGAAAAGGCAAAGGCGGGAGATACCCTGACCTATACGATGGTTTACAGAAATACAGGTAATGTGCCCTTAAGAGACATCTCATTTGCTGATGAAATGTTAAAGGAAGCCGGCATCGACATCCGCTGGGACTGGCCAGAGACAGCATTGCGCGGCGAGACGAAGGTCCTTGGCCCCGGGGAAAGCGTCACAGGAAAGGCGACGTACAAAATCACGCAGGCAGATATAGACAGAGGTGAAATTACGAATATGATCGCTGCCTATGCATCGGATCCTGACGGCAATCCGCTTGATCCGGCCACAAGTGAAGTGAAAACGCAGATCTCGCGAATCTCAAGGCTCACCGTAAAAAAGAGTGTGGATAAGGCATCACTGAACAACCCGAAGGAGGGAGCACAGCTCACCTACACCTTCAGTATTGCAAATGAAGGCAGCACGACACTCAGGGACATCACCCTCGTTGATTCTCTGACCGGACACGGACTTTCGGAGATCAGGATGAAGTACCCGGAGGCGTCACGAGAGCTCCTGCCCGGCACCACAATGAGCGCGACAGCCACGTACACACTGACAGCGGCGGATATCAAGGCCGGCAAAGTCCTGAACTCGGTCTACGCGATTGCTAAAGACCCGTCCAAAAAGGATGTGACATCTGAAAAATCGTCTGTGACGACAACAATCATAGTCCCGGTGACACCTACACAGGCACCGACAAAGACACCGACTCCGGTACCGACAATTCAGCAGACCAGATATTCGACCCAGACGGTGACATCGCCGAAGACGGGTGACAATACGGCGGGAATCATATTTGCACTCATAGTGCTGGCGGCAGCACCTGTGCTGTTCACTGTTCTTATAAAAAGATATCAAAACGCGGGAAAGACAGAGTGAAACTGCCTGTGACCTCATAATACAACAGATGAGAGAGAAATGACTCCGGGCATTTCTCTCTTTAATTTGCAAATGAAGACAAATTGTATTGCTATAACTCGCAGATTGAAACTATAATTAGTGTGTACGTCTTGAGATCTGTCATAATGCCATGGGCGCGGGAGTTATTTATGGACTGCAAGGAAGCGAAGAACAGAGTAAACGGCTATATCGAGGGTACACTTACGGACAAGGAGTGTTCGGAGTTCATTGAGCATGTCCGCTCATGTCCTGACTGTTATGAGGAACTTGAGACTTACTTTATTATCGGCTATACACTGGATTATCTGGATTCAAAGGACGGTATGGAGCGATCTTTTGATATGAATAAGCTTCTTGAAGATGATCTTCGCAGATGCGAGAGAAGGATCTCGGGCTTAAAGCTGATGAAAAACCTGACCAGGGTGTGCGTGACCATATCTGAGATGAGTCTCGCGGTCGGCTTTGTTGTCACGGCTATCCCTGGCGCTGAGGAGTTCGTTATCAATCTTCTGAAGCTGTTCAAATCACAGTGAGCACAAGGCAGCATGACCGTTCTGAAACCGAAAGGACAATACACATGAATAAGAAGATACTGCTGGTTGACGGATACAGTATACTGTTCAGGGCATTTTACGGAATGCCGCTGTCGATGACCACTCCGGATGGTGTTCACACCAACGCTGTCTACGGATTTCTGGCCATTTTGCGAAAAGTGATCGAGGAGGAGAAGCCGGACTACATTGCGGTCGCATTTGATAAGAAAGCGCCGACGTTCCGGCACAAAATGTATGAGGCCTATAAAGGCAACCGCCAGGCAGCCCCGCCGGAATTCCACGAGCAGGTGCCGCTGGTAAAGGAGCTCCTTGAGTCGATGGACATCACACACCTCTCACTTGAAGGATGGGAGGCCGACGATATCCTCGGCACGCTGTCGAGAAAGGCTGAGTCGGAAGGCATCGACGTTTCTCTCGTATCCGGAGACCGCGATCTTCTGCAGGTCGCGACTGACCGAACCGAGATCATCATCCCGAAGACATCCAAAGGACAGACGACATATGAGCATTATTATGCCCAAGACGTCTACGATTCCCTCGGTGTTACTCCGCTTGAGTTCATCGATATGAAAGCCTTAATGGGTGACTCATCAGACAATATACCGGGTCTGCCCGGTGTAGGTCCGAAGACCGCCTCGGCGATCATCAGTACCTACCATTCAATTGAGAACGCGCATGAACACGTGGATGAGATCAAGCCTAAGAAAGCCCAGACCGCGATGCGAGAGCACTTTGATCTCGCAGTTCTCTCAAAGGACCTGGCAACGATACGGCTGGATGCTCCCATCGATGTCAATATCGAAGATCTCACTGTGAAAAACATTTACAACGAGAGATCCTACGATGTCATTAAGAAGTTGAATTTTAAGTCGCTCTTCAAGTTTTTTGAGAGCGAGTCGACGGATAAGGCGCCGGAAGCGGTCATCAACGTTGTGACCGGGAAGTCGGAGTGTGATCATATCTATGCGGATGCCTTCTTCTTCCTCATGAATCCTTCGGTCAAAGGCCGGACGATCGGTCTCGATGTCGTCTGTGAGCGCCACAAGGCCTATGCCTACGGACTTGCCTACGATGACAAATACTACGGAATAGTTATAAACGATGAGATTACCGGGGAGTATCTCGCCGAAAAGAGCAGAGACCTGATGCTTGACGCTGCGAGGTGCGGTGTGCGTGTCGCGACCTGCAACGGAAAATCTCTCCTGAAGCTTACGGGAATACCCGCGGCAGAGACTCTGTTCGATTGTATTGTCGCTGCCTACCTCATTGATCCGCTGAAGTCCGACTGGAAGTTTGATGATGTTGCGTCGGGCTATATGCAGAGAACCGTGAAATCAGAGGAGGAGCTGATCGGCAAGAAGGGTCCCGCGGCCTTTATTAAGGCAGAGCCGGAAAAGGCGGACGTTCTGGCTTCGATTGCTGGTCTCTCCGCCTATGCGGCGGCCGGAAGTGCAGAGAGCCTGCTGAAACGACTTAAAGAGGAGGAGATGGACAACCTCTTTGAAACCATAGAGATGCCACTCGTCAGTGTTCTGGCCTCGATGGAGTGCGAGGGCATTCTGGTAAGCCGAGAAGAACTTAAAAAGTACGGAGACCGTCTGCTTCAGCGCATTGAAGAGCTGACAAAAGAAATCTATGAGGAGGCGGGCGAGGAATTTAATATAAACAGTCCCAAGCAGCTGGGTGTGATTTTATTTGAAAAGTTGAAGCTTCAGGGCGGAAAAAAGACCAAAACCGGGTATTCAACTGCGGCAGATGTCCTGGAAAAACTAGCTCCCGACGCAAAGATAGTCGCAAATATTCTGGAGTACCGCACTTACAGCAAGCTCAAATCCACATATGCTGACGGTCTTCAGAACTGCATCGAGGAGGACGGCAGAATCCGCACGACCTTCAATCAGACAATTACGGCGACAGGCCGACTTTCAAGTACGGATCCGAACCTGCAGAATATTCCTATGAGAGAAGATCTTGGCCGCAGGATCCGCAAGTGCTTCTACCCGAAAGAGGGGAGTGTGTTCGTCGATGCCGATTATTCGCAGATCGAATTGCGCGTACTTGCCCACATGTCCGGGGACGAGAAGCTGATCGAAGCCTACCGCGAAGCCAAGGATATACACGCCGCAACGGCATCTCAGGTGTTCCATGTCCCCTACGAAGAGGTGACAGACCAGCAGAGAAGGAACGCCAAAGCCGTCAACTTCGGCATTGTGTACGGGCAGAGCAGTTTCGGTCTCTCCCAGGGACTCTCGATCTCAAGAAAAGAGGCACAGGATTATATAAACGACTATTTTAAGACCTACCCGAAGATCAAAGCCTTTTTAGACGGGCTGGTGTCCAGCGCAAAGGAAAAAGGCTATGCGGTCTCCGTCTTCGGACGAAGACGTCCGGTGCCGGAACTCAAAGCATCCAATTTCATGCAGAGATCATTCGGCGAGCGCGTGGCTATGAACAGTCCGATTCAGGGAACTGCCGCGGATATAATGAAAATAGCGATGAACCGGGTCTACGGAAGACTCATGAGGGAAGGGCTTAGGTCCAGACTCATTCTGCAGATCCACGATGAACTTCTGATAGAGGCTCCCACAGAGGAAGCTGAGTACGCCAAAAAGATCCTCGAGGAGGAAATGAAGGCGGCAGCGGACCTGTCTGTTGCCCTCGAGACTGATTGTCATATAGGAACAGACTGGTACGAAGCAAAATAATGTGATACAATAATTTTTTGACTGATGGGAGTGAATATGATAATTATCGGAGTTACCGGAGGTATGGGTGCCGGAAAGAGTCGTGTGCTTGCCTACCTTGAAGAAAAATGGAATGCGTGCACGATCCGTCTGGATGATATCAGCAGAGACCTGCTGGCAAGAAACGGCCTCTGTTATGAGCAGACAATACATATCTTCGGCGAAGAGATCGTGAAGCCCGACGGAGATCTTGATCGGGCACTGATCGCCAGAATGATATTTGAAGATTCACGGCTAAGGGACAGGCTGAATGCCCTTGTCCACCCTGCAGTCAAAGCAGAGGTGCGAAGGATCGCCGAGGAGATGCGGCAGCTGGATGCAGGGCTCCTCGTTGTTGAGGCGGCTCTCCTTATCGAGGGCGGCTATCGTGAGATCTGTGACGAACTCTGGTATATTTACGCGGACGAGGCTGTAAGGCGGGAGCGACTTAAGTCCAGCCGCGGGTATACCGATGAGAGGATCGACGGAACATTTGCAACGCAGCTGTCAGACAATGCATTCAGAGCATGTGTCGACTTCGTGGTCGACAACAGCGGATCCTTTGAGGACGCTGCCCGCGCGATTGACAGTCATCTCATGAAGATCACAGGGGAATATTCTGCGCAATGAGCATCGGAATAATTACATTTGCATATGAACGGAGCGATACATGAAGTTTTGCAGCATATCGAGCGGGAGCAGCGGGAACTGTATTTTCGCCGGTACATCCGGAACATCGGTACTTGTTGATGTCGGTATTTCCGGAATAAGGGTCGAGCGCGGCCTGAATGAAATTGATATGACGACCAGAGATGTTGACGCAATTCTGGTGACCCATGAGCACGCCGATCACATTAAGGGACTCGGAGTGCTTGCCCGGAGATACGGGATCCCGATCTACTCGACAGAGGGTACGATCAGGGCAATAAAAGACAATACGTCCGTAGGAAAAATACCGGAAGGACTTATCCATGTCATCCGCGCGGATCAGGAATTCCTGATCGGCGATATAACCGTCAGGCCGTTCGAGATATCCCACGACGCTGCGGAGCCGGTCGGCTTCAGAATGGAGCATGACGGAAAGAGTGCCGCAATCGCTACGGACCTCGGCTGTTATGACGATTACACGGTCAAATATCTGACAGGGCTCGATGTCCTGCTTCTGGAATCGAACCACGATGTCCACATGCTGGAGGTCGGCAGATATCCGTATTATCTGAAGAGACGTATTCTGAGCGAACACGGACATCTGTCAAATGAGACGGCGGGACAGCTTCTCGGGACGCTTCTTCACGATGATGTGAAGCATGTATTCCTCGGGCATCTGTCACAGGAGAACAATTACGAAGCCCTGGCCTATGAGACCGTATGCCAGGAAGTGACAATGGGGGACAATCCCTATTCATCCGGGGATTTTAATATTACTATAGCGCATCGCGACCGCATATCTGAGGCGGTCATCTGGTAAGGAAGGTTAATACACATGCAGAAGACGATAATAACAGTTGTAGGAAAAGATACTGTTGGCATCATTGCCAAAGTCTGCACTTATCTGGCCGACAATCAAATCAACATTCTTGATATTTCTCAGACGATAGTCGACGGCTTTTTTAACATGATGATGATCACAGACACAGAAGAGTGCACTAAAGATCTGGCGGAGCTTCGCCATGAACTGCATCAGGTCGGTCAGGAGATAGGTGTTAATATCCACATTCAGCATGAAGAAATCTTTGAGATGATGCACAGGATCTGAGCCTCTTATGTGATCACCCGGACGGTCATGGATTACTTTGCCCCGGACCGCCGGGCAAATCCGAGTGTGAAAATTGGAGAATTTATGATAACAAGACTTGAAGTTGATGAGACTAACAAAATGATACGGCAGGAGAACCTTGATGTCCGAACAATCACCCTGGGCATCTCCCTCCTTGACTGTATCAGCGATGACCTTGAGAAACTCAAGGAAAATATCAGAAATAAAATCTGTACAAAGGCCGCCCGGCTTGTCGAGACCGGCAGGGAAATTGAGGGTCTGTACGGCATACCGATCGTCAACAAGCGCATCTCGGTGACGCCGATCGCTCTTGTCGGCGGCGCTGCCTGCAGAACTCCGGAAGATTTTGCGGAGATCGCCATAGTCCTTGATGAGTGCGCCAAGACTGTCGGCGTTAACTTTATCGGCGGTTACACTGCGCTGGTCTCGAAGTCGATGACACGAGCGGATGAACTGCTGATCAGATCAATCCCGAAGGCCCTTGCATCGACTGACCGCGTCTGTTCGTCAGTAAATGTTGGATCGACGAAGACAGGTATCAATATGGACGCTGTCATGCTGATGGGTCGGGTTATTAAGGAGGCTGCATGGGAGACCCGCACTCACGATTCGATGGCGTGCGCGAAACTGGTCGTCTTCTGCAATGCTCCTGACGACAACCCGTTCATGGCCGGCGCTTTCCACGGAGTGACAGAGGGCGATTCGGTCATCAATGTCGGTGTCTCCGGACCGGGAGTGGTCAAGGCCGCCCTGGAACACTGCCGGGATTCCAATTTTGAAGTTCTGTGCGAGACAATAAAGAAGACAGCGTTCAAGATCACGCGTGTCGGTCAGCTCGTCGCTCAGGAAGCATCAAAGAGAATGGACGTTCCGTTTGGTATCGTGGATCTCTCGCTTGCGCCCACGCCGGCGATTGGAGATTCCGTCGCTGACATCTTAAAGGAAATCGGTCTTGAACATCCCGGTGCACCGGGAACGACTGCAGCCCTTGCCCTGTTGAATGATCAGGTAAAGAAGGGCGGAGTTATGGCATCCTCCTATGTCGGAGGTCTGTCCGGAGCGTTTATTCCGGTCAGTGAGGACCAGGGAATGATAGAGGCGGTCTGTGCAGGCGCCCTGACACTTGAGAAGCTCGAGGCAATGACCTGTGTGTGCTCAGTGGGTCTCGATATGATCGCAATACCGGGCGATACCTCGGCTGCGACCATATCCGGCATCATCGCCGATGAGATGGCAATCGGTATGATCAATCAGAAGACGACGGCCGTGCGCCTTATACCTGCTGTGGGCAAAGCTGTCGGTGACAGCGTCGAGTTCGGCGGACTTCTCGGATATGCGCCGATTATGCCTGTGAACAGGTTCAGCTGTGAGAGATTTATCGGAAGGGGAGGAAGAATTCCGGCTCCGGTCCACAGCTTTAAGAACTGAGGCACGGCGGATCGCAGCCGCGCAATGATGAAGGTGCTTCGCACTTTGCGCGGCGAGGCAAGAACGCCGAGGCATTCTTGATAATATAAGAAAAAGATAGGAAGCCATTCTTGAATAAGGTGTCCATAATCCAACGAAAGAAGGAGCGTGTATATGGAATTAAAAACTCCAATGGTATTTGTTAAGCACATAATTGCGGCACAGCGCGGGAATGCTCAGAGCATCCAGTATCTGTGTGAACGCACATCCGGACAGTTTGTAAAAATCTGCCGGAAATACGATCTGTCGAACAGCGAGATCGAGGCGGTGCTTGCCAAGGCCTACGGACTCATATTTGCAGACATAAAGTCTGTCAGGAACCCGCAGACATTCATGAGCTGGGCAGGTGATATCGTAGAAAAATGCTGCGTCGAGATTGCGGGACCCAGGGGAAAAGCGTCGGAACCGGCTGTGCCGTCAGCCCCGGAACCGGTTGCTGAGGAGGTTAAACCGGCTGCCGTAACACCTTCAATTTCAGCGCAGGTGACAGAAGCACCCGTGGAATCCGGGAAAAAACCGACAGCTTTTTATGATGAAAACGCGTATGTTCAGCCGTCCGGCACGTTTCACGCGGAAGTCAACTATGCAGATGAGGCCGCTTTAGAGTCCAAGCCGGCTGATAAACGAGTCATACCGGTCGATGAACTTGTCTATCGCCCGGATGCCAATTATATAAGCAGCGGTGAACCTGCCGCACCGTCGGATGTGCAGGAGCCGATTACCCGGGATACCACAGATGAAGACAAGGCAAAAGCATCTGTTCCGGATCCTTCCGTATATGCGAGCATACCGACATTCGCGTCCTCATATGAGGAAGAAGCTGTATTTCAGGATGTGTATCCCACGGAAGCTGATAAGCCCGGATACTTAGAGAGCAAAGCGACGGCGGATAACACTGCTGTGGGAAATCAAGCGTCCTATACAGATGTTCCTGCCGATCACAAGCCGGCAGCGGCAGAAAAGCCAGTAGCAGCAAAGGAGCCTTCGCCAGCCGAAGATGTCGAAGCAGACAGGCAGGAAAAAATCACTTCCGATTCTTCGAAAGACAATACGGATGCCGACGAACCGGACCGCGATCTCGTCGAGAAAGAGGAGACAGAGCAGAATCAGGATGATGCCCATTTAGGATCCGCGGATTCTGAATATGATGAGGATGATGAGGAGGATGATGACGAGGATGACGAGGAGCTCCAGAGCGGTCTCGCATTCCGCACAAAAGTATTGATCGGACTCCTCTGCGTGTTCATTTTCGGTGCCTGCGTCGGCATAGGATATGCTATTTCGAAAGGCATGACAGCGCGGGATAACTCGTCTGTCGCTCCGGGAACTGTGGAGACGCTCGCTGACACAATTGATGAGACTGAGCCGGAATCCCTGGTGGATTCTCTGATTGAGTCGGTCATTGAGTCTCTTGCCGAAAGCAGTGCGGCTCAATCTGTCAGCTCAAGTGACGCATCCACCGCAACTGACACCAACAAAACAGATAACACAGATACAGCAGGCGGTCAGACTACGGAATCCGCATCCACAGATACAGCAGGCGGTCAGACCACAGAATCACAGGCAGCTGATCCGGCAGCGGGAGCAGGCGGTGAAGTGACCGCGAGAGCGGATATCGCCACATATCTCGGTGGGACATTTGCGTCTGTATTCAGAGATTATCCGGATATTCCGAGATCAGTGTATCGGGGAGAACTGTCTCTGGCCGATTCGCATATCGGTTTCATCGGTTCTTATGATGCCACTCAGCCTGTAAGCTCGACAATTGTTGAGTCTGTCTCGCTTCTCGGGGAGGGCGGTAATTATAATATCAACGGGTTCTATGTTGGAATGACTGCAGAGGATGCCGAATCACTTGCCGCAGCCGGCGGTTATATCTCCCTTGAGATGACGGCGGAATCCAGCCGCGAGTATCTAGATGAGCAGGACAATACGCTGTCACTGACAATTGACGGTGGGGTGGTAAAGAGTATCACGCTTCGATCCTCAACTGCCGACAATGTCACGATGGAGACGGCTGATGAAGTGACAGAAGAAGTGCCGGAAGAGATTCCGGGTGAGGAAGGCGGAGTGGGCTGATTGCCTGCCAAGGGAGGAAATATGGCTATCGAAATGAAGTATTGCATGCAGTGCGGTGAGAAGCTTACGGAAAAGATGCTTGAAGGCGAAGGAATGGTTCCCTGGTGTCCATCCTGCGGTGATTTCAGGTTTCCAATCTTCAACACAGCGGTCAGCATGATCGTCATGAACGAGGCAAAGTCAAGAATAATCCTGATCAAGCAGTACGGACGTCCCGATTACATCCTTGTTGCCGGTTATATCAATAAGGGCGAGGATGCTGAGGATGCAGCTAAGCGCGAAGTTTTTGAGGAGCTCGGTCTGCATGTGAAGGATCTGCATTTCAATCATAGCCATTATTTTGCTCCGTCCAACACGCTTATGCTCAATTTTACCGTGACTGTGGAGGGCGAGGAGCCGACGCCGAACCGTGAGATCGATTCATACTCATGGTTCTCACCTGAGGACGCTAAAGCGAATATAAAGCGAAATTCGTTGGCTCAGAGGTTCCTTAACTGGTACCTGGACGGCGGAGAGTTTTGAGAACC
>OCTX011875085.1_pt1 | contig 15062 bp, 13 predicted proteins | sample 1539691 | NCBI WGS metagenome assembly OCTX01 (sample SAMN02144231, study PRJEB22623) | gut metagenome | biome: sheep rumen | host: Ovis aries | place: New Zealand | reverse complement strand
GCATCATCATCTTCAACATCAATACTATTCGTCATCCCCAATTGCCATACCATGTTAGCAACATGTCGCAAAGCAGGATTATCTGATATCTTCTTGGCTGGCCCCTCGCTTTGAGACTCCACTAATTCGGAATCCTTCCCCCCATACAAACAGAAAGCAAGGGACACGATACACACAAATATGATTAATCCAAATATAAACTTCTTCATGTACACTACTCTTTACTTTTGGCTACAAATATAACAAATTATTCTCATATTACCATATTTCCCCAAAGATTGTGAATGAAAATTATGGCAGAAGATCATCATATGGTACACTGCGGAGTAGCCTTACGCTCCTTTCTAATTCTTCATCGCTGGCACCCCTAAGCCATTTAATGCCTTCATCAAAGAATTCGACCTTAGCATTCAGACCCTCAGAGAATCTTCCAGTTCTTCTATCCGCTGATCACGCTTTGCCAACTCTGCGCCATACTCATCCTGAGTATATCCTCGCTTAAAGAGTTTCCCCCACGATATCCCCAATACCAGCACCATTGTCAAAACAATGATAATACCTAACAATAACTTCTTCATATTTCAATCACATATTATTCTTCTCGGATGTTCCGTTCCGTATGGAAAACTCCATTCATCATAGTTCCGAGTATATACATCTTCTAATTTTATGTGCAAAGATATGTTTTTACCTCGATATAGTCAAGCAATTTTGCTCCGCAAAGCTTGTGAAAGTGAAAGATTATTCCCAGATAACCAATTCGCGAGGCAGGGATATCTTCTTTACCTCGCCACGTAGACCATCTATATAATAATGTCTGGCCATATGGTCATCAAACTGACCCACAAAGGCGCCACGAATACGAGCGCATTTTTCATTAATAGAGTTCAATAATGGATTTGTAACATCCTCAATACTTTGTATTGCCTTATCTGTTAGTCCTGTAGCTCTTAACTTATTATAATAATGTGCCACCTCCTCTCTGAATTCTGGCAGTCGTTTGAAAAGGATACCCTCAGGATGGTTCAAGAAAAGCAGATACACAGCCTTTGCTAATGGTTCCATCTTTATCTCCAAATTATTATAGTCTGGAAGTAGTAATTTGTAATCCTTCGTTATCACTAATCTACTCAGCCTATCATCTGGATGTATCAGTTGTTCCAAAATATATTGCGATATGCCCCTTTGTCTCAGTTTGGCAATTCGCTCCTTTATTTCTTCTATCAGGTCATTAGTATTCTCATCGCCTAACTGAGTATTGAAATGATCATCAGCCCCTACATCAGCAGGTTCATCCCATTCATAGTAACTATTTTCTTTCCTTTCAAGCAGTCTCTCCTGCTGGCTCTTTTCTATTGAAATCTGCTTGCCTATTCTATGTAACTGATCAGCTATGGGCTCACCACTATTGGAAGATAGCGGATAGAAACGGTTGATAGCCTTATCTTTTCCATCACTCCCTCTATGAATATCCTCAGTACGAATAAAGCCATGCATAAGTTGCCCTCTTTCTACTGGATGCTCCAGGTATTGTAAGAGGAAGCCATTGCCTATAGTTGTACTGGCCAGTTCTATTTCAGGCAGGTAAGGGGCTCGATAGTGAAGAACTTCCTTATTTGCCAGTCGTTTCATCAGCATAGGAAGATAGACTATATGGAATCCAATCATCTGACCCCATCCCTCAAAGACCTCAGGCTTTGACTCAAATAGATCTGTCAACTCCTTATCGTCCTCGCTGGCTACATAGATCAGTTCATTAGGTGATAACTTACCTTCAAGTTTAAACTCAAATCGATTGTCCTCTACATTATTAATCTTTATATTGTCGCTTGGAGGAATAGTTACATTACTCTTCCCAGTCTTCTTACCTTCTTTCCATTCCCAGATGAAAAGAACGATTAATCCAATAGCGACAATGACATCAATGATGTTCCATATTGTTCTACCTAGCCCAACCTTTGTAAATGGTTGGAAAAGCAATGCCAAGGTTACGAACACCCAGGTCAATCCCTCTTTCTTGCCCATATAGCATTTATAGGCATATATACCAAATACTACCGTCGCCAGAATCCTAACAAGGGTATAATACCCGTATGGCATAGGTGCCAAACAGAGCAGCAAAACTGCTGCAAGATATAGTGGAACGTATTTCATATATTCATTTTAAAATACCATAGATCTCGGTATTCACAATTCATCTTCTTCATTCATAAACATTTCATACAGCAATCGAATATCTGTATACTTCAGAGTTATTCCTTTTATGCCATCTACATATTTATAATCAAAATTTAATCTAGTTCTATTATCATTAAATACTTTTTTATATAAAGTAGATTGTTTATCATCATAATAATCCTTATATTTTGAAGAGAGAGAAACATCTAATCTTTCCCATACAGCATTTAATGTATTCACATCAGAAAATCTATCTGTATCTGAGAAATAGATAAGATACAACTGGTTGTTGTAAAAGTAGAAATATACAACTGGCCACCTATTTCCACCAAAGCTTATATCACGAACAGAGAAATGATCATCTCCAGGTAACCATATTTTCTTTTGCTTAGCCTTAAAAACATTTATTACTTCTTGTCTTGTCGCAACACCTAAATTAAGTCCAAAGAATTTCCTTTGAATTTGCCCCACAATATCTATGGAGCAAATTAGGGAAAGTAAGCTAACTAATATAATCTTTCTCATACCAATAACTCTAATTAAAAAATCTCACTCCTACTACTACCTCTTGTTTGGAAATTACCATCTCTTTGTAATTGAAGGACATAGCTTAGGATACCGCTGTAAATATCCTGCGGGTTGTCTTTTGAGAATATTTCATCCTTTACAAAGCCACCTTTTACTCCATTACCCATATCTTTGTTGGGATTCCATCCTTCTCCATAGTAAAAGAATGTTTGATAAGTACCATCTGGTATATCAAACTGGTATGTTTGTCCAGCACGAATATATCCGTGAGAAACTACCTTTCCGTCTTGATTATTCCTTTTGATGATTACTACAATATCACTTTCTGCAGGTGCCGTTACTCTGATACCAGAGCATTGGCCATAAGGGCATTTGTAATTTCTGCCGTAATAGGTTGTATATGGCGAAGATCCTGTTGATAATGAGTTAGTTACATATTGTTTGTCTTCTTCTGAGAGTTCATCTTCCAATGAGTACCCAGCCATATTACTACGTTGATACGCTGAACTTTTTGTGACTGTGTCCTCTTTTGCTGTCGAAGATCTGCCTCCATCATTACACTTGTTCACAACAAAGGCAATCGCTAAAGCTATTACTATCAGACAGCCACATCCAGAATTATTCTTTGCCATATTTTTCGTTTTTAGTTCACTTATCTCCAATCCACTATGTTTGATGATGCCTCAACGATATCCTCTACACTATCTTCTAAGAAAGGGAAAAAGTCCATTCCCGTTATTCGTTCTACTTCATCAACAGTGTTTATATATTGGTCTTTTTCTTTCCTCCCATCATTATTCCTTATAATAAAACCAATTGATGTGTATTTTGGTTTTAAACGCAAAACGACCTTGAAAAATGCTTCAGGAACTACTACATTGTTTTTGCCTATCGTTTCATGTTCTCTATTCAGCAAAACCGGACCACAAACAATATAAAGTTCGCCATATTTTTTCGCCCACTTACGGCAGTCACGCTCTATAACATTCCACAATCCGCTATTCAGGCTTGCATGTTGAGGACATATATTGGTCAACATATTGGATTCTCTCATTGCATCAAGGTCCCATTTGTTGTCACCAGCAGGACACATATGTCCTTTTGACCATCCACTCCCCTTATAGTCTTCATTAGTAGCCTTGGGGTAAGGAACATCTTCATCTTCATAATAAGTATTATCTCTTGGGTAATTGCCATCAGCATGTTCAGCTGTCAGTTTCCATGCGACCCAATTAGGAATGAGTAATTCAGGGTTGTAAGACAAACTATAGGCAGTTCTGTTCAATATCTGTTGATTACTGGAGTCTAATTTTACTGCCAAACAAAAGTTATCACTTAAATCTTCCGATTGTTTTACTCCATCGCTCCCTTGTTCTTGAATTTCTGATAAAACATGAGAATTTGTCCTATGACCAGATTTGTGAGCACAAGATACAAGTATGCCAAAACACACAATAGAGAAAAAAGCCCATCTTTTCATTGCAGTCATACCGAGTCTAAATAATTACAGAAGAAACTAATTAAATTCTATTATGTTATTATTGTAGTCTATAGTCACTTTTCCAAATTTACTTAATGCAGTCTGACCCAAAAGCAATGGCGCTTGAATATTGTCCACGACAGTTGCTTCTACATTAGTTAATAAGATTCCACCAATTTCCACAGTATGAAGTCGTATAATAGTACCAACAGAGATATCACCAGTTGCATCTTGGAATTGCTGCTGCCCCACAAAATCATCCTGAGATATCTGTCCCTGGCGTAACATTACTAATGCTTCTGCTGATGACATACAGATACTTGACGCACCTGTGTCAAATATGAACTTCAAATCAAGGCCATTAACCTTTATGGGGACTAGATACACACCGCCTGCTTTTTCCATTCGCACCTTAGTATGACCCTTTACTTTGCGTTCAGAAATATTATCATGGCTTATCTTCTCCATTCTATTTATATTTCGACTCGATTCGTAAGCATTAAGTTTATGACCAGACTTATGAGCACAAGAAAAGAACAAGACGATTGACAACACGAATCCACAAATAGCGACAGTAGATTTTTGTTTGTTTCTATTTCTCAGCATCTTCTATAATATTTTTAGGAATAATATGTATAACAAATCTTTGATTCATATATTCGTTTTCTCCGCGTTCACGCATTAAAGTATTGTCTAATTGCTCAAAACGATGCGTATACTCACTTCCTGTATATCCAAAATTATATCTTCCATCACCACTACCAGCAATCTGTATTTCGCAATTCGTACCAAAATCAATATGACAAACATCCTTCCAAAATTTCATCAATGTAAGAGCCCGCTGAAAACTTAAGCTATAATTCAAATCTGTTTGCTTAATAGAGTTTCTTGAAGCTTGACCTTCAATAATAAGTAGGTATTTGTTGTCATTTCTTGACAAAAATTCTTCCATTTCTCTACCTGCTTTACGAAGACTCGCAGTATCCGTCTCCAAGTCATTAAAACTGGATTTGGACTCTTGAAAGAAACACTTAACATCTAAAACATATTTCTTATATTCTGGCTTATAAGCATAGTATTTCGAACGCCCTAGTTCTTTGGTGGATGCTTCGACTTTCTTTATTTCTTCCAGTTGTCTCTCTGTTGTTTCCATCCTTTTATGAAGGAGAACGATAACAAGAACGAAAAGAGTCAACATTATGAAGAAGAGGCTTGTCATCAGGTCAGAATAGCTTGTCCAAAAAAAAGATTCTTTTCTATTTGTCATACTAATTATATTCAATAATTTGAGACCTTTGATACGATGAAGAGTCGACTTGAACAGAATCAATATCAACAGCATGTACAGATTCCGTAGGATCAAAATAATTTTGCGTCTGTTCCGTAATAATGTCTTTTTTAGGATTATTTGATATGAGATTATTGACTGTATTCACAACACATGCTATTGCTATCACAATTGCACATATGACAAGAGTCCAATTAGGAGTTGATGATTGATGTGGAGACGCTATCCTTGCAGAGAGTTTCATATTCTCTATTTTTGTAGCCAAAGTTGTCTTTGTTTCTCCCATAGTCGTTACAAATGACTTATACATCATACCATTACTTTTCTCCATTCTATCAATTAATGCATTCAATTTCTCTGGTATCTCTGATATTTCAGATAGTTTACTCTCCAACATAGGAATCGAGTTCACTTGAGCATTAAATTTAACACTTATTTCTTCATTAATCTTTTCAAAGGATTCTTTCTCTTCACGGAGAATATTTTTGAATTCTTCTGCTTGTTTAACAAATATCGTATTTAATTCATTAATATTGTTTCCTGTTGATTCTTTCAATTGTCGTAATGCATCACGCAGGGCGACATCAATATCAGCAGAGTCCATGATTATTTCCTCTTTATGTCGAGTGAAAAATTGTTGAATTTCTTCTAGGACATGAAGTCTATTTGCCTCAATTTCAAATTGAGTTGTAAATGTATTAATAGCATCAGTATATCCATGAATGTCATTCAAGTATTGATTGAACAATTCCAGTTTATCCGTGCATTCTTTCAATTCTTTTAAAACATTAACATTAGCCTTTGCCATTTTCATAACATCCATATCGTGAACTGACTGAATAATATCTGCCTGAATACGATATGATTCGTTTACGTTTTTGAGAGCACCGCCTAATTTTGATGTGTTTTCAGCAAATGTGTTATTGAACTTGTTTAAATTCTTCACAAGTTTGCTCAGCGCATCTGACGTGTCAGATGGTAGCTCAGGGAGAAGCTTTGCCTGTAACCATGCAAGAAAAGTGTTCTTTCCCGACTCACCCTGCAGTTTATAGCGTTTAAAGAGTAAAGAGCCAACTGTCGTGAAGAAAATACCACATATACTTGCCAGCATTGCCCATGCGACACCTTCTAGCAAATCATTAACACCTGTTGCTGCCGCACCAATAGCACCCACACCACCTCCTGCACCTAGAAGCGATGTGATACTACCAGTTGCCAACAAAGAACTTAGTCCAATGATTACGCCAGCCATTGTACCAGCCAGTCCACAATATAATGGCACAGGCGTCAAGGTGTTTATATCATTCTCAACAGCATCGCAATGACGATCCACTGCATCTTTTAAAAGATGGAAATCAATTACAGAACCTGAATTACTTCCAAGATATTTACTAATAGATTCTTTGATGGATGAGAATACTTTATTACCATCACCACTGATACCTGAAACGAATCCCGTCTCTGAACTATGTTCAATCTCCCAGGAAGATTCATGCTCAAAGATTTCCTTGTATTCCTTCATCCTATAAACATTCATGATGAAGAAATACACTTGCAAACAAACTATTAATAATACAATTACAGGTACTATAAATGACATCGTTACTTTGTGACTTTAATTATTAATTTTTTTGTTACCTCCCACACGGTCTCGTCTGCTTTTCTGCATCGACCTTTATCCATGACAATATAATTAGTTGCTTCCTCCAACAGACAACTATCTTGTGTTAATTCTACAACTTCTTTTAAACCATTAATTGACTTTATCTTGTCTAAGGAAATTATATCAAACTCTCCTTCTTCTTTGCTTATGAATTTTATGATGTAAACGCAATCTTCCTGTTTAGAATCATAAATTTCAACAAAATATTTATTGCTATTAACTTTAGCATATCCTATTTTCATTTTTTCAGGCTCTTGGGCAGCTCTGGAATCTGCAGAAGAATGAGTATTAAACGGAAACGGTTTTGATAAGACTGTATTGTTGTTATTTCTTTCGATTCTATTCAATCTTAATTCTAAATCAGAAACTCGTTTGTCAATAAAGCTATCAACAGAAGTCGTTTTAGAAGTAGATGAATCTTTTCCGATTTCTTTAATATTGTTTTCGGCTCTATTCATACGATATTCCAAGTCCTTTACATGTTCTTTCACTATTGGCCTTGTCATATCTTTGACCTCCCATCTTTCAACTTTATTATTAGTCCTAATGATTGACAAAATAATTGCAACAAAGGATATTGTCAAGGATAAGAAAACCAAAATAGCCAACAATCGACCAGGTGATTTAAGCTCTACAATTTCAGATTGTAATTGTTCTATCTCATTCTTTGAAGAATTCAGTTCTGTCGTAAGTGTATCTATCATAGATATCAGCCCACGTTTCAGAGAATCCTGCTCAATTAAATACTGCCGTACAGAATCAGGAAAAACCTCGATAGTTTTAACATCCTTACTCTGCTTCCTATCTGATTCATTGAACCTGTCGCATGAAGCACATAAAATGGGTACAAGGAAGAATATATATATGAAAAACTTCTTATTCATGTTAGTTCGCATTTTGATTGTAATACTCATTAATTTTCTCAGACAACGCCTGCAGAACGCCCTTTATCGGATAGAATGACAAAGCATCTTCTATCTTGTTGTCGGCACTACCTGATTCTGCAGTAGACAATTCTATACCTTTATCCAAATAGGTTTCCAAATCCTTTTGACATTCTATTTGGGCAATTCGTATTGAGCTGTTTTCTACACCAAAGTTGTCATCAAGATTAATCCTTGATGGAAGAATTGAAAGAACCAGATGGAAAAAGTCCTTTATCGATAAGATAATCTGCTCCTTTTGCGTTGTACCTAAAGATTTGTAAACATCTAATGATGTCACAATACCACCAGCGGAATCTTTCAGCACAATCTGTTCAATACCATCATCACTATCTTCAGAAGGTATCAATCCACCCTTACAGGTGGATTCTTTAGGATTCGAGTTGAGCTCCAACCCCAAGATATCCAAGTCTCCTTCATATTTTGTGCCTATCACCTCTTCAAAAATCACTTTTGTAAACTTGGATAGAATTTTGGGATCAGTCGAAATTATGCTAATTATTTTACTGCCATTACCACTGAACGCAATATGACGAGGAACCTTAATACCCTTTGCCTTTACGATTTGGGCAATATGATAGATAATGGCTGCATAGAATATTATGAATACAATCTTAAACTTAGAATCGTTTTGCAATATCTTGTTAAAATCGATGTTGTTCTGTTCTATCGCTTTGGTCGCAGAATTATCTTTCAGCGAGAATAGGAATGATGCCATATTTGAGGGCTGTCCTAAATTGCTGTTATAGATATGCACAAGGTCATTTAGGCTCTGAGACTGGAGTAGAGTCAATATGTCACCCTTGAACCAATCAACGATACCATTATTTGGATTTATGTCAGAGAAAGAATCTTCAAATAATGAGTTCGCAGCGAACTTAAACGACGTTATGTAGTTTACCTTCCCATTTGACGAGAATGCAATATCTGTGGTACCACCACCAATATCCACGTTGATGAGATTGGTTGCTGTTGCATATCTCCTGAAATAGTATTGGATAGGTGCAACAGATTCAGATATGTTTCGTGTTGTGCCGTTAGCATCAAACATTCTTGAATATGCACTATTCCAAGCCTCACGCAACTGAGACAAACGACGAGGTGACATACTATTAGGATAGAACCAGGTTATTTTGGTCTTTGCAATCCTACCATTATTGGCAACAACCTTATTTCTGATTAGCAGCATCAGATTGTTGATATAGGCCTGCATTGCCGTTTGGGCATTGGTCTTATTGCTCCATTTGATATTTACCATTGGTTTGGCATTATATGGCAATGAGACTCTTTTATTGTAAGTAAGGTTGAAATTAAGTAGTCCAAATGTTCTTAATCGCTCCGTCCAGTCTGTGGTTTTTGCATAAGATAGCACCGTCCTCGTTGGGAACAAGAAGTCACTATCACCACCCACACTGAATGGAATAAAGTCTGCAGCGATTAAGTCGTTCTCTCGTATCAAGTCCATAGGGACCAGAGTTCCCTGAATTTCCCTATAAGATGTCACGAAAAACGTGCTATAGAGCGCTTCAGTGTCTTTATATGATAAAGAATCTGACGAAGCAGCATCCTCCTTTTTGTATTCTATGTGAGTATTGGAAGTTCCAAGGTCTATTGAGAATTCAAATTCCTCCAAATTTTGATGAGTTAAATAAACTGGAATTATAAGGTTGGATACACCGTTGTTGTTAGTGACTCTGATAAAATCGAAATTTTTGCCCGTTATAGAGTATGTCTCTGCTTTATAATCGAACTGTCCTTTCTCCTTATTTCGACAATCCATAGGAATATCATGCAATATCTCGCCATGCTCATAGAAATCGAGCTTGAATTGGTTTGAGAATGTGCTAATGCATGATACTATGTAGAGCGCATCTTCATCGTTTTGGAATTTCATGCTGGGCATGACAAGTCCTGTAAAGTCAAATTCTGTCATTCCCCCAGAATTAGTCGTCGATGAAATATCTGACTGTCTTTTGGAATAGTACATTCGCTTATATTCAATATACTGAGTATTGGCATTGCCTACAATTGGAATACGGACAGTTACATGAACAGATCCACCTGCGACCAATTCCATTTCGAAGGCAGGCCTCCCGTCTGGCATACTGGCAGTTAATGTCTCTATAGAGAAATATTTGAAATACAAGGGTTTTATGGGGATTAAGAAAGAGGAACCACTTTCTTGATCACCTACGTTGCCATCAAAATAATATTTCTTATTCAATCTGTGAGGTACTTTTACAATTGTATCTTCCAAAAAATCACTAATAGTGAGATATGGATATGTTGACCCATCGTATGGAAGAATTCTTTGTGGGACATTGCTGATGGGATCCTTATAAGGTGCTTTATTGTCCGTTCCCCATGTTCCATTCACATACAACAATGCTGCATATTTGTTTCCAGATTCAACGGGTAGAATTAATGGTTTTATTTCTTCTAACTCACGTTCTGGTTTGAGGGTAAACTGATTATCACCTTGTACCCCAGTTTTCTTCTTCAATAAAGCTGTACCCAACACTTCGACTTGATTGGTTTGTTGATATGAATGTACATCAATTAAAGAGAAATCATTTACTGATGCTGAGGTAAGACTCGTCAGTTTATTCTTAATTGCAGGATCACTGATAGCTCTGAAAGTAAGGTTAAGATAATTTTCTATCTCAGGAAACAAATTTGAAAAGCCATTGATGGTTTTACGCAATACCCACCATACTTTGATATAATCGAAATCTCGTTTGTAGAGTGGTTGGTACTCAACATCGAATGGTTTGTCATTATTAGCAAAAAACACATCATTGACATAATCCAACTGATTGGCTCCACTAAAGAACAAAGTTGCAGGAGAAGTGGCACCAATGATGTTGATTTCATCAGGACCATTAATATAGTTGAGTAAGTATATATTTTTTAATTGGCCAAAATTATATGTACTCGCATCTGATTCGAAATACTTCTGTAATGCATCACCAACATAGTAATGACCTGTATTTCCATCTTCCATCAGAGAGGTGGTGGCAACTGCGGGACTCCAGGTTATTATTTCTATCTTGCCCTTAAACTTGTCGATATTGAAAAAGATTTCGCCTACATCCAAAGTGTCTGATACCATCTTATGGAAAATGGTGTTACCATCTAGCTCTGCTATATTTTTTTGCGCACGACGACAAACTTCCTTGAATGCAGTTTTGACCAAATCAATTCTTGCAAACGGAGACGGAATAGAGGTAATCTCATTCTTCGCACTTGCCCCATCAGGATCCTCTATCGTTGCTAATGCGGTGGTTCCATAAGGGAAAGCAGGACTATCATTCCAGCCCTGATATGTTGTATTTCCCTCTTTATATAATCTGAATACTTTTGACATAGCTGTTAAACGTTAAATTTTTCTGAAATAAGTTTAGATGTACCAAGATAAAACATTTCCAAGAATCTGTTACAGTCTTCTTTACTATGACATTTCTTTATAGCACTATTAAGTCGATCTGTCACCAGATCATAATCAGATTTTAAGCTAGCTATTCTCCTTGGAGGAATACCAGTTACCACATCAAAAGGTTTATCCTGCCTGTCTAAGTTGAAAAGATCAAGAGAACGTTTATTGTTTTCCATCTCTCTCAGCCATTCCAAATAAGAACTGGTCATCAAACGCAGATTAGACATAAATGATGTATTATACAGACCATTGAAATTCTCGTTGTTTGCATTGAAGGACTTGGACGAGTAATAATCATACTTGTAGTTCAAGCAATTAGTCAAAAACATGTACCCTGTAAGTGGTGCAAATAATTGTCTCTTCTGATCATCATAGAATGAATTAAATGTTACGGAGTCACTGCCAGTAAGTTCTCGTATGCCTAATTCCTTATTTGAAGTGTTTGCATGAGTCTTGTTACTGAAATCCACGATTGCTGTTGCAGCCAAGAACTCTATAAGATGAGCGTCGTTTTGCTGGGCCGAGCCTCCTTCATGATTCTCATAGGTCCCAGCCATGTTGTCACCTAAATAATACAATGCATTGATAGACCCATTTCTGCTTATGTTATTTTCATAATAAGCTAATGCCGACTTCGTTTTTGAAATGAATGTCGACGAGTCTATCTCGCTATCGTCATCAGACTTAAGTTTGAAATATGGCAGGATTGTAATTGCTCCAATTTCAGAGTTGTTAATGATGTCGTTATTAGAAAAAGCGGTTCCTGTCCTTAATGTCTTTAACAATAAAGGAAATCCACTGGCCCCGGTTCCACCAAAGATTGAACTTATAATAAATATTTTGTCGCCAGAATCGAAATTGCTGGCAAAGTCTTCAAAATCATTACTATTAACGATTTGGTTCAGTACCACACTTCCTATATTGGGATTACCTTTAAAACCTACTTCCATTGACGAAGCTAGATTCTTTTCTGAAAAGAGCATACGCATCATAGCCTGACTCGCTTTATCCATTGAAGGAAGGTCGATAAACTGCTGGAAGGTCTTATCGTCTGTATCTTGTATTCGCAGAGTGTAGTTAACCAGAAGCTGAGTCAATTCTGTCCTAAAGAACGAGGTTTCGTCACCTTGGGAAAACGATAGCTCATTTCTTACAGCTCGATAATTATTCATTAGAGCAACTGTTCTTGTAAGATCTGCATTGGAAGCATCAGGATCAATTATTATAGGAACTACTTCATCAACGCCAACCTTCACACCAGCAGCAAGCATCATAGTGAAAGAACGAAGCACGCGCGCGCCTGTTCCTCCAATTCCAAAAACATATAACTTTGCCATGTCTATACTATTTTAAAGATTAGAATGGAGCACTTGAACAATTGCTACTCCACCACTTAATAATGTACGTGATAATTATAAAAGCAATAATGCTAATAATTGCATTTGTCACACCAAAAGCAAGTATGTTATCTGTATCAATAGCCAAAGGAACAGATTTCCCCGTAGCAGGATCGTCTTTATACATGAGATCTGCGTAATAATCTTTTAAGACCCACTGCCATCCAACTACAAAGTTGATGATTGCATTTACAATGGCAAAAACAGACCATCCCCACCAATTACACAGTCGTGGATGATTGAGGATGTAATAATAACATACACACATAAATAAAGATATGCCTATCATAGACAAGCCAATCCCTATAAACATGTTACTCACTTGTGTTGAACCACTTGTCCCCCAAAGATAGTCAGCAAGTGGTAGTCCGAAGAAGTCTTCAAACAAAGGACAATATAAACTACCAAAAATTTCACCCATTATACTATTTGTTTTTTAATTTAAACGATATTTTTCCAAAACTTGCATGGTCTCTATAGGCATCCGCCACACCTTGAATTAAATATTGAATGCCTGTCGTCTTATCAATACTATTAGCATAAATACCAGTACTGTCATTAGTAAGCTTTACCCATTGAGGCATTTCAGGGTAATTAAGTGATATGCTTGCTGTCTTTAACGTTTGAGGTGAAGAGATTTCTAAGTTAATCACATGACTATACTTGCTCTCTGGCTTAGAAATAGACCTTACAAACATCACTTTTGTCTGCACAGGATTCTCAGAAGAATACTGATATATGTTCTCCAAAAGGCTCTCCTCTTGTAATGAAGGTCTTAAGTCCGCTAAAACCTCAACAATGATTTTATTTGCATGATTTACGGCAAAACGTTTTTGGGTTATGTCAAATGATAATGGTTGAGAAGTTGAGTAAGCACAATAATCGTCAATACCTCCAATGATTTTGGCGACAGGTACCTTTTCATTGAGCACTGCAAGAATGTTCTTATCACCAATTACCCATATATAGTAAGGGCGCTTGACACCATTAAGCATTTGCTTATTCTTCCCACAAAACCAAAAGCCTTCAAACTTTGACTGAAGCTTCAGAATTTCAACTCCTAACCCTGGATATTTAGCTAATGCTTCGTTAAATGTATTTTTCATTGATACTTGACAGTTGCCGAAATAGAACGTAGCATCCTGTGGTATATCCAATATGCAATCAGAAACAAAAACACTGACAGTATTAGCCTTGTGTTTATTCATTATTAATTTGAAAATACTACGCAAATCTGTGTTTTTTAGATTTCCACCTGCTTTAGCAAAAGATGATGGGGTCAAATTCTTGATATAATCATCTAAAGAGTCTTTACATGGGATTATTTGGGAATTGATATAATATAGATCACACTTATTGGTATTCTTCTTCAAATCACTTACATAGTCGTATACGGCATCTTTCAGATTTGAACCATCACACATATAGCCATTCATACTACCAGAATTTTCCACATATATGTTTAGGCATACTGTGTCTGGAATTATTGGTGTACTATATGAACTCTCCCATTCTAAAAAAATCTTACTATATCCTCCTCCAAGTATTTTATGTAGGATAAAGATTAGGACTAATATTCCTAACACTGATGGAACAATTATCTTCTTTTTCATACGATATCAATTGCGCCAACACAATATGTCAGCATACCTATCGACCTCCCAAGTTTCAGCTTATTGTTTTAGGTTATAAATAAAGACGTGGGAGTCACTACTTCTCGCTTATCCCAAGTCTCAGGCTCTCGCATTGCCCCTTCATCAAGATAAGCAACTCGAGTTAGCCCACGTCGTGATATATTGTAATAGGATACAATACACCCAACGTAGACGTTCCAGTTGCGTTCCCTCAGATGAAGATTCAAATTTGCGAGATTTGAGACTCTGAAGATAACGTCCGTAAACGTCCTTTTACCAAAATGTCTTGACCCTCTCGCCCTTGCGAGCTAACTGAGTCAAATGCAAAAGTAAGTAATTATTCTGAAACAACCAAATTTTTATTGAAGAAAAAACAAAATAAATGTTTCACAAGGCTTGTGGAAGCCTATTCTGGGCTCAGTCCGAAAAAAGTACGGCTGCTACCAAGCGACTGCAGCTCTGCAATCCCTCAAAGCCAGAAAGAAGAGGAGATGATCATTTCTCACGTCTTTCT
>OCTX012092501.1_pt1 | contig 15073 bp, 9 predicted proteins | sample 1539691 | NCBI WGS metagenome assembly OCTX01 (sample SAMN02144231, study PRJEB22623) | gut metagenome | biome: sheep rumen | host: Ovis aries | place: New Zealand | reverse complement strand
TGCGCCGGTAGCTCAGCTGGATAGAGTGACTGGCTACGAACCAGTAGGTCGGGGGTTCGAGTCCCTTCCGGCGCACTTCATAAAACGCCGTAAATACGGCAAATACCGTTCTTGATGAAAATCAGGAACGGTATTTTTTATGCAAAAATTGGTTTTCAGGGCACTATTAGGGCACTATTTTGACAAATGACACGAAAGCAGCGACACATAAGTGCCGCTGCTGCGCTATTTTGTCAGTTTCATATTTTCATATTGTGTTATCCTGCCTTTGTAGTCGCCTTTATATTTTTTCGTCTCAGCATCACATCGGCAAGCTGCTCTGCGGATATCTCATCGGATTCTTTGAGCATATGACTGTAAATATCCGTCGTGGTGCTTACCCTGCTGTGCCCGAGCCTGCGGCAGCCTGTTATCATCAGAAGATGAATGATAGTCCGCCACTTTATCGGCAATTTGTCCACTTCCTCCTGTATCTGTTCGAGCTGGTCAAGCTCAAAGAAGTTGACCTTGCTTCGTTTAACTTTCGGCGGTGTAGCCTTTGATGCAGGATTGTACGGGATTATCATTTCCTTATCCGCCTGTTTGAACACCACATTTAAAAACCTCTCCGACCACATTTTTTGATTGATCTTGCAGGTCAGGGGGTATCTCTGTTTTTCACCAAGCAAAACGAACAAGCACAGTATTCAGCGCTGATACGGACTTTTCTGGCGATCTTGCAAAACGAACAAAAACGAACAGAAAACGAACAACGCAAACAGATTTTTTGCAAATTATACTTTTATATATTTTTTTATTCGGTTTGTTCGGCGACATAGTACTTCCATCTTGCAAAAAACTGCCAGTGATGCTATAATGGTCTTAATATGATTCAAGAGGTGTGATATGGCTGATATCAGATGTCCTCACTGCGGTGGTGAGATCCCCGAAGGTATGCGGTTCTGTCCGCATTGCATGACAACGCTCGTGCAGACTGAAAACGTTGATTTAAAACAGTTGGGAAATAGAAAAAAGCGATATGTTATAGTTATAGCTGTGTGTGCGTGTGCTGTTGTGGCGGCGTGCGGTTATTGTATTTTTGCAAAAAACAGCGGTGATGGTATATCCGCACAGAATAAAAACACCGACACTTCAGTAAGTGCCGATGTTTCGCAAACGCAGAGTTCTGCCGAAAGCCTGCAAAGAAAGCAAACGACAAGCACAACGACTTCCGCAGTGCCCGATGAAACTACGGCTTCGCAGGAGATTACATCTGAAACACAGACTACTTCGGTCAGTCCGCAGAACAAGCAAACGTTTAAAAGCACGTCAGATCCCCAAACTCTTGCAGCTGGGATAAACAACTGGTGCTCCGCCCACAGTCCGAAGTATTTCGGGATCGGCGGTGCACAAGACATTAAAGCCGAACAGGACGCAGACACTACAACGCTGTCCTTTACCGACAAAAGCGGTGCTTCAATAAATATCGGGACTGATAAAAACGGGAACGTGAATATTTATTTCCGCATCGGTCATGTCTCCTATGACGCAAACGAACCTCACACCAAAGAGATACTTTCCGCACTGGGAGAGATACTTTTCGGCTGTGATCTCAACGGCAGGAACAGTACATTTACCGAGAACGGCTATTCCTTTGAGATAATGAGCAGAAATATGCCCGAGCTTGGTTTCAGCGAATACAGTATCAGCGCAAAAAAATCATAGTGTTGCTTCGCCGTGAGAATAAAGCTCGTTGTTCGTTTCAACAACAGTTTTGCGGTTTTGTATGCAGAAAATGATAATGCTGTCACGCTTATGTTTAGCATACAAAAACGGATAGCCCGACAGCTTTAAAAAGCTCTGCACCTCATCAAGCGAAATCTCCATGGCAATAAGCAGAGAAAGCACTTTATCACGGCTCGGAGCTTCCTTAACGCCCGAAAATATCTGATAGGCGTATACCTGGCTTATCTCGGACTTTGCTATTATCTCTGATTTGATAAGACCTTTCTGTTCAACAAGTGCCTCAAGCATTTCAGACACTTTTTGGGGTGATATGCTCTCGGAGTTTTCATCAAGATATTCGTCTATAGTGTTGGCAGACTTTATCTCGTCAAGCAGTTCGTCGGTGGATTTGTTCATGTAAGATCACTCCTTTTGAAGATTTTTGCATCACATTCAGATAATATCACACTTTCTCAGCTTTTACAAGGGGGCGGTAGTATAAACTTTTCGGAAATACTCAGAACCGAATATACGCTTGTGTCTGTGCTTGGCAGCAAGCAGGGCAGCGAGCTGATACGTTATCGCAACAATAAGCTCGGCAGGGATATGGTCGTGCGAAAACTGAAAAGCGGAACTAACACCGAAGTTTATCGCAGACTCTCAGGCGTAAGCCACGAAAACCTTGTGCAGATATTTGATGTTGTCACAGAACAGGACTACACCTATATCCTTGAAGAGTATATAGAGGGCATCAGCCTTTCGCAGCTTGTTCCCATGAAGCAGCAGGGTGCGCAGCGGGTAATTGTACAGCTTGCAAAGGCACTTTATGTGCTGCATTCGCTCGGTATCGTCCACCGTGATGTCAAAGAGGATAACGTTCTGCTGACCGCAAACGGCACTGTGAAACTGACCGACTTTGACATATCTAAAATTTACACGCAGGGTAAAAACCGTGATACCGTGCTGCTTGGCACAGCGACCTACGCCCCGCCCGAACAGTTCGGTCTTGCACAGACCGACGGCAGAAGCGACATTTACGCACTTGGCATTCTTGCAAATAAACTTGTCACAGGCGAGCACCCATCGGTAAAGCTGTTTACAAAGGGCAAGCTCGGCAGGTTCATCGTTAAAGCCACCAATATCAGCCCCGAAAAACGCTTTGATTCCGCCGAAGATGTGCTTTCGCACTTTCGTTAAATAAACAAATTATGCTGACAGCATAAGACAAAAAGATCCTCCCATGGTATAATCACCGTAGGAGGATTTTTTACATTTCGTCAATATTCTCCGCTAAAATTTTGATCGTGCTGAGGAATTTGCCCACCTGCTCGGGTGAATGGTTTTTAAGCTCTGCTGAAATGCTTTGCAGAACATCTGCATCACTGTTCTGGTCTTTAACATCAAGCAGAAGATAATCAAGGCTTATTTCCAGCACGGTCGAAATGCTTATCGCCGTGTTGAGAGAAAGCTGCCGTGAGCCACGCTCGATGTGCCCGATATATGAGGGAGTTATGCCGCAAAGGTCTGCAAGCTGCTCTTGACTCATTCCCAGCTTTGCCCTGCGGCTGCGTATTTTTTCGCCAATAGCGTTATAATCAGGGGCTATTCTGCCATTATTCATTTGCATCACCGCTTTTATTATACATTGTGCACAAATATTTTGTAAATATACTGTGTGTCACAATATTGACAAACAGTGCAGGTGATGGTATAATAATTTTGTTGAAAGAATACAACAAAATAAAAAGGAGGTAATCACTAATGAAGAAGAAACGATTTCTGAGCCTGACACTTGCAGCTTGTCTGCTGTTTGGCTCAGCAGCAATGCTGCCCGAAAACACATTTACGGACAGCACAAGTATAACAGCCAGTGCGGAGGTATACTATGACCTTAAAGTGTCAGGCATCAGGGTAACGGACGAGACCAAGGACGATATTCTCCGCAAAGGCAATAATGAAGCCGCTTATGATCCCGATACCAACACGCTGATACTCAAAAAAGATATTACTGTTGATACAAATTTTGATGGTATCACTGTAAACAAAGCTGTGACTATCAGAGTCGATAATGATGTAAAGATAACTGTAACAAATACGAATTATTCAGCTATTCGCTGCAATGCCGATACAACTATCACGGGAAATGGCAAGCTGACGCTGCAGAGCAAATATGCCGGTATTTATTCTAATGCTAAAGATGTTACCATAAAAAATGCCGACATCAGTATAGCCAGCAATTATTTCGGAATTTACGGTTTGTGCAACAGCAATAAGCTTACAATTGACAATTCAAATGTTGACGTACAGACAAATCTACTGGCTGTTGGCAATTATTATGGTATTATACTCAATAACTGTGAGATCATCACACCAGCCGAAGCAAAAATAATAACCAAAAGCAGCTCAAGTGATGAATTGTTTATTACTGATAAAAACGGCAATAATGCTAAAACCGTTGAGATACTCAGCCATAGAAGCCGAATCAACAATACAGCTTGCGAAAGAACTGCATCGACGGCAGCTGATGGATCGATCTTAATCAATGGCGAAAAAACAGGCATAAGTGCCAATAACATACCTTTAGGCGAAAAGCTTGGTGTTATGCTTTCTGATAGCCGCCAACCCGATGGAATGCGGCTGAACTACTGGAAGGCTTCCTATTCAATAGATGATTATAATGATACGGCGCATGGATACAAATATAGAAAAGAAACAACATTTACGCAAGATACTTTTATCTTCGACTTCCCCGATGAAGCGATCACAGGTCTTTGGAACTATTTCAAGGATAACGATATTGACCTGAGCACTTATGACTGGAGCAAAATTAAGTTTAAGATATACTTCACTCCTGTTTATGTAAACTGCGAGCACGAGAATGTCACGCTGCACGAAGCAAAGGCAGAGACCTGCACACAGGACGGAAACATCAAATATTACAAGTGTGAAGACTGCAAGCTGTGTTTCACCGACGAAGCTCTGACCATAAAAATAGCAGAAAAAGACACGGTCATACCGTCGAAATGGCACGAATGGGGAGAAACTGTTTATGAATGGGAGCCTGACGGCAGCGCCTGCACGGCGACAAGAATATGCAAGAAGGATCCTACTCACATTGAAACCGAAACAGCAGCGGCATACAGACCGGGACATAAGGCTGCGACTTGTACGCAGGACGGTTCGGATACCTACCTGGCAATCTTTGATAACCCAGCGTTCAAAAGGCAGGAAAAAGTCATTGTCGTGAAAGCCTCGGGACACAAATGGGGGGATTGGGTAACAAAGATCAAACCGACGTGTACTGAAAACGGAGAAAAGTGGAGAAAATGCAGTGTTTGTGATGAATACGAAACTGATGACATAGAAAAACTCGGACACAGATTCGGTGAATGGAGTGTGTTATATTCAGCGACCTGTACATCAGACGGTATGAGAGGGCACATATGCACGGTATGCAGCACATATGAAACCGAAACGATCGAAAAACTTGGGCATAACTATAAAGACACTGTAGTTAAACCGACTTGTACGCAAAGAGGCTATACACGTCATGGTTGTACGAGATGCTCTGACGGTTATAATTACGCATATACCGATGCGCTGGGACATAAGTATGGAGAATGGCAAATACTGCGGCAGCCGACCTGTGCTGAGCCGGGGCTGGGAGAACACACCTGTTCAGTTTGCCATATTACCAGCAGAGAAACAATTGACAAGCTGTCGGAACATTCATTTGGCGATTGGCAAATAAAAGTGAAACCGACTTGTACGTATGACGGCTATAAAGAGCGCACCTGTTCAGTCTGCCGTTTTACTGAAAGAGAAACAATTGACAAACTGTCGGCACACACATTTGGCGATTGGCAAATAAAAGTGAAACCGACTTGTACGTATGAGGGCATTAAAACGCGCACCTGTTCATCATGTTTCTACGTTGAAACCGCAGCGATAGAAAAACTCGGTCATAATTATAAGACACAGATAATAAACCCGACCTGTACCGACAAAGGATACACGCTGCACAAGTGCTCTGAATGCGGCAGCAGCTACAAGGACACCTACAAAGATGCGACAGGTCACAGTTTCGGTAAGTGGACAACAACTACCGAACCGACCTGTACTGCAAAGGGTGTTGAAACAAGGACTTGCAGTGAATGCAAAAAAGCAGAGACAAGAGATGTAAATGCTCTCGGTCACGATTATGTGGCTTCAATAATTCCTCCAACTTGTACATCAAAGGGCTACACAAACCATAAGTGTACTCGATGCAAGGACGAATACAATGACACCGAAACTCAGATGACAGCTCACAGCTTCGGCGATTGGAGAGAAACAACTGCTCCTACCTGCACAGCAAAGGGTGTTGAAACAAGGACTTGCAGTGAATGCAAAAAAACAGAAACCAGAGATGTAAATGCTCTCGGTCATGATTACAAGGCAACTGTTGTTGCACCGACTTGCACACAAAGGGGCTACACAAACCATAAATGTTCACGCTGCAACGATGAGTACCAAGATAATGTAACAGAAGTAATCGCACACACATTCAGTGAATGGTCAGTAACTAAAAAGCCGACTTGTACTGAAAAAGGCATTGAGAGCAGAAAATGTGAAAAGTGCAATGAAACCGAAACCAGAAATATCGATGCTCTCGGTCACAAATGGTCTGAATGGAAAACCACAGCTTTTGATGTCGCAAAGGGCACATCAACGCAAACAAGGACTTGCTCTGTATGCAATAAGGCTGAAACAAAAACAACCAAAAACGCAATTCAGCGCCTTGCCGGTGCCGGCAGATACGAAACTGCTGTTGAGATCTCAAAGGCAGGTTTCCCTGACGGAAGTGATACTGTGGTTCTCGCTTATGGTCTGAACTACGCTGATGCACTTGCAGGCGTGTCTCTTGCAAAGGCAAAGAATGCACCTATCCTGCTCACAAACCTCAAAACCCTTCCCGCAGAAACACTCGCAGAGATAAAAAGGCTTAAAGCCAAGAACGTTATCATTCTTGGCGGAACAGGTGCAGTGGGCAAAGAAGTCGAGGCGGCTCTCAATAAAGAGGGGCTGAAAACCGAGCGAATAGCCGGTGCAACACGATTTGAAACTGCAACGAAGATAGCACAGAAGATGCAGGTACTCAACGATAATAAAGCTCCTGAGGACATATTCTTCGTTTACGCTTTCAACTCCGCAGACGCACTTTCAGTAAGCGCAGTGGCAGCAGTCAAGGGTGCCCCCGTTATCTATCTCAAAACCACAGGTGACCTTGATGATGCAACAGCAGCGTATCTCAAATCGATCAAGGGCAGTGTGAAAAATGCTTATGTCATCGGCGGTGAGGGAGTTATCTCAAAGGATATGATGAAAAAGACACGCAATGCCCTCGGCGTAACTCCGGTAAGAGTTTTCGGCGCAAACAGATTTGAAACTTGTGTTGCAGTCAACAATAGATTTTCAGATGTTCTTGACGGTGATATGCTCTGCGTTGCAACAGGCATGGATTTCCCTGATGCACTCGCAGGCGGCGTTTATGCAGCGATCAACAAAGCACCGCTGTTCCTCATCAACGGCAAGGCAATAACGCCACAGCTTTCGGACGAGCAAAAGGCATATCTCAAAACTAAAGCGGCAGGCAAGATAACTGCTTTCGGAGGAACAGGTGTCGTACCAGACAATCACATCGCAGATATAGCCAAAAACTCAATCTAATGTAACAAAGCTCCTTTGCAGATGCAGGGGAGCTTTTTCGTTGTCCTCCGACCTACCGTTGTGCACAAAAACACCTAAGGATGCTACGAATATTGTTTCATATTTTCATCGGGTGTTTTTGAGCTGTTCGTATTACTTAATGCACTATCAGGGCACTATTCTGACAGCTGACACGAAAGCAGCGGTATCACGCTTTCTGCGCAACAAAGAGCCGGTCATTTCCGACCGGCTCTTGTGAAACATATTACTGTTTAAACCCTTATCTGCGGATATTTCTTGTGTACTTTTTCTTTGAAGCTCTTTATGAGATAATTGTAGTCGGTGAATCCATTGAAATAATCCCTTGAAACTGAAAGTAATGCATCTGTGCAGTACATATCATAAGCAGAGCAAACATTTTTGAGGCTTATCTTTTCAGCGTTCTTCGCATATACCGCAAGGTCGTTCTGTCCGCCGAGGAACTCATTTTTGTAGGTATTCTTTACCGCATCTATCGCAGCCTTGTTATTTGGCATTTCGTTATCATTCTTTATGAAGTCAGCCGCTGCTCTTTGGTCGCAGGTCACAGTCTTTATGATGTCCGCAACAATATCCTTGTTGTCTGTACCCTCAGCTGCGCAGAGCCATGTTCCGCCCCAATACCACGCAGCAGGTCCCTGGGTTATCTTCCAGTTACCGTTTGAGGAATATGCGCTCATGGTAAAGTCTACTCCCCATTTCGGGAAGAAGTAGCCAAACACCTTTGCGCCGTCCTTCATACCATCATTCCAGTCAAGAGCCCATTGATACGTTTGGTTATTATAGCCATTGGCTGTAAACTCTTTGCCCTGCTCTATCCACTTGGTCATATTAGCATCAATATTGAGCTTGCCGTCAACTACCCACGATGTTGTTCTGGAATCCAAGAACGGATGTATTGTATCATCTGTAGACGAGAGCATTTTGTATCCCTTGGTTTTCATCTTTGCGGCAGTCTGCTTGAAGGTATCCCAGTCCTTAACATATTCCTGTACCTTTGCAGGATCGTCAGTACCAAGCACTTCTTTTGCGATCTTTGTATTAAATGCGAATGCACCAGCATACGACTGCCAGGAAAGTGCTTTAAGCTCACCGGTAGTGTTTGCTGTACCGATATCCTTGGTATAAGCAAACATATTCTTTGTGTCATTGTCGGTTATGCCAAGATCCTTTACGTTTATCGCAACCGATCTATCGCCCGTAAGACCAACATACTTCTGCGCATAGACGCCTTCCATAAGGAACATATCTACCTTCATATCGGCATTTTTCTGTACGGCAACATCTGCATCGAGTCTATTCTGATAAACGCTGCCATCGTTGGTAATATTCACCCACTCGACTTTTTTGCCATTGATCTTGGTGACCTGCGAACGTGTTTCAGTCTTTCCGTCTCCGACTTCCACCTGGTAATTACCCGTTTCGACCTTGTACTTACCATACTTGGGGTAAACCTCATCAAATCTTTGCTTGAACTCTGAATTCCAGCAAAGTATCCTGATGGTATCAGCAGAAGCTCCGGGGATAGAATCAGAACCGCTGAGCTCTTTCTTTATGTTTGCGGCAAGCCCAACGGGAACTGCACCTGTACCGCCGAAAACATATACGTTCCTGTCGCTCTTATTATCAAGATACTTTTTCTGATTATCCGTGAGCTTGTTATCAGCAAGGAACAAAGGCATCTTGTTGACAGCTGCAAAAACTCCGCCTGCAAGTGCATCAGGGAAATCAAGTCCCTTTGCAACGCATACGCCCTTTGCATTAAGACAATCTCCGAATGTCTTGGCGACCTCAATGCAGGTATCATATCTGTTCTTGCCAAAGGTCCTCTGTGCCGATTTAAGTCCGAGTGCGGCTGCAGCCTTATTCATCATTGCGTTGGTGATAACGCCTTCTCCGCCTATAACGTATGCTTTCTTGACACAGCCTGCTTTTTTCAGCTCTGCAAGATATTCAGCTGTATCAGCATTAAGCTCTCCGTCTTTTGTAAGATAAATAATAGGTGCGTTCTTTACCGCTGCAGCAGCGCCTGCCGAAAGTGCATCAGCACTGTTGAGGCCATAAACAAAGAATACCTCCTCAGGTGTCGGGTTTAGCTTACGAGCGATCTGCGTTGCCGTACTGAAACGGGATTTGCCTGCAATACGGTCTGAGGAGATCTTCTCCTTTGCAAGTGCGCTCTCGATCTCTTTGCCTACAACGCCTTCACCGCCGATAATGATAACATTCTTTGCACCCAGACGTTTGATCTCTTTAAGTGTATCTGCGTCAAGCTCCTTTGTATTTGTCAGCAGTATCGGAGCCTTATTCTGATATGCAAGCGGTACGCCTGCAAGTGCATCGGCATAATTCAGACCGTATGCAAGAATAACCGTGTCAGCCTTTTCGTATGTTGCCTTCGATATCTCAGCTGCTGTTGAAAATCTGTTGCTGCCTGCAAGTCTGACAGGCGAGCCGCTGATGAGTTCAGGCTTTTCAGTTGTATCATCGGATTGACCATAATCAGAGCTGCCGTTCTTATAGTTAAGAGCGAAGCCCTCGACCGCTTTATATTCTTTTGTCTTGCTGTCATAGGTGTATCCGAAAGCCATTGTTCCTAAACCGATACGCTTAGCAAGAGTTACTTCCTTTAACTTCGGGCAGTTGAGGAATGCATAATTCCCGACATAAAACAGGTTGTCCGGCAGATATATCTCCGTCAGACCTTTACAATCCATAAAAGACTCATCCTCAATATCTGTCACCGACTTGGGGAATTCAACTTCTGTCAGGTTTACACATCCCCTGAATGCACCGTTGCCTATTGTTGTAACTGTCCCGGGGATAGTAACCGATTTTTTGGAGCGATCACAGAAGAATACTTTTGTCTTATTCTTGTCAAACAGCATACCGTCAGCTGAAACGAAATACTTGTTGCCGCTCGCTGCGCTCACACTTTTAAGTGTAGGACAATCGCCCGGATTACCGTAAAAGCTCTCAACGCTGGCAGGTATGGTTATGCTCGTTACCTTGCTATCCTTAAAGACACTTGCATTGAAAGCTTTAACACCGCTTGGGATAGTTACACTGCCCGATGCAGTCTTGGCATCATAAAGATAAGAACCAATAACGACCAGCGGATTCTTTTTACGCTGCTCTGTCAGCCACTTTGTTCCTTCAAAAGCATCATTAGCTATCAAATTAGCAGCTGTTTCAGACATTCCTGAAAAGTCAATGGTTTCAAGGTTTGAACAATCTTTGAATGCGCCTTCCAGAACATATAAAAATGTGATATTTTCAAATTTCAGGCTCTTGATAGTTGTATTACCTTTGAAAGCGTTTCTATCGATCGCACTAACATAATAGCCCTCAATTTTAGCGGGAATGGTGATGTCCGCCTTTGAGCCTGTGTAGCCTGTTATCATTATGCCGCCCATACCGGATCGATACTGAAAACCATTCCACACGCCTTTTAAATCAGTTGGCGTTGGCTCTACGTCTCCGGCGCTTGCCTTGATAGTGGTGCTATCCGTGAGCGTTCCTGCTGGCAGATATGCCGCCGAGCCAAATGCCAGACAAATAGCAAGTGTTGATGCCAAAATCTTTTTCTTCATTGTTATTCCTCCTGTATAAATAAGATTATTGAATTCCCTACGATGAAATTAGTTATAATTGTAAGCAAAATATGCACATACTATTAACGCTCGTTTAACTTCATTGTACCACTTATTTACAGTGCTGTCAAGCGATTTATGTTCAAAGACTCACCGTATTAAGCAGTATAACATATTATTTTTCATCAGAAAGCTGTTTGACGTGTTTTTTTTCGCATTTTTATATACCTACACAAAACAATATTTTTTATCTGCTCGGTATCGGGCAATAATTGCAGAGCGCATCAGCGCAACTACCGCTTCCAAACCACTTGAAGTTTTTATTCTGAAGTGGTATAATATGTGTCGGGGATAATAAAAAAATAAAAAATAATAAAATAAGGGGAGTATGTAATGGTGAAAAAAACAAAAGGAAAGCTGTCAAGGCTGATAGCCTGCTGCATGGCGGCGATAATGACATTAGGTACAGGTACGGCAGGTCTTGTCGGTGAGGCGTACAGCCCGTATGCCGCCGGCATCGAATCGGTAAAGATAACCGAGTCTGCGTTTCCCGATCCGATCTTCAGGTCTTATGTTTCAAGCGCATTTGACAGCGACAAAAACGGGATACTCGATCCTGACGAGATACTCGTCGCAAGAAACATATACTGCGACAACATGGGCATCAAGTCTTTGCAGGGTATCGAGCACCTTGTAGAGCTGCGTGGAGTTTACGCTTCGTTCAACGAGCTTACGGTGCTTGACCTGAGCAAGAACCCCGAGATAACAGGTGTGTGGGTATCAAACAACAAATTCTCCAAGCTCGATTTCTCGCAAAATGCAAAAACGCTGGAATGGGTATACTGCTTTGACAACCCGACCTTGAAGGTGCTTGATCTCAGCGGCTGCAGCAAGCTATCGTATCTTGAATGCAGCGAATGTGACCTTGGAGAGCTTGATGTGAGCGGTTTTCCTGCGCTGGAGCATCTTATCTGTGCTTCCTGCGGACTTAAAGAGCTTGATCTGTCGGGCAATCCCAAACTGACTCACCTTGATGCGTTCAACAATCCCGATAACGGCTTTGACTATCCGTTGAACAACAAGCTGACCGAGCTTGATCTGTCAGGCAATCCGAAAATGAAGCGCCTGGATATCTGGGCAAACTACGATCTGAAATTCGTTGATACCAGCGTTTGTCCGGGACTTCAGTATTACAACTGCGCTATGATCGGTGCGGATCACGTTGATGTGAGCAAAAATCCCGAGCTGATAAAGCTCAACTGCGCTTACAATAAAAAGATAAGATCGCTGGATCTTTCTCACAATCCAAAGCTGTGCTATCTTGATTGTTCGGACAACCAGCTCACCGGGCTGGACCTTTCCAAAAACCCGAAAATGTATTTCCTGCAGGCGTTCATAAACAGCTTTACAACGCTGGATATAGGCTATAATCCGCTGCTTATAAAAACCCGCAATGAAGGCAAAAAAGAGCCTGTTTACAACATCGCACACGCATGGATACTTGACTACGGCGGAGATGATTCCACAGGCGGCGACCATATCTATGAGGTCTGCTATGATGACAAGGTAAAGCTGTATACAACACCCAAATACAAGATCACCGAAAAGGCTGAGGTCATTATCCCTTCGGGAGTTTCAAAGGATGAGCTTATCACCAGGGAAAAGGCTGTACAGCTCCTTTACGATATTGCAGGCAGACCAGGCGTCAAGGGAAGATCAAGATTCAAGGATGTCAAAAAAGGCGCATGGTATGAGGACGCTCTGATCTGGGGCGAGAAAAACGCAATTTGCATCGGCACCCCCGATGTATCCTCGGACGAATTCGGTATAGGTGAATTGGTCACAAGGCAGGATTTCGCCCTTATGCTGATGAGGTATGCCGAATCCAAGGGCTATAAAAGAGCGATCGACTTCGGCAGAAGCGACGATTTCCTTGATTATTACGATATAGACTATTATGCGTGGGAAGCTATCTGCTGGGCGGCTACATGGAATATCATGATCGGCAAGGGCGAGCCGGGCGCACCTAAGGAGGAGCGCAGGATAGAACCGCACACAGCAGCAACACGCACAGATATCCGGGAAATGCTGGACAGGATGTTTGAGGTAAATAACAAGCACCTCAGGCTTGCAGGCAGCGATAGATATTCGACCGCTGCGGTCATATCCGATGCGAGCTTCACAAGTGCGGATACCGTTGTGCTGGCGTGCAGTACGAACTATGCCGATGCGCTGGCAGGTGTTCCGCTTGCGTATAAGCTGAAAGCTCCGATACTTCTCACAAACCCCAACGGTCTGGACAAAGCAGCACTCAATGAGATCAAGCGCCTTGGTGCAGCGAAAATAAAGATACTCGGCGGTGAGGGTGCGATAAGCAGCAAGGTCGTTGACGAACTTGTCAGCAGCGGTATCAAAAGGACTAATATCGAGCGTATCGCAGGCAAGACACGTTTCGGCACAGCTGCGGCAATAGCTGAAAAGCTGGGCAGCCCGAAAGATGTATTCTTTGTTTACGGACAAAAATACGCAGATGCGCTTTCTGTAAGCACTGTCGCAGCCGTTAAAAATGCACCTGTCATTTACCTTTCAACAAGCGGCGACATTGACGGCGAAACAAAAGCATACCTTGCAAAGCTGAAAGACAAAAGCTGCGTCAAGAACGCTTACGTTATCGGCGGCGAGGGGGTAATATCAAACGATATGGCAGACAAAGCTGCAAAAGCGCTCGGTCTTTCCAAGGCAGCAAGGCTCGCAGGCAAGGACAGATATGCTACCTGCGTTGCTGTTAACAAGAAGTTTGCAGGCGTTCTCAAAGGCGAGATGATCTGCGTTGCAACGGGAGCGGACTTCCCCGATGCACTTGCAGGCGGAGTTTACGCAGCTATAAACAAAGCGCCGCTGTTCCTTATCAACGGTAAGGATAAAACGCTCAAGCTCAGCGCTGAGCAAAAGGCTTATCTCAAAACAAAGGGCACAAGCACGATAACCACATTCGGCGGCATCGGCGCAGTCCCCGAAAGCCACATTGCAAACATAGCAAAAAGCTCGTCCTGACCGCTGCCTGCAAAGCATACACAGTGTTATTGACTTTTCACTCAACTTATGATAAAATACAAATGTGTATAGTTGTTTTAAAGGAGTGCATATAGAATGAAAGATGAATATATTCAGGCAAAGATCGAGACCATAGAGTTTGAATCAGAAGATGTGATTACCAGCAGCCTTTGCAAAACCGAAACGCCTCGTGTCTGTATCGAAGGCAATTAAAACTCACAGCAACAACAACGAGCCGACCTCAGTGAGATCGGCTCGTTTTATTTATGCTTTATGCGTTTTGTATGCTTGAACGAAGTATCTTTTTAGATGCCGTTTTTTCAAACTCGCAGTCACGGTAAAATACCTTCACAATGCGCTTTGCAGGCTGGAAAGTGTCGTTCACCGCATCTATCTGCGCCTGTATCTCCGCCCTTATGTCATCACTTGCATATTCGGGATCGGGGTATATCTCCGCAGCGATAGTATGCTCATGCTCAAAAACGACCATTTCCTTTATCGGCTCAAATGTAACAAAGCGGTTCTCTATCTCCTCGGGCGAAACGTTCTCGCCGTTGTCAAGGATTATCAGGTTCTTTTTGCGTCCTGTGATATAAAGATAACCATCGTTTAGATAACCAAGGTCGCCCGTTCTGAGCCAGCCGTCATCAGTCAGCGCATTCGCCGTTTCTTCGGGATTTTTATAGTATCCCATCATTACCGATGGGCTCTTTACCCAGATCTCATTGTCAACTATCTTTACCTCGCAGCCGGGCACTACCCTGCCCACAGATTCAGGCTGCGGACTGAACTTTATACCGTTGCATATTCTCGGCGAGCACTCTGTCATGCCGTAGCCCTGCGCTATCTCAATGCCGAATTCCTTTAACCCCTTGATTATCTCGGGGCTTAAATATGCTCCGCCCGAATAAATAACGCTGAAATCCTCGCCAAAGACCTCTTTGCCTATCGCCTTCTTATCGGGATTTCTCTCAGCCATCTGCTGCATACGCTTG
>OCTX011784420.1_pt1 | contig 15076 bp, 13 predicted proteins | sample 1539691 | NCBI WGS metagenome assembly OCTX01 (sample SAMN02144231, study PRJEB22623) | gut metagenome | biome: sheep rumen | host: Ovis aries | place: New Zealand | reverse complement strand
GCCATGCCGTCGTTCTCAGCATAGATTACGTTGAAGGGCTCTTTGGAGTTGATGACGGACTCAACGATCTTCTTCGCTTCCGCCTCATCCCATGTCGCGGTCTGCTGAACAACCTTGTTCATCTTGCCGGACTCGAACTGCTCGTCGAGTGCACCGGTACGACCGAGCTGAGCATCGCTGCCCATCGCGCCCTGGATGTGGATGACATTGTATTCAGGAAGATCAAGGGAGAGCAGCCAGTTGACAGCGGTCTCGCCTTCCTGTGCCATGTCGGAGACAACAGCGGCCTCGAACAGCTCAGGATCGCAGTCGATCATACGGTCAAACAGGAAAACGCTGATGCCGGCGTCCTGTGCATCTTTCAGAACTGCATCCCAGCCGGTGGTCTCAGCAGCGGAGATCAGGAGGTAATCAATACCGTCTGTGATGAACTGGCGGGCAGCGGAGAGCTGCTCATCATTCTTGATGCTGTAGAAGAACTTTGCATCATAGCCGTTGTCTTCCGTGAAGACGTTGATGAAGTCGTTGACGTTGGCTTCACGATAACCGGACTCTGAAGGCGGGTTGTTGATGACACCGACCTTGATCAGGCCTTCTGCTGCAGCGGTCTCCTCAGCGGGAGCGGCTTCTTCTTCAGCAGCAGCCTCTTCAGCGGCGGGCTCTGCGGCAGGAGCAGCGGGAGCTGCGGGAGCAGCAGCACAGCCTGCAATCGACGCTACCATGCAGCCAGTCAGCATAAGAGCGATTAACTTTTTCATCTTTTTTCCTCCTATTCATCAATTATGAATGTTCGTTCCGGGGGGATTTCCCTCCCCTGCATCCATCAAACCATTAAGGACGTCCGCGGTCAATGCGCCGGGACCCTCCGGAGGCAAATACGTGAAAGCGAACAAATACAACTTTGTGTGTTATAATGAAAAAGAATACAACTTGGGCAAAATGTGGTTTTTCTTCAGATTTTGCCCCAAAAAAGGGGGATTTTCTACGATTCCGGCCGCCTGATTTACCTTTTCCGCCTCCGAAAAAATCAACAAAAAGCGGAGCAATCGATTAAGTTTTTTCATTCCGTGTCCGGAAAAGTCGATAGGAAATACCCCCCGCTCCGCGCGGAAAGGACTATTTTTTATGGCGGCAAAATATGAAATTCTGGCGGCACAGCTGCGGCGTCTGTGCACCCGGATGAAACGCCGGGGAGAGACGAAACTTCCCAGTGAGACCGAGCTTGCCGCACGGACGGGAAACAGCCGGCAGACCATCCGGCACGCGCTGCGGATGCTGGAAGAAGAAGGTCTGATCCGGCGCGTGAGGGGCAGCGGGACTTATCTGTCCGATGAAAAGGGAAAAAAAGCTGCACGGGTCGCTGTTCTTGTAAGCAGTGCCGATACGTATCTTTACCCGCAGCTGATCCGGGATATCGAGGCCGTCTGTCAGACCGAAGGGCTGCAGACAGCTGTCTTTCCCACCGGGAACGAGGTCATGAAAGAGCGGGAGGTTCTGCAGTCGCTGCTGAGAGACTTGCCTGCGGGAATTCTGATGGAGGCTGCAAAAAGTGCACTGCCCAGTCCGAACCTGGATCTGCTTTCCGCGATGGAGCGGCAGGGGATCCCGCTGGTTTTCCTGTCGGCTCCTCTTCCGTTCCCCGGGAGCGCGCCCTGTATCCGCGCTGACAACGAAGGCGGCGCCGGGATGCTGGTCCGTTATCTGCTGGGGAAAGGCCGCCGCAGGATCGGCGGCATCTTCAGAAGCGATGAACTGCAGAGCACAGAGCGTTATCAGGGATTTGTAAGCGAGCTGATCCGCAGCGGCTGTCCGGTGGATGAAAATGCCATCCTTTGGTACGATACGGAAGATCAGCGGCACCTTCTGCGGGAGCCGGACAGGCTGCCGGAACGGTTTGATCTGACCCGTCTTTCAGGCTGTGACGCCCTCGTCTGCTGTAATGACGAGATTGCCTATCATCTGATCCGGCACCTTCTGAAGGCAGGTGTGCGGGTTCCGGAAGATATAGCAGTCGTCAGCTTCGACAACAGTCATTACTGTCTCCTGAGTCCCGTGTCCATCACTTCCCTCACCCACGAAAAGCACCAGATGGGCAGGGCCGCGGCGGAAGCGCTCCTGAATCTGATCAACGAAAAAAGCGCGCGGTCTGCGCGCCTTTCATGGACTCTCCGGGAACGGGCCAGCGGGTAACTGCGGCACATAACGGCCGGCCGCCGCATTCTCAGTATTCCCGTCCGCTGATAATCTCTTCGCTTAAAACGCCGGGCGAAAAGAAGGTCTCATCGACATAGGTCAGCTTTGCAGGCGTCTCGCCCGCCTCCAGCTGCCTGATCAGCGACGCGACGCGCGGCCCGTGCAGCGGATTGCACTCGACGCAGACACTGATTTTGCCCTCCAGACAGAGCTCCAGCGCATCCCGGACTGCGTCAAAGGAAATGATCATCACATCGCCGTCCGTTCCGCAGCGGATCCCCGCCTCCTCCAGCGCGCGGATCGCGCCGAAGGTCATATTGTCATTTTCACTGTAAATGACATCGATCTCCTCCCCTGTCTGCAGGAAATCGCGCACCAGTTCATAAGCCTTTGCTTCCGTGTACTCGCCCTTGAGTCTGGATACAATTTTCCACCCGGGGTGCGTCCGCGCCGCATCGTTCAGCGCCTTGGTCCGCTGGATCTGGGCCGTCGCTCCGTCCGTTCCCATGATATGGAGGATACGCAGCGGCTGATTCAGTCTTCCCTGCTGCTGGATGGTTCCCTCCAGCCACCTTATGGCGCGCTGTCCTTCCTCCAGGAAGTTCGAGCCCACCCAGCTGGTGTACAGGCTTTCGTCGCCGACCGCAATCTGCCGGTCGACAATAATCACCGGAATCCCTGCGTCTTTTGCCTCCTGCAGCACATCGTCCCAGCCCGATTCCGCGATCGGGGCGAGCACGATGTAGTCCACGTCCTGCTGGATAAAGTTCCGGATCGCGAGGAGCTGGTTTTCCTGCCTCTGCTTGGCATTGTCAAAAATCAGCTCAAAGCCGTTTTCTTCGCTCAGCGCACTGATCATGGAGGCTGTGTTGGCCATCCGCCAGTCCGACTCCGAGCCCACCTGCGAAAAGCCGACCCGGATCAGGTCTTCTTCCTGCACAGGCACGTCCTTCTGCCCGCATCCGGCACAGCATATGCTGACAAGCAGGATCAGTGCTGCCAGCACGGCACACAGGCGGCGTTTTCCGGATCTCTTAATCATTGTTCGTCTCCATTCTGACTGTTTTCCTCTGTTCTGAAAGGGATGCGGATCGTCACCGTCGTTCCCACGTTTTCTTCACTTTCCAGTCTGAAATCCAGCTCCTGATCATAGACCAGCTTCAGGCGCTTGTAGGAGGCCAGCATGCCAAAACCGGACCCCTCGCCGTTTTCCAGGGAGCGGCGCAGCTTCTCCAGCGTCTCCGGATCCATGCCCATCCCGGTATCCTTCACGGTCAGCACAGCCCTGCCGTCTTCTCTGCGGCTGCTGATCAGAATACTGCCGCCTCCGCGTTTTGACTTGATCCCGTGATAAATCGCGTTTTCGACGAGCGGTTGCAGCGTCATTTTGGGGACGAGGCATTCATCCAGCGCCGGATCCATGTCGATCTCGTACTGCAGCACATCCTTGTAGCGGACCTGCTGGATCTCCAGATAGCTGCGCACATGCATCTCTTCCTCGCGCAGTGTGATGATTTCCTTTCCGTTTGAGAGGAACGAGCGGAAATAATTGGACAGGCTGGAGACCATCTCGACAGCCTGGTCATTTTTGCCGGTCTCGATCAGCCACATAATCGCGTCCAGCGTATTGTACAGAAAGTGCGGGTTGATCTGCGCCTGCATCAGTGCCAGCTCCATGCCCCGCAGCCGGATCTGTTCCTGGCGGTTTAATTCCATCTGATCATTCAGCCGCGTGACCATTTCCTCCAGGCCCTCGCCCAGCGCCTGCAGCTTGCTGTCCTGTGCCTCGACCGGCGGCCTGGCGGTCAGGTCGCCCTGGCCGATCTCCTCCACCCGGCTGTACAGCTCGTCGACCGGGCGAGTGATGCTGCGAGAGATCCGGAAGCTCTGCCGCAGGGAAAGCGCGACCACTGTGATGATCACGGCGGCGGAAATCAGGACGCCTCCCAGAAGCAGAATCCAGATCCGGTCCTGCATGGCGGCCAGTTCGCCCGCCTCGTGGTACAGATAGGTGTACATGTATTCCTGGATCAGCTCCGTGAGCACGTAAACATTGGTCTCCAGGCTGTGCATCCGGCTGTCGTACCCCTCCATACTTTCGATCGAGGCGATGCAGTCGCTTAAGTTGTCGCACAGGTTCAGAACACTGCCTGCTGCCTTCCGGCTCTCTTTATTTCTGGTGCTGCTAAGGAGCTCCGCGGCGAGTTCCTTCGCTGTCGTGACCTCCCCGAGCGGGACTTCGTCCTCACTGCCGGTGACGAAGTAATACATCTTCAGGTCGACTTCGTCTTTAAAATTCTGGTTGAAACGGGAGGCGGTGGAAATATTTCTGCTGACAGTCGTGTATTCCACGCTGTAGATGATAAAAACCAGCAGCATGAACAGGGACAGCACGCAGAGCGGTACTGTCAGATAAATGATCAGCTGCCGTATTCTGGCGCTGATGGAATTCCTGTCCTTCAGAGCGTTCATTATTTTCATGGGCAAAATTCTGACCAGGTCTCTTTTAAACGGTTCTTACAGTTATATGGCTTTTTATACGCTGTCCGAGCTGCGGAATTCCCTGGGCGTGCACCCCTGCGTCTTTTTGAAAACAAAGCTGAAGTAGTGGGGATCCTTATATCCTGTCTCGGCGGCAATCTCGCTCGTCCGCTTCCTGCTCTGCCGGAGAAGCTGCTTGGCCCGTGTCATTCTCTTCTGCGTCAGATACTCCACAAAGGAAAGGCCCATTGTCTGGCTAAAGACGGCGCTCAGGTAATTAGTGCTGATGTTGATCACCTTCGCCACGGAGTTGAGCGAAATGTTTTCATCCGTATAATGTGCGTCGATGTAGGCAAGGGCGCTTTCCACCAGCTGACTGCCCTGCTTCTTCGCCTCCTCGTCCCGGAATGCGATCGCCGTGCGCAGGACATCGGAAAGATACTTCCGGAGATTTGCGGACTCTTCCATCTCCGGCGCCGGAAGCCGCGCGGACAGCTGGGCGCGGTCCAGATCCATTTCTTTGGCGGCGGCCAGTGCGTTGATGCGGGCGCTCAGCAGCAGATACTGCCGGAACATCAGCGAATCTGCCGCACTGCCGAGGCTCGCAAAATATTCCTCGACAAAGTCGTCGATCTCGTCTTCGGATCCCTTGTGGATAAAATTCCGGATCAGCATCGGATCCGCCGTCTCTTCATCCACTGCGTCCATGTTCCCCTGCTCCGCCGCATAGTCCGCGACTTCACCGGCTCTGAAGATGTGCTGTCCGGGTATGAGATGACGGTAAGCCAGCGCGTGTCCCGCCGCCCTGTAGGACTGCGGAAGTCCGCTCAGCCGCGCCGACGGTGTGCCGACCGCGGCGTACCAGATGGTTTTCTCCTCCGCCTGCTCGCAGTGAGAGCGGATGATTTCGATGCACCGCTCCGACTGATTCTCCACTCTGTCCGCAGATGCCTTGATCAGAACCGCATAGTTTAATACGCCGCCGCGGAAGACAAGGAAATCCGGATCCTGATAAAGCTTTTCAAGCAGCCTGTCCTGAAGTGCCGCTGTCTGCTCCGAGTAGGCAGTGCTCTCGCCCGCCGTCTGCAGGCTGAAGAGCACGATGTTATAACACTCCGCATCCAGTTCAATCTCGAGCTTTGCCGCCTGTTCATAGATCTCGGAGATGCTCAGTCCGCCGCTGACCATCTTCTCGAAGAAAACGCGGCGGGCGTAATGCTCATATTCCTTGGATTCCCGGACGAACTGCTGCAGGTATTCTTCCTGCTCCTGCTCTTCCTCGATCCGCTTTCTGGTCTCCTCCAGCGCTTTGATCATGTTTGCCTTGGTAATCGGCTTCAGAAGATACTGGTCCACATGGAGCTCGATCGCCTGTCTTGCGTATTCAAAATCATCATATCCCGAGAGAATGATGATCCTCGTCTTCGGCAGTTCTCTGCTGACCAGTCTGCTGAAGACCAGCCCGTCCATAAACGGCATCCTGATATCCGTAATCAGGATGTCAGGCCTGATTTTGCGCACCATGGGCAGCGCCATTTCGCCGTCGGAAGCCTCTCCCGCAAAAACAAAGCCGTACTCGCTCCACGGGATCATATCCCGGAGGCCCTCCCGCACGATACTTTCATCTTCGGTTATAAATACTGTGACAGGTCTCATTTCCGAATTTCTCCTGAAAACAGCCGCAACTCGTGCCTATTGTAACACAGGGTAAGTCAGGGGGACAGGTTCAGTGACTCATTTTACGAAATGAGTCACTGAACCTGTCCCCCTGACTCTCACTCCTGACTCCGGTTATCCCGGTGTTGTATTTTACTTTTTCTCCGGCTTCGGCAGCAGAAGATCCGGCATGTTCCGCACCATGCACTCCGAAACTGTGTAGGGCAGCTGTTCTTCTTTCAGAATATCGCAGAACAGGTCAAGCGCCTTTCTGTCTTTGCTCAGCAGCTGGAACGACACACAGAATTTTCCGGGCAGGGCGTTTACTTCCAGCATCAGATTTCCGTCTGTGATGTTGTAGACGGACTGAATATACTCTGCCATACCGCCCCAGTCCATATTTCCGACATAGCTCACCATATAGGTGTCTCTTGTATCACTCGTGTAGTAACTGTGCTTTTTGGCATATTTGATCTTCGCCTTCAGATTCGGCTGGCTGTCGATCCCTTTTCGTGCTTCACAGATCTTCCGATACCATTCAAAGCTGTTTTCAGGCTGCATCTGCAGAAGGACCGCGCCCCGGGCACGCTGGTTCAGCTTCTCGATCGATTCTTTCTCCATCTCCCAGTCATACCTGACGTGAATGAACCGGACAAAATCCCTGTAGGACACCGGACAGCCGATATCCCTCCGATAGTCGTCCGCGATCTTTGCGGATATATGCTGATCCTGCTGGTAAGGGAAATAGCGGGCTGCCACTTTCATCAGAATCGCTGACAGAACGGTATTCGGGGTGCCGTCGATCTTTTTGGCGTACTCCATAAACGCTTTGCTGTCCAGCTCAACCTCATAAAAATATACATCCTTTGAAAACGGATTGATAAAGTAGAACAGGTCCTGCTCCATCCCGACGTTGCTGTCTCCTTCTTCATATCGCTTCAGGGGATCTTCGACCGGCAGCTGGTCAGGATCAGGATACGCATACTCTGCCTCGTCAACAGGAGAGCCGACTGCTTTCAGGTCCGCAGGCGGTTTGATCTCTCCGTATTTCTTAGTCAGATACTGGAACAGCGTCGTTTTGACCCAATACATTGCGCCGAAGCCGCCGCACAGGGAATGGGCCCAGTTGAACCAGATGCTGTTCTCTTTATATGTGATGGCAAAAAGATGCTCCCCCACTTCTTCGGAGCCCAGCACAAGGCGCCTGTCCGTCTCCGGCAGAACCGCGATCGGGCGGTCATTCGGCAGCAGAACATAGTTCTCACCTTCGTCCAGTCCGACCCGGACAGAATAATAGGGAAATCTGGTTATTGCTTCTCCTGCCGCCTGCGTCAGGATCTCCTCATCGACCTTCTCTGTCAGGTTCGCCTTGATACGAACCGTGAAGGCGTTTTTCTTCATGTATTCATACAGCAGGTACACATCCGGATTATTACTCATGGTCAGCTCCTCATTATGCCTTATCAAACCCGTCTCTCATAAAAGAAATACGTCTGTCTACGTTTCTCTTTACGATTTCCGCATCCAGAGTCCTGTCATATCCGTGATAGGTCCCCTTCGTGTCATTGATCTCCACGGAAGCGCCGGCACTCTGCAGTTTCTTTCCGTACAGCAGTCCTTCATCATGCAGGCAGTCAAACTCTGCGGTTTCAATGTAAGTCTTCGGTATCGTCCGGGGAAGATCACATCTCATCGGCACTGCTTTATATCTGAGTTCGCGGTCGTTCCCGCAATAATACGCCCACATACGGTCCATTTCGCTTGCGTCCCACATCGGCGTATCCCGGAAATTCTTCATGGAATCCGTGTCCGGATCTGCATCCGTCATCGGATAAACAAGCATCTGAAAAACGGGCGGCGGCAGCTTTTCTTCTTCAGCGTGATGGCAGATCAGAGCTGCCAGCGTCGCCCCTGCGCTGTCTCCGGCAACTCCGATCCGGTCCGCATCAATACCCAGTTCTGCAGTATGGGCTGTTACATATCTGTACAGTGACAGTACATCTTCATAAGCCGCAGGATACTGGTATTTCGGTGCCAGGTGATAGTGCGGAAAGAAAGCCTTACACCCCGCTCTTTCCGCATAGATACAGGCAAGTTTTTTCTGATAAACATCCGCTTCGTAGCAGAACGCCCCGCCGTGCACATAAATCAGGGCAGGTGTTATCTTTTCTGCTCCTGCCGGTGTGAAAACAGTTGTTTTGAAAGGAAGTCCCTGAAATCCTTCAATCCTGATCGTTTCCTCACGAATGCTCTCGGGGACTTTGTTTATACGCCACTCGAGTTTCTGATAAGGATTTCCCATAATTATGAAAAAGCGATTGAACGGGAAAGACTTCGCACCTTTTCTGAGTTCGGGATCAATAGATTCTTTATAATCCATTTCTGCCCTCCTGTGTTCACTTATACAGCTTTGCTCGGGAATGGGAAAACGCTCAGCTTTCCGCCAATCGATAATCCAATTATCAGTATATCTTTTTCTTCGGGTGATATCAATCAGAGGAGTCGGGGGAGTCACCGAACCTGTCCCCCTGACTCACTCCCTGCATCTTATCCCGTCAAAATGCATCTTACCGCCGGAAGGCTTGAAAGAGGCTTTCAGCCCGGTACAATGGCATCAAAATGTGATTGGCCGGAAGCCCGGCTGCAGCGAAAGGAAAGGTGTTAATGATGGGCTTGATTGTATTGATTCTTCTGGCAGTGCTTGAAATCGTTCTTGTGATCCGGAACAGGAAGGATCCGTCGGCGCAGGGCAAAACCCGGCTGACAATCCGCGCAGCGCAGTTTGCCGTTGTGGTGATTGCAATACTGCTTCCGGCCGGGCAGAAGTGGCGTTTTGCCTCGGTTCTCGTTTTGCTTGCAATTCTGCTGGCAGCTGCGATCATCCGGTTTCTGATCGGAAAGAGGCAAAATGCGGATGCGTCGAAGAAGCCGGCCCGCGGTATTGCTTCGTGTGGACTGTGCCTTCTGCTCTATGCCGTTTTCCTCTTTCCCGCCTTCCTGTTTACCGGTTATAAAGGGCTGCCGGTTTCCGGTTCCTATAAGGTCGGCGAAGCTTCCGCCATCCTGGTCGATGCTTCAAGGGCAGATCCTTTCGAGTCGGACGGATCCGCCCGTGAGGTTCCCGTGCATTTCTACTACCCTGTGACCGGAGAAGCGCAGACGCAGCAGTTCCCGCTGGTTCTGTTCTCCCACGGCGCCTTCGGATATTACCAGAGCAACACCTCGACTTATATGGAGCTGGCGAGCAACGGTTATGTGGTCGCCGCTCTGGATCATCCGCACCACGCCTTCTTTACGCAGGACACAGGGGGCAAAACAATCCCCGTGGATCAGAACTTTTTAAACACGGCGATGACCATATCCGGCGAAAGTGACCTCGATGACAGACCGCAGGAGAAATATGAGATCTATCAGGAATGGATGGCACTGCGCACGGCAGATCTGAATTTTGCCGTGGATGAACTGAAGAGCGCCGCGCAGGGCGGGGACTTGAGCGAAGCCTGGTTTTGCCCGGAAGACGAACGCGATACAATCAAAGCGGTTCTTGGCACTGCAGATTCCTCCAGAATCGGTCTGATGGGACATTCCATGGGCGGCGCAGCCAGTGTGGCGCTGGGCCGGGAGCGGGACGATATTTCTGCAGTCATTGACATTGACGGGACCATGCTCTCGGAGTATACGGGCGTGGCAGACGGAAAGCTGACGGTCAGCGAGGAGCCTTATACCGTTCCGATCCTTGAATTTGTCAACTGGGAGACGCACAATGAATTAGCATCATTCATAGAGGAATACCGCGCGGAAGGCGGACGCTACCCCAACGATGAGCTGATGCGGCACGCAGCGGAAGGCTTTACGACCACGATCCGGGACACACAGCACATGGATTTCACGGATCTGCCTCTTCTGTCTCCGACTCTGGGAAAGATGCTCGGCAGCGGGGAGCGTGACACGGCCGAGACTATGACGATTGTCAACGGACTTGTGCTCCGGTTTTATAATTGTTATCTGAAAGGTGAGGGCTCGTTTACTGCAGAAGATTCTTATTGACAGCCCGGCAGAAGAAGTATGGATGTTGAAATTGAACAGGTAGGTGCTGATAAAAAGGAGCTTGTCCTGATCCGCTGCCACGCGGTCACGGAGGAAGTCCGGGAAATTGCGGCTTTTGTCAAAACCGGCCAGGGAAGTCTGACCGGTGTAAAAGACAGCGGCCAGTATGAGATTGCTCTTCAGGACATCTGCTATATCGAGTCGGTGGACGGCCGGACTTTTCTCTACACAAAGGATCAGATTTACGAGACTTCCTATCGCATCTATGAGCTGGAGAGCCGGCTGAAGAGCAGATATTTTCTGCGGATTTCCAAATCCATGCTGCTGAATCTGATGAAGATTCAGTCGATCCGGCCCGCTTTGAACGGGCGCTTCACTGCCGTCCTGCAGTCGGGAGAAAATGTGATCATTTCAAGGAATTATGTTAAGGGGCTTAAGGCTGCCCTGAGAGGAGAAAACAGATGAGTATCAGGCTCTTTATCCTGCAAAAGCTTTCGCTTTTCTTCATGCTCTCAACACTGATCACCATTGCCGTCAGCGTCATCGGCACCGCTTTGGACCCGGGCGCGCGCTTTGGCTATGATGCGCTGCTTTCCCCGCTGTTCTACGCCGCCTGCTGCGTCATTCCCACTTTTGTCACCTATTCCAGACGGGAACTGACGCCGAAAGAGCTGGTGGGCCGGATGGTTCTGGAATGGATTCTGATCGAAGCTGTGGTGCTTTATATTGCTTACTCCAGCCCGATGATCGATACAGGCCGCATCTCTGTCGTTCTCACACTTGCCGTCAGCGTATTTGTGATCTATCTTCTGTCGAGACTGATCTCCTGGCTGCAGGACTCCGCAGAAGCCAGGAAACTGAACGACGAACTGATCCGGTTTCAGAAGGAGTCAGGGAAGGAGTCAGGGGGACAGGTCCGGTGACTCATCATGCATCCGGTTTTAAGGTTTCAGATCACATTCAACCGCAGTACTGATGGTATAATATCTAATTGAAATACACGGGAGCAAAATATAAGAAAACTGCAGGTAAGTCATATGCGCGAATTGATCAATGATCCGTTTTATGAACTGATAAAAAAATACGACCGATGCATCATCGACTATTGTCTCATCGAAGACGATACGCCGCACCAGGGATACCGTTCTCATAAAGATGCAATATTGTTTGCGCTGCTCAAAGTGATTGAACGGTATATCGATGAACAGCTGAAATCGGAGGTCAGCTGCTGCGGGAAAGTCCATGATGAACCGTTCCCCTGGAATCTGGATATAGGGAAAGCACAGGCCCATCAGATCGATCCGGCATCTTTATTCCATATTCCGGAGATACTGCGGACAGACCGCATCGGCCAGAGATTCTATGACTGCGTCTTACCGGATCCTTTGAAAGGCGAACAGATTCCGTACTGGTATGCATTCTGGGAAACACCGCATACATCAGGGTACGGGCCGGATGAGTTCCGTGCGGTTAATTCTGTTTTGTTTCCTGCGGGAACCGATGAGCTTGAAGTATATGAATGGACAACAGACTGGTCGAATTATTTTGAAGCCGGCCATGAATGGTGGGGCACTGCATGCTGGAGCATTTATGACAGGCGTATAAACAGATATGTTGTAATCATGGCGGATACGACAGACTGAAATACCGTGATTTTGCATTTCCTGTCAAAAGATTATGATAGAATGGTTGCGACAGGATCCGTCAGGTTATGAATAGCCTGGTCAAAATCAGACGCCGGCAATAAACCGGCCGCAAATAAGGAATTTGATAGTGAAAACAAAAAAGCACCGTAAGCTGACATTGATGGCACTTGTAATGGCATTCCTGTTGGCAGTGGCGCTCAGCGGCTGCGACAGTCAGAATGCTGCTGAGGAGCCAAAGCCTGTTCTGGAGCCGATTCCCGACGGGGAGACGGTTGAAAGCGCTGTGGAGGCCGAAACAGCTTCTGCAGACGCAGCCCCTGCCGAAACAGCTGAAGCGCCCGCTGCTTCGACTGAGACAGACAGCGCGGCGAAAGAGAACGCCGCTGAAGCAGAAACACCTGCTGCCGACACGCGAATCACCCGGGCAGACGGCGAGCGTTTCGAAGATGTGATCATGATTGAAGGCATGGAAGAACCCGTTCATTATGAACATTTCATAAATGCCGGAATCGGTGTTGAGATGGATTACGATTATGAGTCTTTTGTGCGGCAGAGCTCGCCGGATCTTGAGCGCTTTATTTCGGTCTATGATGACGCTCAGAATCCTGAAAATTATCTCGATATCACTTACAGTCCCGACGACGCCGAAACGGCCGCTGATGCCATCAGCGAAACGCTTTCAAAGGATTATGAGCTGATCAGAGAATCGTTCGATCTGAATAACGCAGGCACCTGCATAAGAATCGGTGCGTCCGAAATCAAGGGCGGCGGCTATATGCCTGATCAGCTTCATATGGTCTATATCATCCCTGCTGCTGACGGCTGCCGCATCGCCCACGAACACTACTTCATTGTAGAATCCGAAGGCTTCGGAAGACGCTTCTCCAGCATGGTGAATACCCTGATCGTCATCGACAGACAGGCAGAGTAAAACAACATCCAGGTTATGGGAGTCACGGGGAGTCAGGGGGACAGGTCCCATGACTCCCGTTTTTTATCCAATATCGCCGGAAAAAAGAGTCATCGGACCTGTCCCCGTGACTCAGCAAAAGAAAGGAGGATTCTCATGTCCGGTCAAATGACAAAGACAGAGCGCATCAAGGCTGTTTTTCACAATGAAGAAGTCGATCGTGTTCCTGCCTGTTTCTGGTGGCATTTTCCTTCGGATCTGCCGGAAGATGAAATGGTTGCAAGGCACCTCGCCTTTCTCAAGGAAACCAATGAGGATTTGCTGAAGATCTCCAGTGATGGCTTTTTCGGGTGGCCTGCCGAAGCCCTGAAGCCTCCCTATGACGTAAAAAAGCTGTATGAGATCCGGGCTTTGCCTTCCGATCATCCTTACTTCAGGGGGCAGATAGACCGGGCAAAAGCAATCACGCGCGCATTGCACGGTGAAGCGATGACCATTTATACAACCTTCAACCCGCTCTCTCTCCTGCGGCTGGAGGTAGGCTGGGACCAGATGATGGCCTGGATGCGGGAGGATCCGAAAGCTGTCATGCACGCCTGCGATGTGATTGCGGAGGATCACACGGCGCTCATGGATGCATTGCTCGATGAAGGAGGCGTGGACGGATTTCTTTACAGCGTGCAGAACGCCGAGCTGACAAGATTTACTGCACAGGAATATAAGGAATGGGTCAGACCTTCTGAGCTGCGGGAGCTCACCCATCTGAACAAGGTTTCGGAATATGTCGTGCTGCATTGCTGCGGCTGGGACGCGGACGAGGCCGGAACAACCGACCGCGTCGAAAACTGGCAGGATTACCCGGCAAATATGATCAGCTGGGCATCTTATGTGGACGGCATGTCCATCTCCCAGATTCGTTCCTTTTTCCACGGCCTGCCTGCGTGGGGAGGGTTCGATAACCGGATCGGCTGTCTGCTCCAGACCGGTACCCGGGAAGAAATCCGCAAAGAAACAGAAAGGCTCATCGGGCTCGGCGGAAACAAGGGCTATATGCTGGGGCCGGACTGCTCACTGCAGAACATCGGCACACAGAGGGTCCGCTGGGTCGTCGATACCGCTGCCGGAAGAATGTAAGTACGGGGGAGTCAGGGGGACAGGTCCCGTGACTCACACTTGCTTTTTTCATTATTCTGTTATATTGTAAAACCGTCGATGTCAACAGACTACATCGGCGGTTTTTTAATACTTTGTTTCACTATCTTTTTTAAATCTCTGAGCATTTCGCTTTGATTTCAGCCGGATAGTCAGCCACTCGCAAAATCATTTCAGCATTTCATCATCGTATATGTATTGAGGTTTTTCTATGTCAAGATTAAGCAGAAGACGGAGCATCAGCGGATGCTACCACATTATCCTCCGCGGGGTAGACAGACAGGTTTTATTTTTCGATGACGCGGACAGGAGGCGGTTTTTGCAGACGATTGCCAGATGTCGGGATGGCTCAGACCTGACGATCGCGGCGTATTGCCTGATGGACAACCATGTACATATACTGCTCCGCTCATCTGACCCTCCCGGCCTTTTTGTGAAAAAGGTGGCGTCCAGCTACGTCCGCTACTTTAATCAAAAATATGACAGAGTCGGTCATCTTTTTCAGGACAGATTCCAGAGTGAGCCGGTCGACACAGACGAATCTTATCTGAGAGTATTCCGCTATATACTCAGGAATCCGGTCAAAGCAGGAATCGGCGAAGCAGATCAGTATCCGTGGAACAGCTGGTCCGAACTGGATAAGGCCAAAATCTGCAATGTCGACCTGGCTGCCAGCATAGCAGGTGGTTTAAGCTCCCTGAAGACATTCGTCCTGATGGATAATAACGATAATTATCTCGAGCCCGACGGCAGGCATATCATCACCGACACAGAGGCAGCTGACCGGATCAGAATGATACTGAGCAGAAACGGACTGAGCGTCAAAACGCCTTTTGAGATCGCCGCCTTTCCCATACAGGTCAGAAATACTCTGCTGAAGGAAATGAAAACGGAAGGGCTGTCAGTCCGACAGCTCTCCCGCCTTACTACGATCAATCGCAACGTAATCCAGCGAATATAAGGGAGTCAGGGGGACAGGTCCGGCGACTCA
>OCTX012251456.1_pt1 | contig 15080 bp, 14 predicted proteins | sample 1539691 | NCBI WGS metagenome assembly OCTX01 (sample SAMN02144231, study PRJEB22623) | gut metagenome | biome: sheep rumen | host: Ovis aries | place: New Zealand | reverse complement strand
TTTTGTGTGATGCGCAGCAGTGCTACGCATCACGCGACCTCTCGGCTTTGTAACCTTCTCCGGTTATTACTTCTTAGCCTTAGGACGCTTAGCACCATACTTAGAGCGACGCTGAGTACGGCTGGCGACACCGGCGGTATCAAGAGTACCGCGCACGATGTGATAACGCACACCGGGAAGGTCCTTTACACGACCACCGCGCACCAGAACAATGCTGTGCTCCTGCAGGTTGTGTCCCTCACCGGGAATGTAACTGTTGACTTCCTTCTGGTTAGTCAAGCGAACACGGGCTACCTTACGCATAGCCGAATTAGGCTTCTTAGGAGTCGTTGTGTAGACACGAACGCACACGCCACGACGCTGAGGACATGCGTCCAGCGCGGGCGACTTGCTCTTGTCAACGAGCACCTTCCTGCCTTTTCTTACCAATTGTGAAATTGTAGGCATAATAAATTTGTTTTTTAATTGTTATATATATTATTTTGTTCAAAGTCAATCAGTTACGCATTCTGCTCCCCAGCAAAAAAGCGTTTCGGGCTGCAAAGGTACAAACTTTTTCCCGTTCCACCTAATATATAGGCCATAAAAAGACGCTTACCTAACGTATTTTAACATTAAATAAGCGTTTTAAGAATAATTAACCACCCAGAACCCTCACTGGAGCCCTAAGTGAATAAAAAAGTGTATTGTCAGGCGTCGCCTTTACCCGTCGAGAAGGGAGCTATGGTGCGTGGCTGCTGATTAGGTATCTTTATCGGCCCGAACTCACGCTCATAGCGTACGATATTCTCTTGAAGGGCACCCAGCAGGCGCTTGGCATGCTCGGGAGCCAGAATGACTCGGCTCTTCACCTGAGCCTTCGGAACACCAGGCAACACACAGGCAAAGTCGACCACGAAGTCGCTCGACGAGTGGGTTATAATAGCGAAGTTAGCATACTCTCCCTGTGCCACCTGCTGTGGCAACTCTATTTGCAGCTGTCCCTGCTGCTTGTTTTCATTATCGTTCATTTTAGTTATATATTATAAAATTAGGTAAAACATCAGAAATAAATTGGTCTGGCCTACTCTACAGCCGTTTTCAGTATCTCGCCCAGCGTGGGATGGATATGAACCATATCACGCAACTGTGCGACAGTCGTATCACGACACATCAGCACACTGACCTCTTGAACGATGTCTGCAGCATGAGCACCATAAGCATGACAACCCAGAATAACGTCATTACAATCGGAAAAGAGTTTCAGCATGCCCTCGGTCTTTCCCATGGCCATAGCCTTACCGTTGGCACGCCAGAAGGCTTTCCTACAATGATAGTCCGGAGGGACACCACCCGTGACCTTCAATTGAAGGGCATCCTCTGACGGGCCTACACATGCAGCCTCCGGCTCTGTAAAGACAGCAGCAGGCATAACGTCGAAACGGATACCGTCAGGACGCCCCAGTATATGATTGACAACACGTACTGCCTGCATCTCTGCTGCGTGAGCAAGAAGCTGACGCCCATTGACATCACCAATGGCATAGACCGTAGCTTCCATACTGTCTGAGCTGGCGGTATCCATACTAATGGCACAACGGAAATTGTCGTCAACGGGCAAGAATCCATTAGAAGCCGGGATAATGCCGGCTGCCTGAAGGTTTAGCCCGTCAGTATTCGCCTGACGACCCGTAGCAACAAGCACTACGTCTGCATCGATATCCGCTATCTGCTGCACGGCAGTCTTCATTCGGAACATAACACCCTGCTTCTCCATTAACTTCCGGAGACGTTTCGCAATATCGCTATCAAGCATGGGAAGACATTCCTTCAAATACTCAATGACGCATACTTCAGTACCAAAACGATGAAATACAGAGGCAAACTCCATGCCGATGACTCCTGCGCCGACAATGGCCAGACGTCTGGGCTGTTCCTTCAGCTGCAACAGTTCTGTACTGGTTACTACCCGTGGGTCAGTACTTATATCGTCAATAGGGGGAAGCTTAGCCTTACTGCCTGTCGCAATAATAATATGCCTGGCAGTGATGGTGTTATCATTGCTGCTCCACTCTCTGGCCGTTGGCCGAAGAACACCACTGTCATCCCCTACCGAGACTGAACAAGCAGAAGGACTGACAAACTGGGCATGACCACGAAGGAGAGTAATGTTAGGATGTCTGAGGATGCCCTCCACACCACTACGCAGCTGGGCGACAACCTGCTGCTGTCGCACGACAGCCTCATCAAAGGTATCACTATGGACGTATGTTTTGGTTGGAATACAGCCACGGTTCAGACAAGTGCCGCCTACCTCGTCCTGTTCGACAACGACCACCTGTAGTCCCTGCCGGGCAGCATACTCGGCTGCACGATAGCCACCAGGACCAGCACCAATAATCAAAACATCAGTTTTCATCATTTACCAGTTGTCTATAGGTTACAACAGGGTGCTTTGCAGCCAGCACATCGTCCACACGGCCGATAGGTGTAGAGTGCGGCGCCGTCTTCAACAGTTCAGGATCGCGCTGTGCCTCTTCGGCTATCCTGCGCATCACACTAATGAAACCGTCTAGCGTTTCCAACGACTCATTCTCAGTAGGTTCCACCATCAGACTCTCGTGGAATAGCAACGGGAAGTAAATGGTAGGAGCATGATAGCCATAGTCCAGCAGACGTTTAGCTACATCCATCGTAGTGACACCTGTAGACTTATCCTTCAGCCCGTCGAACACAAACTCATGACAACAGAGTCCGTCAATAGGCAGTTCATAGACATCCTTCAACGAATCTTTTATGTAGTTGGCGTTAAGTGTTGCCAATGGACCCACCTTTTTTATCTGGTCACGTCCCAAGGTCAGGATGTAAGCCAGAGCACGAAGCATGACGGTAAAGTTTCCTTGATAAGGCGACACCATAGGGAAGTATTGCTGCAATCCCTCACGAACTCCTACAGGGCCGCTTCCTGGCCCACCTCCGCCATGAGGGGTAGAGAAGGTCTTATGCAGATTGATATGCATCACGTCGAATCCCATGTCACCTGGACGGCAGGCGCCCAACATAGGGTTCAGGTTTGCACCGTCATAATACATAAGTCCACCACAACCATGAATGAGCTGGGCTATCTCTGGAATCTGACGTTCAAAGAGTCCCAGCGTATTGGGGTTGGTCATCATCATAGCAGCAACATTGGACCCTTCCTGACTGACCAACTGCTCCAAGTCGGCCAAGTCGACCAGACCTTCTGCCGTTGACTTTACCTCCAGTATCTCCAGTCCACAAACTGCCGCTGAAGCGGGATTGGTGCCATGCGCAGAATCGGGAACAATGACTTTACGTCGTTGCTTATCACCACGCGAACGATGATAATTGTCTATCACCATCAGTCCTGTTAGCTCGCCATGTGCACCAGCATAAGGTTTGAAAGTAAAATGAGCAAGTCCGGTCAATGCGCTTAACGAGCGCTCCAGCATGGCCACCACAGCCTTGGCACCCTTCACCGTATAGGAGGGCTGTAGAGGATGCAGATTCTGGAACTGCGGTAGTGCAGCCATTTCCTCGTTAATCTTAGGATTATATTTCATGGTACACGATCCCAGGGGATAGAAACCATTATCGACACCAAAGTTATTCTGCGACAGGTTGGTATAGTGACGTACCACCGTCAACTCGTCACACTCCGGCAGCTGGGCTTCCTCTTTGCGACGTAACTCATCAGGCAACTCGTACTGAGGGAACGGGTTGCGAGGCAGACTATATCCTTTTCTTCCCTCGTGTGAGAGTTCGAAAATCAGTTTTCCATAGAGTTTGTTATTCATAGGGCAGCTATCTTAACAAGGTTATCTATCTCCTCTCTGGTACGCTTCTCTGTGACAGCAAATAGGAAACCGTCCTTCAGACGAACACCTCCAAGGATTCCTGCATCAAGAAAACGTTGATAGAGAGCATCAGCATCGCCATCATAGCGCACAAAGAACTCATTGAAGAAAGGTCTGTCGTAAGCCAGAGAGAACTTTCCTGTCTTCAACAGCTCGTCGCATAGGTAATGAGCTCCACCATAGCTCTGCTCGGCAGCTTCCTTCAATCCCTGACGTCCCATCAACGACATATAAATAGTAACAAAAAGGGCCATCAGTGACTGGTTGGAACAGATATTCGACGTAGCCTTCTGCCGACGGATGTGCTGTTCGCGAGCCTGCAGAGTCAACACGAAAGCACGCTGACCTCGGTTGTCAAGCGTCTTACCTACGATACGTCCAGGCATCTTGCGGATAAGCTTCTCCGTACAGCACATATAGCCCACATAAGGTCCGCCATAGGACAGGGGGATACCCAAAGACTGTCCATCGCCTACGGCGATATCTGCCCCACATTCTCCTGGCGTCTTCAGCACTGCCAGGTCTGCAGCTACAGAGTCCATGACAAACAAAGCCTTGTGCTCATGACAAGTATCGGCAAAGTTCGTGAAATCTTCTATGATGCCATAGACGTTAGGCTGCTGGACAATAACACCAGCCACACCTTCAAGCGATGATAGCTGTTCTTTTACTGTCGTAAGTCTGGTAGCCCCGTTCTCCAAAGGAATGGTCACTAACTCTATACCATGATGCAAGGCATAAGTGTCAAGCACCTGACGTGTCTGCGGATTCAAGCCTTCGCTTACCAATACCTTATTGGCTTTCTTGCCTGCGGCTACTACCATCATCATAGCTTCAGCCGTCGCTGTGGCGCCATCATACATGGAAGCGTTCGACACTTCCATACCTGTCAGTTCTGCCATCATCGACTGATACTCAAAAATATAGTGCAATGTACCTTGTGATATCTCTGCCTGATAAGGGGTATAGCTGGTAAGATACTCCGAGCGCGACAATAGGCTGGGAATGACAGAGGGCGTATAGTGGTCATAGGCACCCATGCCGGCGAAGCACACCAGTTGTTGATTCTGCGAACCCAACAACTGGAAAGTCTTACGCACCTCCATCTCACTGGCACTCAACGGAATGTCGTACTCATCTCGGAAGCGGATGCTCTCAGGAACCTGGGCATACAAGGCGTCAAGCGAGTCGACTCCCACATGTTCCAGCATCACCTTGAGGTCAGCATCAGTATGAGGGAAATACTTATAATTCATGCTTTGTATCAGATTTAATTATGCTCCCGTCTTGGGATTAGGTCCATACTGGTTACGTTGCGGCTCGCTGTCTAAGCATAAGAACACCAACAATACGATAGGTCCCACAATACCTATAATGGGTATAATGACAAGTAAGCTAAGAAGTATCCACCACAAGCTCCTACCCGTATCGTGCAAACGACGTGATGTAACGGCCAGTGAAGGGACTAAGACAGCGAGCGAATACAAGATTGTTATACCATACACGACCATCATGGCGATAAAATAAGATCCTGCACTGCTGTCCATAGCTAACAGCACCAGTACGACCAATAGCCCTGCTACCAGTCCAAGCCCCCATGTTATAAGGAAGTTAAACAGCGCGAATCCCCAGTACTCACTACGCCGTGCACGTCCAGAGAACTCTGCATACATGTTCAGACATTTCTTATAATAGCCCCATAAACTCAGGTGTTCAGGGGCAGTCATGGCAGCTCCCTGCGTAGGCTGATAGGCCTGGGCCTGTTGCTGAGACGTCTGATAGGTCTGCTGAAACTGCTGGGGCTGTTGGATGCGTGTTGCACCAGGTCCCATAGAAGGGAGCACCTGTGACAGCACACCCCAGTCGCGCATACCCTGACACCATACGGGGGTATTAGGTGGCAGATTCATGTTTCTAAGCGCGGACTCGTCATAAGGGCCGTACTGACGATTATTAACATAGATATAATAACTCTTCATTGTCGCTAAGAATTTAGTTTCGTATCCTATTTCTCACAAAAGGCAGTATAGGCCTTAGCGTCCATCAGACTGTTCAACTCTGAGGAGTCTGCAATGGTAACCTTTATTATCCAGTTAGCATAGGCATCACCATTAATCAATTCAGGCTGGTCTTCCAGTTCCTCATTGACCGCTACCACAACGCCAGTAATAGGCGAAATCAGGTCGGAAGCAGCCTTGACACTTTCCACAGCACCAAACTCCTCGCCTGCAGACACCTCGTCATCCACTTCGGGCATATCGACATAGACGACATTACCCAACGCATTCTGGGCATAGTCCGTAATACCGATGTACCCATAATCTCCTTCCACTTTTACATACTCGTGCGACTCGCTGTAATAGAGTCCTTCCAATACTTTTGCCATGTTATTTAGTTTTAAGTTTAAAGTTCTGAATTGAAAAACAAGAAAAGAGGGCTACTCTTTCTTATAATGCTTGTCGTAAAATCGTTTCTTGCACACCGTTCCAGGAAAGGTCTTCTTACGTATCTGTATCTCGACTTCCGTTCCCAAGGCAGCACAGCTACTGTCAACGAGAGCCATACAGACACTCTTATCCGTCGAGATGGTGTGATATCCTGTTGTCACCACGCCCACCTCCTGTCCATCTTTCAGTATTGTATAGCCATGGCGAGGTATGGCCTTGTCGGACAATTCAATACCTACCAGCTTCTTTTCCGGCCCCTCCATCTTCTGACGCAGCAGTGCCTCACGACCTATAAACTCCTGCTTATCCAACTTGACAAAGGCACCCAGTCCTGCCATGATGGGGGTTATGTCAGCAGAGAGCTCATCTCCATAAAGGGGTAATCCCACTTCGAAGCGCAACGTATCGCGACAGCCCAATCCACAGGGCTTAACGCCTGCTTCCATCAAACGGTCCCAACACTCATTTATATACGAAGGCTGGGCATATATTTCAAATCCATCCTCTCCCGTATAGCCAGTACGACTGACGATAACGTCGTTCACCTGCTTGAACGTATAGAAAGAAAGTTCTTTACATGCCAGCCCCAGCACCTGCTCCATTACACGCTCTGACTGTGGTCCCTGTACTGCCAGCTCACCATAAGCCTCACTTTGGTGCTCCAACACGACGTCATACCCCTTGGCCTGCTCTTGTATCCATGCCCAGTCTTTACTGATATTAGCAGCATTGATAACAAGAAAGAAACAGTCGTCACCCATCTTGTAGACCAACAAGTCATCTACCACGCCGCCATCCTCATAGCACATCATACCATAGAGAATCTTGCCAACGGGCATACAAGAAACGTCGTTGGTGAATATGTGGTTGACATAACGTTCCGCTTCAGTTCCACTAATAAGTACTTCGCCCATGTGGCTGACATCAAAGACACCGCACTCGTGACGAACGGCCTGGTGTTCCTCTATGATGTTGCTATATTGTATGGGCATAACAAAGCCACCGAAAGGCGACATCAGAGCCCCCAGTGCTACATGCTTATCATAAAGACAGGTCTTTTTGTTTTCTTGTTCCATACTAAATTCCCTTTGATTATATAATTACAATAAGTGTATGAAATCATCCTTCAGATACTGCTTCTCCAACTGTCCGATAGCCATCACCTCTAAAGACGACAGCGTACACTCTTCCTGACACAGCGTATGGAGGATGCTTTGCTTCACTTCATCGAGAGTCATAGACACATGATCCTTCAGCAGCGTAATGCGTTGGCGTACACTCTGAATGCCCTTCTGCTCCAGTTTCTCACGTGCTGGCGTGATAGCATGAGTCATGTGTTCCATATTGGTATCATAAAGCAGGGTGCTGTGCACAATGCTACGGCCCGGCAGATGATAGAAGGCTGTACCGCTGACCTTACGCCCTTCTATCAACACGTCATTATGACTGGTACTGGTGGCCTCGACGCCCATCTTACGCAAGGCAAGGAGAATCATCTGAAGGAAGCGGTTGAACACTACGCCCACCTCTTCATCTGCTGTAACATAGCTAAGCATTATGTTCTTCTCATCTACATAGACACACCCCCCTCCGCTTTTACGCCGGAACATCTGTATACCATGCTGAAGGCAATAGCTTTCGTTTACCTCATTCTCCATCTGCTGGTTGCGACCGAAGATGACCGTAGGGGCAACCTGCCACATCATAAAATAGTCACCAGGAGGCAGCATACGCGCCACATACTCCTCCATCGCCAGATAGAAGGAGAGCCTGTGCGTCTGCTTGTCAGGTAAACAAAGGTATTTCATCTGCTTTTAGTTATTTCACTTGCAAAGATATGAAGAAATTATGCAACCTCCAAGAAAAAAGCAAATAATTTTGGTATTTTGCACTCTTATTCGTACCTTTGCAGTCTAAAACAAGAAGAACGTGGAATTACTACAAGATATAAAATACCCTGAAGACCTCAGAAAGTTGTCGGTAGACCAATTACCTCTTCTCTGTCAGGAGTTGCGCGAGGATATCGTCAAGGAATTGTCAGTTAATCCAGGACACCTGGCATCAAGCCTTGGCGTGGTGGAGCTTACCGTAGCCCTGCACTACGTCTACGACACCCCCAACGACCGTATTGTTTGGGACGTTGGCCATCAGGCTTACGGACACAAGATTCTTACCGGCCGTCGCGAACGCTTCAGCACCAACCGCAAGCTGGGCGGACTGAAGCCATTCCCTTCACCTGAGGAGAGTGAGTATGACACCTTCATGTGTGGCCATGCCTCAAACAGCATCTCGGCAGCCCTTGGCATGGCTATCGCCGACAAGGACAAGCACCGCCATGTAGTAGCAGTAATTGGCGATGGTGCCATGTCAGGCGGCCTTGCTTACGAGGGACTCAACAACGTATCTTCGTCGGACAACGACATCCTCATCATACTTAACGACAACAACATGTCCATTGACCGTGCCGTGGGAGGTATGCAAGAATACCTGCTCTCGCTGAATACCAATGAGACATACAACGCCCTGCGCTTCCGACTTACCCGCTGGCTTCACAAGGTAGGCCTGATGGAAGATGACCGACGCCGGGGACTTATCCGACTGACCAATGCAGTCAAGTCGGCCATCTCGCACCAGCAGAATGTTTTTGAAGGAATGGACATCCGTTACTTCGGTCCTTTCAATGGTCACGACGTCAAGGAGCTGGTTCGCATCCTGCGGCAACTAAAGGGAATGAAAGGTCCCAAGTTGCTGCACCTGCACACCCAGAAAGGCCATGGCTACGCCCCTGCCGAGAGGGATGTCACAGTGTGGCACGCCCCGGGAAAATTCGACCCTGAGACCGGCGAGCGCCTGGTTGACAACTACAAGGACTACCCGCCGCGTTTCCAGGATGTCTTTGGAAAGACGCTGCTCGAACTGGCCCGGCAGAACCCCAAGATTGTCGGTGTCACGCCGGCCATGCCTACGGGCTGCTCGATGAACATTATGATGAAGGAAATGCCCGAGCGCACCTTCGACGTCGGCATTGCCGAGGGACATGCCGTCACCTTCTCCGGAGGAATGGCCAAGGAAGGACTGCTGCCATTCTGCAACATCTATAGCGCCTTTGCCCAAAGGGCATACGACAATATCATCCACGACGTAGCCATTCTAAGACTCAACGTCGTCATTTGCCTCGACCGTGCAGGACTGGTCGGCGAAGACGGCCCCACACATCATGGCGCATTTGACATGGCAGCCTTAAGGCCAATACCCCACCTCACCATCGCCTCACCCATGGACGAGCACGAGCTAAGACGTCTTATGTACACCGCCCAGCTGCCAGATAAAGGGCCATTCGTCATTCGCTACCCGCGAGGACACGGCTCTCGGGTCGACTGGCGCTGCGAACTGGAAGAGATACCTGTCGGCAAGGGACGCCGGCTGCGAAAGGGGACCGACGTCGCCGTCGTCACCATAGGGCCCATCGGCGTCGCTGCTGCAGAAGCTATCGACGAAATTTCTCATTGCAACGCTACACTCTCCATAGCCCACTACGACCTGCGCTTCCTAAAGCCTCTCGACGAGGACATGCTGCATGAGATAGGTCGCCAGTTCAAGAAGATTATTACTATTGAAGACGGAGTACGCAACGGAGGCATGGGCTCTGCTGTCCTGGAGTGGATGAACGAGCATGGCTACACACCTGTCATTCGTCGATTAGGACTGCCCGACGAGTTCGTAGAGCACGGCAAGGTCAGCGAATTACAGGCCATCGTCGGCATCGACAGGGACAGCATCCGAAACGCCATCATGGAGCTATGTCACCCGTCCCCCCACGTCAACTCTAAACTTTAAGCCAGATGAAGATTATCATTGCCGGTGCAGGCGCCGTAGGAACTCACCTTGCCAAACTATTGTCTCGTGACCATCAGGACTGCGTGCTCATTGACGAGAGTCCAGCACGCTTGGGCGACCTGGACAGCAAGTACGACATCATGACACTGCAAGGACGAACCACCAGCATCAACACCATGAAGGAAGCAGGTGTCGAAGACGCCGACCTCTTTGTAGGTGTTACCCCCGACGAAAGCCGTAACATGACGGCCTGCATGATAGCCCACGCACTGGGAGCCAAGAAGACGGTGGCGCGCATTGACAACTTCGAGTACTTAGACCCCACACGTAAAGAACTCTTCGAAAAGATGGGCATCAACTCGCTCATCTTCCCCGAGGTGTTGGCAGCTATAGACATCTCCAACGGCCTAAAGATGTCGTGGGTACGCCAGCGGTGGGACGTCAACGGGGGCGACCTCGTTATGCTGGGCATAAAGCTACGCAGCACCTGTGAAGTCCTGGAACAACCCCTGAAGAACCTCTGCGGTCCCGACGACCCCTATCACGTCGTGGCCATCAAGCGCGAGGGTGAAGCACTGATCCCTGGCGGTAACGACGTATTGAAAGAAAATGACCTGGCCTACTTCATGACCACCCGCGAGTATATACCCTATATTCGCAAGATAGCAGGCAAGGAGCATTATGCCGACGTCAAGAACGTCATCGTGATGGGAGGCGGCAGGACGGCAGTACGTTTCTCCAAGATAGCCCCCGACTACATGAACGTCAAGATTATCGAGGCCGACGAGCAACGCTGCGAGAAGCTTAACGAGAAACTGGCCGACCGCGACGTCATGGTGATTCATGGCGACGGGCGCGACATTGGCCTGTTACAAGAAGAAGGCATCCAGAACACCCAGGCTTTCGTTGCCCTTACCGGCAATACCGAGACGAACATCCTTGCCTGCCTGACGGCCAAGCGCCTGGGCGTGCGCAAGACGGTTGCCATGGTCGAGAACCTGGACTATGTAGAGATGGCAGAGAGCCTGGACATAGGTACCATCATCAACAAGAAGACTCTGGCTGCCAGTCATATCTACCAGATGATGCTTGGCGCCGACGTAAGCAACGTGCGCAGCCTGATGCTCGTCGACAGCGATGTGGCCGAGTTTACTGCCGCTCCCGGGTCACGTGTCACCAAGCACATGGTGAAGGACCTGGGCCTGACATCGGGGGTCACCATCGGCGGATTAGTACGCAACGGGCAAGGCATCCTCGTCAATGGTAACACACAGATTGAGGCGGGCGACACCGTCATGGTATTCTGTCACGAGCAGAACCTGAAGAAAGTCGAGAAATATTTCAAGGCTCACACGCTATGGTAAACTTCCCACTGGTCTACAAGATTATAGGCTCCCTGCTCTTCCTACTGGGAACAATGCTGGGGCTATGTGTCGCCATCTCGCTGTACTATGGCGAGGACGACATGATGGCCTTCCTCATCTCCACAATCTTCACGGTTACTGCAGGATTCATATTCAAATATCTGGGCCGAAACGCTACCAACAACCTAAGCCGCCGCGACAGCTACCTGCTGGTGACAGCTACCTGGGTGGTCTTTACCTTCTTCGGCATGATGCCCTTCCTCATCGGTGGCTACATTCCCAGTGTCACAGATGCTTTCTTTGAGACCATGTCAGGCTTCACGACGACAGGGGCTACCATTCTCGACAGCGTAGAGTGGCTGCCTCACGGCATACTCTATTGGCGTACGCAGACACAATGGATAGGCGGTTTAGGAATCGTCTTCTTCACCATTGCCATTCTGCCGTCCATGGTGGGCAGCGGCAGTGTGAAGGTCTTTGCTGCAGAAGCCACGGGTCCGATGCGCTCCAAGATGCATCCGCGTCTGTCTACTATGGCCAAGTGGATATGGACCATCTATCTTGGACTGACCATCAGCTGCGTGCTGTCCTTTTACCTTTGCGACATGGACTGGTTCGACAGCATCAACTACGCAATGACGACGACTGCCACCGGAGGATTCTCTACACACAACGACGCCACGACATATTTCAATTCCCCGTCAATAGAATACGTGTCCGTGCTCTTCATGTTCCTGGCAGGCATCAATTTCACCATGCTCTACCTTGCCGTCTTCAAGTTCAAGGTAGGCGCGCTCTTCAAGAGCTCCGAGTTCAAGCTGTACCTCATTCTTGTCATTGGTGTCACCCTCTTCATCATGTACCTGCTGATGACACGCAACGGCTACGGAATGGAACGCGCCTTCCGCTCTGCCCTGTTCCACGTTGTCTCATATATAACCACCACCGGAATCTTCAACGACGATGCCGCCATGTGGCCACACGTCACATGGGTAATCATGGGCTGTCTTATGTTTATCGGGGCATGCTCTGGCTCAACGACGGGAGGATTCAAATGCATCAGGCTGGTCATGGTATTCAAAGTGCTGCTCAACGAGTTCAACCGTATCCTCCACCCTAATGCAGTACTGCCAGTAAAGATAAACGGGCAGACGGTGTCACAGCAGAAGCTGTCGACCCTGCTGGCCTTCTTTGCCATCTTCACCTTCATGGTAATGATTACAGCTACCATCATGGTAGTATCGGGCATCGACCCCACCAACTCCATTGTCATCTCTCTCAGCCTCATCAGCAACGTAGGAGCATCGCTAAGCACAGAGGTAGGGCCCGTCATGTCGTGGGGCGAACTGCCCGACTACATCAAGTGGACCTGTTCCTTCCTCATGCTGGTAGGCCGTCTGGAAATCATGTCCGTACTGGTCCTGTTCACCCGGGCCTTCTGGAAAGACAACTAACCTCGAGAACTCGAAATACCGAAATATCGAAATATCGGAATATCGGAATATCGAAATACCGAAATATCGCCAAAAAGAAAAATAATGAACTACTTCAAATTCACCCCCCTCTTAAAAACCCTCATCTGGGGCACAGAAAGCTGGCAAGTCAGCGGTGTCCCCGGCAGCGAGACCACTTGCAACGGTGAAAGTCTTAACGACCTGGTAAAGAGACTGCAGGCCGACCTGGTCGGCGAGGCCAACTACCGGCGCTTTGGCAATGAGTTCCCGTTGCTTATCAAGTTCATCGACGCCCATCAGGACCTCAGCATCCAGGTACACCCCACCGACGAGATAGCCCACCGTCAGGGCAAGCCCCGCGGCAAGACGGAGATGTGGTATGTCATGGACAGCGAGCCCACAGCCAAGCTCTACAACGGTCTGAAGATGCAGATTACGCCCGAAGAGTATAAGCAAATGGTAGCGGGCGACACCATCTGCGACGCCCTGGCACAATACTCCGTGAAAGAAGGCGACTGCTTCTTCATCCCTGCCGGCCGCATCCATGCCATCGGTGCCGGCTGCTACCTGGCCGAGATACAGCAGACCTCTGACGTCACCTACCGTATCTATGACTACGGCCGTCACGACAAGGACGGCAACCTGCGACAGCTCCATACCAAGGAGGCGGCCGAAAGCATCAACTACCAGGTGCTGCCCGACTACCGCCAGGCGTACACCCCAAAGAAGAACGAGGGCCAGCTGTTAGTAGAATGTCCCTATTTCAACACCGCCGTGTACGACCTCAACGAGCCCATGACCATCGATTACTCGGAGCTCGACTCCTTCGTCATTCTCATCGGTCTGAAGGGTGAGGGCTTGCTCACCATCGACGGCGAGGAAGTCTCCTTCCGTGGGGGCGAAACCATTCTGCTGCCGGCTACGACGAAAGAAGCCCGCGTAGAGGGGACCGTCAAGTTCCTTGAGACGTACGTCCTTTCGTAAGATACGCTTCTACGTCCTGCTGAATACGCTGGAACAGCGGCGACAGCTGGTAGCCCGTATTCTTTTTCAGCGTCTGCCGAATGTCCTGCAACGAGTGCTCGTAGCAGGACATTTCGTTACGCTTCTGCATGTGGTGACGAGCCGTACGCGCTATTTCGTCCTGACGCTCCTGACGAAGCCGGTTACACACCTTATTCAATATAGGGACTACGACATTGTCAAACAAGTGGTGGCCCTGAATATACAGATAAGTAGTCTGGGGCGTCACTCCCAACGACCTTATGGTTTCTTTGGTCTTCAGGTACGCCTCTTTGTTGTCAGGGTACTCCGCCTGTAGCTGACGTACCTTCACACCTACTTTCCGACGCAGATGGTCGAGCGAGGGCTGGGGGTCCTGCACATTAAAGCCTCCCGGATCAATGACGCGACCGAAATCAGCCAGCGAGAACTTGTTGTGACGACCCGTCTTGTAGAACCATACTGACCATATAAACAGAGGAAAGACGGCTTCACTATACTGGCGCAGGTAGTCCTCGAAGTCAAAGATACGGTGGTCGTTCAGGGTCACTGCGACACAGGTGTCGTGCAGCGAAGGGGCATAGCACTGCATATTTTCAATGGCATAGGCGTAGGTATGAAACACGTAAGGACTGCTGATGACACGCTTCGACATGGGCGTAGCGCCCTGTATCATATAGTCGTAGTCGGCGTCCACACAGGCTATCATGTCCGGACCCACGTGGTCGCCTATAAAGTTCATCAGCACCGATTTCTTGCCCCGCTCCAGCTTCTGGTGCGAAGGCAGCATCACCTCGAAATAGTAGTCCTTGTTCTCAAAGCGCGACAGCACCGTGCGCCAAAAGTAGATGTCGTCGTAGCTCTCGACGTAGGCCACTATCCTGCGCCGTGCCTGCTTCGAGGTCAACGCATTAGCCGCCTCAAAATAGCGCGAATCCAGATTATCCCTCAGCCTATCCCCCATAACTGTCAACTCTCAACTCTCAACTCACACCGTAATGTCGCTCACCTCAGTCACCTTGTCCATCCACCCGTTCATAATGACAGCAGGCGAATGGGTAGTGAGAATAATCTGTACGTTGGGGTTCAGCTCTACAATGAGGTCAATGAGCCGCTTCT
>OCTX012257330.1_pt1 | contig 15083 bp, 20 predicted proteins | sample 1539691 | NCBI WGS metagenome assembly OCTX01 (sample SAMN02144231, study PRJEB22623) | gut metagenome | biome: sheep rumen | host: Ovis aries | place: New Zealand | reverse complement strand
AACGCAAACGCAGCAGCGGAAGCTAAAGCGGAGTTCTCCCCTTTTACAGGCTCGACCAGAGCGGAGCAGGCAAACGAAGCCCCGAAGATCAGCAAGAGGGAGCAGCAGCGGCAAGCCCTAGTAGCTGCCTTCTTCAAAGCAGAAGACCAGGAGAACAAGGGGACAGCTAACCTTGAAGCTATGGCTGACGTTATGCAGCTAAGCAAGAGAGCCATAAAAGGGCAGCTCTCAGAGTTCAAAGCCTGCTTTACAGTGGACAAGGAGTTAGTAACCTACTCCAAAGCCGATAAAGACAGAGCTTTATACTCAGAAGAATTTGACTTACTTTGAGAGGGGGCTAATATATGGGGCTTGATTTTTCATTTTTCAGAGAAGAAGCCACACCCGCACCAGCACGCACGGACAGCGGGCAAAATCCAACGGCAGACAATAAGGCAATACAAAACCCCACCCAAAATTCAAACGCCGTACAGAGCCCGCTAGACATCTTAAAAGCGATACAGCCCAAAACGGAAGAACAAGCACCCGCCTTGAAGATACAAAACGAATACGCTTCACACTACGAAGCGGAAGCCCAGAGGGTTTACAGGACGTACCAAGAGAACATAAGGAAGGCGGGCGGGCTCAGATCGGAGCTATTGAAGGGAGCACAAGCCGGGGAGAGCTGCTATAGCTTACTCTTAAAGGCTTGCAAGTGTATATCCCTTATGACCTCGGACAGCGTGCTATATAGCTCTATGGAGAGTGTAATAACAAGCGTATACGGTCACGGACTGCTAGAGCCCCAGCCTTTAGAGATAGAGCTAGCCCAGATCAGAGAGCGGCTAGCCGTCCTCAGAGCTTCACAGCAGCGGGAGACCGTACCGGAAGTGCAAGAGAGGATCAGCGACAGCATAAAAGCACACGAACGGAAGGCGTCGGAGCTGGAGCGGCTTATAGATCGGCAGGGCTAAGACTCTCCCCTGCTCCGTATGTAGTAATTTGTAGTAAAAATGGTGACTCGAGTCACCATTTCCGAAAGTCGACTTTCCATTTTGCAGTCAACTGCACACCCGCTCAGAAATGGGCGGGCTTTTTTTATTGTCCCCGCATTGCAGCAGGTCTTATAGTCTCCACATTTCTCCACATTTGAGGAGCAGCAGCGGGGAAATTCTCCACACTTCCTCGACAGTTCAGAGCGTGGCTTTTCATAACCACTCTATCGTTCGACGAAATTCGGCGGGCGTTAATCGGGTGTTCAACCGCTGCCGCTCCCTCAGATTACGACAACTGTCAAGGTATGGTAATTATTGCGGTGTGCTCTCTAGCTTCCCTCGAGCTTCACTAGCTCGAAATAGTAATTATTTGTGGTGTGGCAACTAGTCCCAGCTCACACGCTGCCGCTAGCCTTTATACCGTGGGAAAGTATTCAAGATCAGAGCGGGACAGCCACTATAATTTCCTATATTTACCAGGGGTTAATAAACACGCGCGTGTAACGATGTCACCTTATACGGCTTGTAAACCGTGTAAACTCTCACATTTTCTAACATTCTGCCGGGGCTGCCTGCTCCAACATTTACCAACATTTGAGCGGCTAAAGCCGTGAAGAACCCAAGAAAATCCAAAAGAAAACCCAAAAAAACCCAACAGCCAAAGCCAACGAAGTAAGAGCGAAGTAAGAAAAAACCCACTCAGCAGCAACAGAACCGCCCGAAATTGCCCGCCCAGCTCCTCAGCTAGTATAATTACCCCTCTAGAGGATAGAAACGCAAAAAAGGGGCTTTTTGGCTTGTATAGTTTACCTTCCAGCAGGTAAACGCAAAGCCGCACGCTCTCCCCTTCTGCCTGCTCCGTTCAGTGTATGAAAAACTATGAAAAACTATGAAAAATGTGCTTGACAAATAGCGGACATAGTGCTATAATAGAATTACGGACTACTACACCAACTTTACTACACAACAATAAATACACCTACACAATACCGCATACACCTACACAACAGGAAATACACAGAAAGGGGCTAGAGCTATGGAGAATAACGCTATAATACTCCAGCAGGCGGGAACGCTGCAAGCTGCACAGAGCTTTACAAGTGGGCTTTTTGACCGCTGGATAGCGTACATAGACGCTAAACCAAAGACAGTTGAGACATACACAAGAGCTATACGGCAGTTTGCTTACTTCTTACAGGCTAACGACATTACAGAGCCTACAAGAGATCATATTATAGCATACCGTGACACGCTCAGAGCCGACCATAAGCCAACCACAATACAGGCTTATATAATGGCGGTCAAGCTCTTTTTCCAGTGGACAGAGCAAGAAGGACTATACCCGGATATAGCAAAGCACATCAAAGGGGCTAAGCTCGACCGAGAACACAAGAAGGACTATTTAACACCTAAGCAGGTCTCTAAGCTCCTGGCTTCAATAGATCGGCAGGGCGTTAGAGGTCTCCGAGATTATGCTATTATCTGCCTTATGGTTACTTCCGGCTTGCGTACTGTTGAGGTAATGCGGGCGAACATCGAGGATATAAGGACCGTAGCAGACTTTACAGCCCTCTATATACAGGGCAAAGGACACGAAGAAAAGAACACTTATATCAAGGTAGTAGAGCCGGTAGAGGACGCTATAAGGGCGTATCTCACAGCCCGGGGCGTAGCAGAGCCTACAGAGCCGCTATTTACTTCCGACAGCGATAGAAACAGCGGGGAGCGTATGACAACCCGCAGTATAAGCCGCATAGTAAAAAACGCTCTCAGAGCGGCGGGCTTTAATAGTGACAGGCTCACAGCTCACAGCCTCAGACACACGACAGCTACACTTAACCTTCTTAACGGCGGAACGGTAGAGGAGACACAGCAGCTATTGAGACACACCAACATCAATACAACTATGATCTACTCCCACGCCCTGGAGAGGGCTAAGAACAACTCAGAAGAGCGAGTAGCTAAAGCCATATTTGGCTAGAAAGGCAGGTGAAAAAGAGTGCAGGACACCATAGAGATTAAGAAGGGGGCTAACTTCCTTGCAACCGCTAAGAAGGTAAGCGAAATAATAAAGGCGCTGCCGATCAGCTCCGAGGAGAACGACAAGTTAATAGCTGCTATCCTGGAGCACACAGAAGCGGGCAGGCTCGAAGCCTACCAGCAGGGCATAAGGGACATACTTACAACAGACCTAGCCCAGAAGCTGGAAGCAGCAGCCCAGGAACTGGAAGCAGAAGAGAGCCGCCAGAACATCAAGCACTATATGCAGTAAGGAGCTACAATGCAAGTAATACTTATTTACGGAGAAGACGAAGAGACAGCGGCGGGCGTTCTGCTCGGAAAAACAGCTATTGAGCTGGCGGGCAGAATACAGCAGATCAGCGCAGGGGAGAGCAAAGCCCCGGCGTTCCGATGTTTTACACTGACTACAGAGCCACTTAACACAAGCGACGCTCAGAGTTTCATACGGTCAAGTGTTTATCCCTTTAGAGGGAGTGGCAGCAAATGAGACAGCCGGACAAAGTAAAAGCCCCTGCAATGCTGGAACACTGCAAGGGCGGGGAGTTACGATATAATCATAACCCTAGACAAGTTAATTATATCATAGCTTCCCCGAAAAGTCAATAACGAAAGGAAGCTAGAAGCAATGGAAATCACCGAAACGGTAAGAAAAAGTATACCCGAAAACGAAGAGACATCATTAAGCATAGTTAAGGGCGAAATATACAAGAGCATTAACGCCCGACTTTATAGCCGTGACAAAGCCGTGACAATTGCCGCTTATTACATAGCGAAAGGCATACAGAACAGCGGGGGAGACAGTGAAGGGCATTATGTAGGACACCTGGCGGAAGCTGTTATAGAGTGGGTAATAGGAAAGAGAAAGCCCGCTAGAGAGTGGATAGCAGCCATATTTAAGCACTATAATAACTCTTCAGTCGTTTTTATTCCAGAGGGGAGCACGAAAGACAACAGAGTTGTAGCAGCCTGCTCCGCCTGGAACGGAAGGAAAAATTTTAGCTTTAACACTCTCAGAGAAGAAGAGTCATACTTTTTCAGAGACCGCACCGCCCCAAGAAGTATCATAGCTATGGCAAAGGCTCTATACTACGAAAGAGAGACAGGCTTACGGCAAATAAGCGTAGAAGACTGTATAGCCCTTGCAAAATGGGCTTATGAACAGGGCAAGGGGGCGGCAGTATGAACGGATCACCAGAGAAGGCAGCAGAGTCGGCACGCTCAGCTATAAGCGTAGGAAGTGACCTTGAAGACGTATTGTTGGGGCTCGAGAGAGCACAAAAGGTGGCTTACATTGTCCTTGAAAATCTCTTGAACGAATATGACACCCCCAGAATGATAGACTACATAGACGCTTTATTTTTGGCAAATGACAGAATATGGGACGAAAGAAAGCGGCTTGAAAGTCTAATGCACGAATGTTACAGGATAGGCAGAGAGCAGAAAAAAGCACCCGCTCCCCCCCCGAAAAACATTTAACGATAATAAGCATACAGGAGAGGGGGCTAGCGTATGAGCTTACAGCGTAACACAAGCCCGCCTGCTCTAGTACCGGCGGAGCTGGCAGAGCTGGAGAAGCTGCTAGGCTTCCAGGACGTTATAAGAATACCTAGAACAGCGTGGGAGCACGCTAAACGCTGCACAAGCCTATTTGATCTTGTATGCGATCTTTACAACTACGGTTATATAATGGGGCAGCGGGCAGAACGCCAAAAAAAGCCCCAGAAAAGCAAATAAGGCAGCCTGCACACCGACCAAAGCGACAGGCTACCTTATACCGAATACCCCACACAAGAGGGGCTGGCGTACCCTTATTATAGCACAGGCTAGCCCCTTTTGCAAGCGAAAAAGGAGAAAATATGCAAGAAATATTCCCCGCTATCGCTTTATTAGGTGTTATCTATGCTTCATATCGTTTCTACAAGTGGCTGCAAGCACAGCCGCAGCGGCGGGAAGATCTTTATTACAAGAACGCCTGCAACGGAGTACACGCCCTTGAAGAAATGGTAGAGCAGCTAGAAGCCCTGGACGAAATAATAACAGACCTTAATACTTGTAACAGCCGATACTTGAAAGGCATTCGGCTCTCCGTTCCCTCAGCTCTCGGGCACAACAACGAGTACACAATACTTGCAGACGGTCAAGGCTATTCAAGCCGCCAACTCCTGGCTATTGCATACTCAGAGCGGGAAGAGAAGCGGGAGAAGCTCAAAGCAGCTATTACAGAGCTCTACACTAAGGGCGTAGTAACCCGCTATTACTACCTTGAGGAAGAGGAAGACGAAGAGGAGCAGGAGACCGAAACAGAGTAACAGGCGGGGGAGAGCTTCCCTTTTATAGGCTCTCTCCCCTGCTCAGTCTCAAAAAGCCCATACCGTAACCCCTCAAACGCAAACGCAACGCAAAGGAAGCCCCGACAGAAGGGGACACCCTTCACAGAGCAACACGCAAAGGAAACGGCAAGGGCGGAAAGTATAGAGGGCTAGAAGTATGAAAGGCGATAAATTTTGTAGTGTTTGTGGGAGCTGGATAGGCAACTACAACACCGGGGAAACACCGGAAGGCGTTAAGAGCTACTACAGCATAATAAGGAGTAAATATTGTAGCCGCTGCCGTCCAATGATGATAGATCAGCAGACACGGCTAAGGCTGCACAATATGAGACAGCGGCAGAAGCTGGAGCGTAAACAAGAACGATCTAAGCTAGAGCTGCTAGAGGAAGAAAATAGCTTACTCCGTCAATACGTTAAGGAGCTCAGAGAAGAGCTAGACGAACTAAGGGCGGGGAGCTAGTACCCCGCCTTTTGTTATCCTCGAGGGCGGCGGCTTCCTCCAGATCAGACGGAGCAGCGGGGCAAGTTTACCCGCTGGAGAGTAAACCACGAAAGGAGCTAGTATTGTGTTCTTCTTCAATTTTCCTACAGTATACGCCGTAATAAACCAAAAAGGCGGAGTAGGTAAGACCACAACAGCGGCGGCACTATGGGCGGGACTCACATCTAAAGGCTATAAGGTGCTAGCCGTAGACCTGGATGCACAAGCAAACCTCAGCTTTAACGCTGGAGCAAGTACAGACGATCTTACAAGCCTGGAGCTGCTCACAGGAGAAGCGGCAGCAGCGGAAGCTATACAGCACACCCAGAGCGGCGATATAATACCGGCTAGCAGAGCCCTAGCGGGAGCTGATAGCACAATAACCAAGACCGGCAAGGAATACCGCTTAAAAGAAGCCCTAGAGCCTATAAAAGGGGATTACGATTTTATTATACTTGATACCCCGCCCGCTCTCGGTATTCTCACAGTAAACGCCCTCACAGCCTGCACAAGCGTTATTATACCAGCCCAGGCGGATATATTCAGCTTGCAGGGCATAGAGCAGCTAGCGGGGACAATAGACCCGGTTAAGCGTTACTGCAACAGTGATCTTGACATAGCGGGAATACTGCTTACAAGGTATAGCGCCCGCTCTATCCTCAGTAAGGAAGTAGCAGAGCTAGCCCAGCAGCTAGCTAGCAAGCTGGGGACAAGGCTATTTAATACAACCATAAGGGAAGCTATAAGCGTTAAGGAAGCCCAGATAAGCCAGCAAAGCATATTTGACTATGCGGGCAAGTCCAACGTAGCAGCGGACTACAACGCATTTATAGAAGAGCTCCTAACCTCTACCGGCAAGGCTTTCGCAAATAATGGTTAGTACACAACCCAAAATACACAACAAAATATACACAAGTTTCATCAAATAGTAATTTGGTGCAACTTTGAAAACGGAAAATAGCCAAAAACAGGCAGTTTCAAATATTGCGGTATTTTTGGCGAAATTGTCCGCCGTAGGCATACACAATAAAACATACACAACTGATTATACACAACGTACAAAGGAGCGTGAGAGAATGGAAGCCGATAGGAAAAGAGGAGCTCTTGAACTTCTGGAGAAGCTAGAGCAGGGAGCATATAACCCAGGCACTGGCAACTATACTATAGCAGCTTTAACTATTGCGGGAGCTCTCGGAAAGCCCTATATTGACCTCAGAGAACCATATACAGACCAAGCGGGGCTAGCTGCTATGTATGCTTATTCTGCCGATGTTCACGCCCTGGCGGAGTATGTTAGGGAACTGGAGCAGGCAGCAGCAGCCAGACCGACCACAGAGGAAACACCAGGCGGGAAGCTAGACAGGCTTATAGCAGAGCTTAACGCCGCCTACAAAGCCAGCGTAGCAGCTCACTTACAATGGACAGCAGCCCTTGAAGGAAAAGCCCGAGCAGCGACACCGGCAGACCGTGAACAGTTGGAGCAGCTAGCAGCAGCACGCCGCACGGTATGGACTGCAAAGCAACAGAACGCAATGAACCATATTGACCGGCTAAGAGAATACAGCCCGATAGCGGCGGACGAATGGAAGCCGCCCAGGGACTAACAGAAAGGATATAATAGCAATGAGTAAAAAGACCTTCAAAGACAACCCCGCCTTACAGTTTATAAGTGATCTACCCAAGCAGGCGGAAAGCTCAGAGCAGCCCCAGAACGTCAAGAGCTGGGACGATGTTATAAGCTCACCTGCTCCAGATCAGAGCACGGCAAGCAATGAGGAAGCAAAGAGAACAGCAGCACCCGAAGGAATACCCAGCAAGCGGGACGTACCCGAAGGAATGAAACTTAACCCGCTCTTTGTGGAGAAACGCACGCAGCGGGCACAATTTGTAATGCAGCCTTCTGTATACAAGAAGGCTAAGGAGCTGGCTAAGGCTAGGGGCATTTCATTTAATGACTTTGTACACGGACTTATAGAAGACGAAATAGAAAGGGCGGGTAAGTAATGGCAGATAAGAAAGAACGCACAGCAGCACTTGAAAAGCTGAAGCTCTACACCCTCACAGAGATTGAGCCGGTATTAGGAGTAACACACAGGACGCTGCTAGGGTACATTAAGAGCGGGAAGCTCAAAGCGGTTAAGATCGGCAACAAGTGGAAGGTATCAGAGGACAACTTGAAAGCCTTCATCAATGGCAGCGGAAAATAAAAAAAGCCCTTGCTATATTCTGCCGGATAGTGCATAATAAAAGAGAGCTTCACCCTCTAAAGGGATAAGCCAAGCTCAGAGCCGGGGCATAAAAAAAGAGCCCTACCAGCTCCGAGGGTAAGGCTAAAAGAGTATGAGTTGTACAGCGTCACTTACTAATATTATTATATCAGAAAAGGGGCGCTAGGTCAATGACAAATGAACAGCTTGCAGCCTTCATACAGGAAGGCGGAAACGATGAATTAACCCCGCTGTTATGGGACAAGGTAAGAAAGTTTATATACCTTCAAGCAGGCAAGTATTACGAAGCACACACAGCGACTTGTAACCGCCGTGGCGTGGAGTTATGGGACTTAAAACAGGCGGGCTATTTAGCGTTCCTCGAAGCTATAAAAGGCTTCAAAGCTGATAGCGGTTATAAGTTTTTGTCCTTCATTAAGTACCCGCTGCAAACGGCTTTTCAAGACGTTCTCGGAACTCGCACCCAGAGCGGCAGAGAAGAGCCCTTGAACAATTGCACCAGCCTGGACAAGCCTATAAAAGAAGAAGACGGAGAGACTACACTAGGAGAACTCCAGGCGGACGAACAGAGCACCGACTTTATAGAAAAGCTAGAGAGTGAAATGTGCTCGGAGATCATAAGAGCAGAAGTTGACACGCTGCCGGATCAGCAAGCGGAAGTTATAAAGCTCTTCTACTTTGAGGGGCTCACTCTCTCAGAGATCGGCACACGCTATGGAGTGAGTACCGAGAGAGCAAGACAGATCAGAGCTAAGGCAGAGAGAACATTAAGAGCTAACAAGATCCTCCGCAAGCTCTACAATGAACACTACCAAGGGCGATACGTTCCACGCTGGAAGTATTACGACTGGCAGCCGGAGAACTTCCAGAGCCGGAGCAGGTCACGCAGCAGCAAACCACTTGAACAAGTGGAGCAGTTATTTTCTTCCGAGGACGTAACAGAAATAAGACAATTGCTTGCAAGTCTTCACTTGAAAAGCTGCTAGCTCAGCTCAGAGCGTGGGCGGTCATTCCTTCTTACAGGCAGAGCAATTATAAAAACTCTCCTCAGCTCGGAGCAGCTCAGACCAGACCAAAATAATTATACAAAACTATACAAGCACAAGTAGTAAACTGTAACAAGGTATAGTTTACTCTTAAAAATCTCTGTTAAGTATAACAAGATATGCTCAACAGAAAATTAAAACAGCTTCAAGGCTTTTTGAAATCCTCGACCAAGATTAAAAAGAACCAGTTAAAATTTAAAAACATAACAAGTTCTATTTTTAAAAACGGAGCAGGCTAACCGGTTTACCTTCCAGAGAGTAAACCCGTTCCCCTTCCGTTGTATGTCGCTTAACTACTATTAGCGGACATAGAAAACTATGAAAAAAATACACTTGATTTTACAGTTATGTTACTTTGAAAAGTACAGATAGCAGAAGCCCGAAAACTAAAAAATAACAATTTCAGCAGCGGGCAGAGATCACTAATAGCAAGCACTGCGCTTGGGTACCCAAACGCTACTAGCAAGCACGGTATCCCCGCATTACAAAATTGAAAAGCGGGCTACTCTTGCAAGGGAAATCCCTTGAACCCTTTAGGAAGAGAGAACACACAAGCAAGGCTCGACCTCAGAGCGGCGGAAGCTCTCAGAGATCACCCCACCGAATACACAAGAAGGGCGTTATATTATGGCAAAAACTTTGAAAGCAATTCTAAATAAAAAGAGCTGGACAGGTAAAGACGTTGGAATAGTTCTTTTACTCAACCACCAACACGAACTTGAAGAGCTCGCAGCGGGTAAGCGTGCACCTATTCCGCCTATAGTTCCTATTGAAAAGTTCAATGAAATGTGGGACTACTTGCAGACTGCCCCCGAGCTTTTCAGAGAGTATTTAATTTATGAATCATTCAGCAGCTTTATAGCTTCCTTGTATGACCGCAATCAATGTTTAAGGCAGCAATTTTACAACGGCTTCAACAGATTAAGAGGACTGCTTGCAGAGCTGGAGCGATCAGAGGACGCTAAGGAAGTATTAAGAAAACTTCCGCTTATTCTCACACAAGAAGAATACGACCAGACGGCGGCGGAGATCATCAAGAAAAAGAGTGCAGAAGAATATAGTTTTATAACTTTAATGGCTGCCGTTCTCGCTGCCGTTCTGGGAGAGCCAGAGAGAGCACCGGCAGAAGTGCGGGAAGCTCTCGAGAGCACAAAGGCGGAGCAGGTCACCAACTCCCGCATACTAGAAAATTATAATATGGACACTTCTAGAGGGTATGTTGTATACAAGGACGGTAAACGCTCGGACGAACTCACACACGAAGAAGAACAAGCCCGAATGTTTGAGAGCTTCCAGAACGAAATGAAATTAAACTACCCGCTTATTATAAAAAACTATGAGCTACTCTATAAAGGCAGTGACGCTATTAAGGCAGCCTATAAAGAGAAGTACGGCGTAGAACTCCCGGAGCTCTCAGCGGAGACCATAGAAGAAGAATTTGAAAAGGCAGTTAAAGGAACTAGCGACTATCTGGAACTAGACAACCTCGCTAATGATAGAAAGTTTGACGAAGATCCCGGCAGCTATTTTCACTTTTACGAAGAACCACCGGAAGGACTCACCAAGTACGACATACTAACAGACCTAGACACAAGAGGGCGTTACTTTGGATTCTCAAAAATTCGTATGCACAACGGAGCACCCGAGAAGGATTTAACAGAGCGGCAGGCGTTCAAAGAATTTAAGACCGACTACCCAGCATTATATAAAGCTCTCAGCAATTATATTATTGCTTGCCTTCCAAAGGCTGGCGAACTGAAAGCTAACCAACTTCACAAGAATTTTGTAACCGCTGGCGAACTCTCGGAAGCTGGCGTTATTGGTTTTAGTCTCTGCGATCTTAAAGACTACGACTTTATGAATTACTACAACAGAGAAGAAGCAGCGGACTATATAAGAGCTTGCCAGGCTATAAGCGGCATAGCTCTATTAAGACCAGACAGCACAAGGTTAATGAAAAGTTTTAAGTCAAAGTACGCTAGCCAAATCTCAGAAAAGCTAATGACCTTTGAGAAGTTCGCCCAGAGTGAAGAACTCACATTTGAAGCTACACGCTGCCTTGCTATTGTAGAAGACGCTTTACAGAACATCAATACTTACAACTATGTTATAAAGATCATAGCTAAGGAGCTGGACGTTAGTTTTATAGCGGACGCTGCTACAGTTCCTATTGACTCCATACAGGACTATATAGAGGGCTACAACACACAAATTTACAAGCTGTACGCTAATATAGGCGGCTGCTCTAACGAAGTGAAGGCTAACCGGCTAACGCTAAGAGAGTATTTTAAGCCTATAGAGAAAGAACGCTGCAACCCTCGACCGTCAGATATAGCCCGCTTCAAGAAAGATTTTAAGGCTCTCCCTAACGAGGAGCGGGCTAGATTTATCAAGTTCAAAGCCAAAGCCGCTATACTGGACATAGTGAGCAGGCAGAAAGGCGGGCGAAATGGCTAAAAAGGATAACTCAGAGCTTTATTTATTCTCGGACACCACTACAACAGCCGGGGAAGCTCTACTAACAGAATACAAGGAAGAGGAAAGCTTTTACAACGTCCCCAGCGGCATAGCTCCCGAGCTAGTAAGCTATGCCCTATCTGCCGGGAAGTCTCAAATGGGAGAAATTCCCCAGCGGCAAGAGCTGATAAGGTCAAAAGCTACCCATAGTTTAACTACTTCCGGAAAGGCAAGGCAATTAACCCGCCTTAACGGAGAAAACAGCATAAACATAGTATTTAACGATATAGACCAGCTAACCGGCAATAACAAGAGCGTAAGCAAGCTATTTACTTATTTTCTTGTAAAGACAGGGGAGCAGGCATTAAGCGATAACAGGCTTACAAGTGACGTTATAAGCTTCCCTCTCAAAGAACTTGTAGAAAATGGTACATACAGCAGCATAAGAGCCGCCCGCCGTGGAATAGAAAACGCTAAATTTGCTATTATGGGTATAGCCTTCTATGGCTCTATAAAGAAGGGTAAGAACAACATAACACAAAGTATAGCGGCTACTCTCTTTCCTACTTTGTATATTGATAATAGCGTGGTTTATGTTCGCTTGAATACTGATATTATGTGGGAAGCGTTCGCCCCTTATTTTACAAGACTGCCTAAATGGGCGTTTAAGCTGTCTTCAAAGCCGTGGGACTTACTCTCTTATATCTTCTATCTAGCCCGCCAAAAAAACAACCTCGATAAGATCAGCAAGCAAGGCTATTTTACTATATCCTTCCAGGCGATACACTCCCGGCTAGTTCTGCCGGAAGCCAAATACACGAAGAACCCGAAAAGGGACATAAAAGAAGCAATAGACGAAGCAGTAACCGAGATTGAAGAACTAGCCCGCACCTCAGAACTACAATTTATTCTTAGATACAACGAAAAGGGTAATATAAAAGAATATCTAAGTGAAGGTTATCTAGAAGTACACTTTAAAGGCTCTTACGCTCTCCCCTTCCTCGACCTCTACAAGCGGAATACTAAGCGACTGGAGCAGGCAGAGAAGAAGCGGGAGCAGATCATAGAAAAAGCTAAGGTTAAGAACCTTGCAAAGCAAATGGAAGCGGAAGCAGCTAAGGAGCAGGCAGAAATCAGCACCGAAGCAGAGCCACTTACAGTATAGCACAGCCTTACATACACAAACAGTTATACACATACACAAAGGCAGATACACCACAACCACTACACAAGAGCGGAGCAGGGCTATTTACAGCCTAGCCCGCTCTTATTACTAGCCTTTAAGAAGAGAAGCCCAGACCGTCACCGGATGACGATCAGAGCGGCGGACGCTGCTATTATTCTCTCTCGAGGGAGAGCCAGAGCGACACCACCGACACCCAGAGCGGGGCAGATCATCACCGGCAACGGGGAAGGAGTAGGGGGAGTGCTCCCCTCTTCAATAGCCGCTGCACTTCACAGCGTCACTGCTCATTTTTCTCTATGAAATACAATAACGGACATAGAAAAGCCCCGAAAATGTACTAAAAAATACTAACTCAGCCAGCGGACAAACGGCAGCGGGAGCGGCGGGAAGTGCTGCCAATTGGAAGAGCTCAGAGCCAGAAACCAACATTGCACAATGAGCAATAGCAGTTAGCAGCAAGTTATCAAAGTGCAATATATAGGCAAATGCAAGAGCAAATCAGATCTTACACAGCCTATAGAGAAAGTAAGCCAGGCTCAGAGCTCCCCCCCTACCCTGGGGCTTCACTCTCCAAGGCTCGACCGTCCACCGACAGCCCCCCTTGTAAATAAAAACTCCCCTAAATGAAAATCTTCATTTTTAACATTTTTTATTTCTGGGGGGTAGTTCTTCGGTGGACACCAACACAGGCAGAACGAGAGCCCCCCAGTGTGTGGCTTTTATAGTCGGTCTCAGCTCTAGCAGCCACAGCACAACAAGCCCACAAGGAGACCGGCAAGCATAGCAAACGGCAAGCCGCCCGCCTTGATCAGAGGGAGCACCCTAACCCCTTCCGCCTATTCCTAGTAAGCTGCTCGACACTCAGCGCAGATTTTTGAGCAGTGACTTTGTGAAGTCCAGAAGGACATATACAAGGGGGACTCCCCCCCCAACTGGCTAGCTAGCTCCTCAGAGCCTTTAGAAGAAAAAAGCACCTTCTAATCATCAAAAAAGAATGATTTTACGTGGGAAATAAGGACATTTTACGTGGGAAATAAGGACATTTTACGTGGGGATAAGGACATTTTACGTGGGGATAAGGACATTTTACGTGGGAAGCCATTTCTACAAATAACGTAATATAGCCGAAAATGCCTATTCCGTTTTGCGTAATAGATTATCAATAGATAATCAATTGATAATAACCACCACCGCCCGCCCCGCTGGGAGCGGCGGGCTTGTGGTATAATATGCCTATAAGGAAAAGGAAGCAGCCAGCACAAGCAGTAACACTAGAGCAACACTAGAGCTTCTCTTTTCTAAAGGCACGAAGCCCACAGGGCAGAAAGAAGGTTAAGTAATGGAAGAGCCGAAACGCAAAGCAGAGGTAAAAGCAAAGGTCTATGAGTATATCAAGAAGCAAGGCGGCGTAAGCTATGCAGAGATAGAGCGCTACTTTGAAGAGCTAGGCTATAACTACAAGGGGGAAAATGTGTGTTGTAGCTCGGTTAATCCTAATGTTGTATTCTGGGAAGGCTGGCACAAGCAGGCGTACAGCATTTTAACCGAATTACTACAGGAAAAGAAGATAAGCAGAGAGCCCGCCCCGTGGTGGGTATACCTTGTGGACGGGAAAGGGCTAAGCCTGCCGGTATTACCCGACTTCCCAAGCTTAAAGGAACTTACAAAGGTAAAGCGGGAGTATTGGCTACCGTGCTTATTCTCAGCAGCCTAATTGAAAGGGGGCTAGACTATGGCACAATACAGAACGCTGCTAGCCTTCCGTAAACGCTGCAAGAAGCGGGGCTATACAGATATTCACATAAAGCAGCACCCTACAGAGAAGGAGCGGTACATAGTGGAAGCCAGAGAGCCGCTAGCCGGGCAGATCGTGAAGGCGGTCTACTCGCTGGAAGCGTTCGGCTACCTTATGCGCTAGGGGTTTACCGTCCAGCAGGTAACCCCGCCCACCTGCTCCGATAGAAAGGAATGATTAAGCAATGGACAGAGACCAGGCTAAGGGCGTAGTAAAAGAAGCACTAGCCCAGTACCTAGAACAGACAGGCAGACCGCTTAACAAGCCGTTCCACTGCCTTAACCCGGATCACAACGACAATAAGCCTAGTATGAGCTATGACAAGAAGCGGCAGAAAGTACACTGCTTTTCTTGCAATGCTGATTATGATACATTCGACCTTATAGGCATAGACTACAACTTAACCGGTAACGATGTTTTCAAGAAAGGTTTTGAAATTTTCGGCTTAAACGTTGACCCCTACCACACCACGGCAGCGGAAGACTTTAGGCAACCTACACAACAGAAGACCAGCAACCAGACATACACAACAGCACCTACACCAAAGAAGAACAGCAGCAGCGG
>OCTX012240771.1_pt1 | contig 15083 bp, 10 predicted proteins | sample 1539691 | NCBI WGS metagenome assembly OCTX01 (sample SAMN02144231, study PRJEB22623) | gut metagenome | biome: sheep rumen | host: Ovis aries | place: New Zealand | reverse complement strand
CCGATGGTGTGCTTGCCGAATATCTTGTCGTAAGTAAGCGTGTTTTCAATCTGCCAAGTGGTGTTGTTTCCTTTGTATGCCGTGGCAGAGGTGTGGTCGGCATTGTTGTTGCCCGAGAGGTAGTACTTCTGCAGGGTAGCAGCATTATAGCCCCAGAAGGAGAGTTCAGCACTGTAGGTGAAGTGATATCGAAGTTCATCGAAGAGCTGCAAGTCGAGTGAGAACTTCGGCATGAACTTATGACTCCAGTTCCTGGAGGGATTGCCCTGCATCATGGCGATGGGGTTGTTTTGCTCCTGGTAGCTGCCCACATAACCGGGAATCGTATAAGGATTACCGTGGGCGTCATAGTAGAGGTCGTAGGCACTGTAGCGGTCGATCATAGCCTGAGCGTAGCGGGGAATCATCTCTTCACCCACTTTGTCGTAACCCAGCTGCGTCAGTGTGACGGGCAGTGTAGGAGCCAGATAGAGTGCTGATCCCAGAGGAGAACCCCATGTGGAGTTGGCGTCGATACCTGTATTATGCACGCGCATATAAGAAAGGTTTGCTCCCAAGTCGAGCTTATTCAGGAAATTACGCTCCTTGGAATCGTCGAAGAGGTTGAACTGGTTGTTCGAACGCAGTGTCAGACGGTCGTAGTTCGACTGTCCGTAGTTACCACCCACGATACCCTCCTGTGTGAAGTAGCCCATAGAGAGGTAGTAGTTTACTTTCTCTGAAGCACCGCTGATGGAGAGATCATGCTGCTGGATAGGTGCATTGTCGTTGAACAGCAGATCCTGCCAGTTGGTGCCAAAGCCCTTGATGGGTTCGCCATTGGCATCGATGAGATTGTGGGGATCGGCATAGAGAGGAGCTGAACCGGTTTGTACGGCACGCTCGTTCTGCAGGATGGCATAGTCCATGGCGCCTGTGACATCACGCTTCTTCCAAGCTGACTGCCAGCCATAGGAGAAGTTGTAGTTGATGGAAGCCTTACCCATCTTACCTTTCTTGGTGGTCACCAGGATCACACCGTTGGCGGCACGGGCTCCGTAGATGGCACCAGAGGCAGCATCCTTCAGCACCTCGATACTCTCGATATCGCTGGGGTTCACGCTCTCCATACCATCCTGATCGGTCGGCATACCATCTATAATATATAGAGGATTGGAGTCATTGATGGTTCCGATACCACGGATACGGATCATTGACTTGGAACCAGGTTGTCCGGAGGCAGAGGTCACTTGCACACCAGCGGCCATACCCTTCAGGGCATCCTCAGCACGCAGACGGGTCTTACCATCGAGGTCATCGGATGATACTTTGGCGATGGAGGCTGTCACCACGCTCTTCTTCTGCACGCCATAACCAATCACGACGACATCGTTCAACAACTGGGTGTCGTCATTTAAGGTAATGCGCATGTCAGGCGCAGCCTTTAGTTCTTGCGATACATAGCCGACGTAGGATACTACCAAGGTAGATCCCGGCTCCACACTGATGTTAAAACGACCATCGAGATCGGTAATCGCACCGTTCGATGTTCCTTTCTGAACAACAGAAGCACCGATAACTGGTTCTCCTGTCGCATCAAACACTGTACCCGAGAAATTCTGTTTCTGGGCAAAGGTCGTTACTGACAACAAAAATGCCAATAACAGGAATAGATACCTTTTTTGTTTCATACTTTAGGTTTTTAATTATTTAATGAATACACTATCGTTCAAGATTGCGTTGCAAAGATAGAGAAAAAAGAAATCGGTATATGGGAATACAAGTGAAAAAGTGGATTTCAAATAATCTCATTTTTTTGTATTCTATTGAAAAACAGATATTTGTGTCTTACCTTTGTTTTAAAAAAAGTGGATGGAATATAGAGGTGTAAAACGTACATTTTTCGGGATTTTCCTGCTTTCAAAAGGGGCGTTTCTACACTTTTTTAGGGTTTCCCCCACTACTTTTAGGAGAAATCCTTTGCATTTCTGAGAAGAATTGTGTTACTTTGCATCAGAAATAAAAATGATGTGTCTTCCCTGGAGACCATCGAACGAGTTAGATAATTATTAGGTATAACCACTTAAAAGTATCCGATTATGAAAAAGATCATGATGATGATGGCACTGATGCTGACGATCGTCACATCCGCCAAGGCAATCACATACACCGAGGCTCGCACGGAAGCCCTGTTCCTCACCGATAAAATGGCTTACGAGCTCCGGCTGAGTCCTGAGCAGTACGAGGCTGTGTATGAGATCAATCTCGACTACATGCTGACTGTTGCCGTTCGCGACGATCTCTTTGGCACTGCATGGGCACGTCGCAACAGCGACCTCCGTTACGTACTCTCTGTGTATCAGTATGAGGCTTATCAGGACACCAACTATTTCTATCGTCCGCTCTACTGGGCAACGAACAACCGGTTTGAGTTCAGAATCTATACGATGTACACAGATCGTACACGCTTTTACATGACAAGACGGCCAGTAGGCTATGACACCTTCAGGGGTGGACGGAACATCGGCTCCTCCAGCTACTACGCTCATCGTAACTTCAACCAGCCCGTGAACGTGCGTCCCGCCATGACGGGCAGGCCCAAGCCTACTTGGCGCGATGTTCCTACGAACAGCAGAAACAACAACTGGCGTAGTCAGGCCACACATTCCAACGGTGTGCAGACCAAGACCACCCGTCAGATGTACAACGACAATAGTCTCTCGCGTACACGTACCGTGACGACGACCACCACCACACGTAGCAGCTCTACCTCCTCACATGGTCAGACAACTGCTCCAGGTGCGAACATCGATAAGTCGAAGGCTAAAGGCTCGTTCGGAGGAAGAAGATAATCAAAAACAGAAACGGCGTTTTCTCACAAGAAAACGCCGTTGTTATTGTATAAAACAGGAAGATCAGTTCGCCATATCACTGAGGAACTTGATACGTACCAGGCGCACCTCATCTTCGGAATAGTCACTGCCTAATTCTTCCATAGCCGTCTCAAGGTCGTCGGTATCACTTTCGCGGAAATAATCGAAGATATCATCCACATGATCCTCATCCATCACCTCCTCTAAGAAATAGTCGATGTTGAGCTTGGTACCGCTATAGACGATGGCCTCCACCTCATCGAGCAGTTCCTCGAACTCCAGACCTTGTGCGTTGGCGATATCGTCGAGGGCCACCTGCCGGTCGATGCTCTGGATAATCTTCACCTTCAGCATGCTCTTCTTTGCCACTGTGCGCACACGCAGGTCCTCAGGACGTTCTATCTGGTTCTCTTCACAGTGTTTCTTGATCAGAGCCACGAACTCCTTGCCGAACTTACGAGCCTTGCCAGCACCCACTCCTTGGATATTCTGCAACTCTTCTAAGGTGATAGGATAGACGGTGGCCATCTGTTCCAATGAGCCGTCCATGAACACCACATACGGAGGCAGCTGATGACGTTTCGCCACCACGCGCCTCAAATCCTTCAGCATAGAATAGAGTGTGGGATCGAGAGCAGAACCCTGTCCGTCTGTCATCTCATCATCGTCATCATCACTGAACTCATGATCCTCGACGATGAGGAACGATTCCGGTTTCTTCATGTACCGTTTTCCTTCAGCCGTAAGTTTCAGCAGACCATAGTTCTCCACATCCTTACGAAGGAAACCTGCGATCAGAGCCTGACGAATCACCGGATTCCAAAGCTTCGGATCCAGATCTTCGCCGGAGCCGAACTCCTCCAGCTGATCATGCTTATGTGCCACGATATCATCCGTGGCCTTTCCTGTCACGAAGTCAATGACATAATCCGTGTGGAAATCCTCCTTGATGACCTGTACGGCACGGAGAATGATCAGCAAGGCTTCCTCGCCCTCGATTTTCTTCTTCGGATGGAGACAGTTGTCGCAGCTGCCACAGTTCTCCTGTGTATATTCCTCTCCAAAATAGTGGAGCAGCATCTTCCTGCGGCATACCGATGATTCAGCATAGGCTGCCGTCTCTCGGAGCAGCTGACGCCCGATATCCTGTTCTGCCACGGGCTTGCCCTCCATGAACTTCTCTAATTTCTGCAGGTCCTTATAGGAATAGAACGCGATGCATTTCCCTTCTCCGCCATCACGACCGGCACGTCCTGTCTCCTGATAGTAGCCTTCCAGGCTCTTGGGGATGTCATAGTGAATCACAAAACGAACATCAGGCTTGTCTATACCCATTCCGAAAGCGATGGTAGCCACAATCACATCAATCTTCTCCATCAGGAAATCATCCTGTGTCTGTGAGCGGGTGACACTGTCAAGACCGGCATGATAAGGTGCCGCCTTGATCTCGTTGGCGCACAGCACAGCGGCAAGCTCCTCTACCTTCTTTCTCGACAGACAGTAGATGATACCGCTCTTTCCTGGGTTCTGACGGATGAATTTCACGATCTGCTTATCAATCTCTTTGTTCTTCTGCCGTACCTCATAATACAGGTTCGGACGGTTGAACGAGCTCTTGAACTCTTTGGCGTCGGGGATGCCCAGACTCTTCATGATGTCGGTGCGCACCTTATCGGTGGCGGTGGCGGTGAGCGCGATGATCGGTGCCATTCCTATCTCGCTGACGATTGGGCGGATGCGCCGGTACTCCGGACGGAAATCATGTCCCCACTCAGAGATACAATGAGCTTCATCGATGGCGTAGAAGCTGATCTTGCACGACTTCAGGAAATCCACATACTCGTCTTTCGTCAGTGACTCCGGTGCCACATACAGCAGCTTCGTCTTCCCTGCGGTGATATCTGCTTTCACCTGGTCGATGGCAGCCTTGTTCAAGGAGGAGTTCAAGAAGTGGGCTATGCCGTCCTCCTCGCTCATGCCATTGATCACATCGACCTGGTTCTTCATCAGGGCGATGAGGGGAGAGATGACGATGGCTGTTCCCTCCATGATCAACGAGGGCAGCTGGTAGCACAATGACTTCCCGCCGCCGGTAGGCATCAGCACAAACGTGTTCTTCCCATCCAAAACATTTCGGATGATAGCCTCCTGGTCGCCTTTGAATTTGTCAAATCCAAAATATTGCTTTAACTTCTGTGTAAGATTCACTTCTTTGGTCATACAAACGCAGTCTCCTTTCTTTGCAATGTTTTGATTATCTTCCGACGATCACTACGCACTTTCCAGCTGCTGCATGCGTGCCTTGCCCAGCTGTTTTTTGGCGTAGTCGAGAGAGACCTCGAAGGTTTTCACCTTTTTCGAGGGTATTTCATACATGGCGTCCATCATCACGTTCTCCACGATAGAACGCAATCCGCGGGCACCCAGTTTATATTCCACAGCCTGATCCACGATCAAGTCGATGGTCTCTTCGGGGAACACCAATTTGATGCCGTCCATCTCGAAGAGCTTCTCATATTGTTTTACGATGGAGTTCTTGGGCTCCACGAGGATGCGCCTCAAGGCAGAACGGTCGAGTGGATTCAGGTAGGTGAGTACTGGCAGACGACCGATAATCTCCGGGATCAGTCCGAAGGACTTCAGGTCCTGCGGCTGCACATATTGCATCAGGTCGTTCTTATCGATGTTTCTGACGTTCTGCACACTGTTATATCCCACCACATGCGTATTCAGCCGTTGTGCGATCTTCCTTTCGATACCGTCGAAAGCACCGCCGCAGATGAACAGGATATTTCGGGTATCCACGTGGATGTAGTCCTGGTCGGGATGTTTCCTGCCACCCTTGGGTGGTACGTTCACCATCGTTCCCTCCAGCAGTTTCAGCAGTCCCTGCTGTACGCCCTCACCACTCACGTCGCGTGTGATGCTGGGGTTATCGCTTTTTCTTGCAATCTTATCGATCTCGTCGATGAAGACGATACCTCTCTGCGCTGCCTCCAGGTTATAGTCGGCCACTTGTAGCAGTCGGCTCAAGATGCTTTCCACATCTTCACCCACATAACCGGCCTCAGTGAACACTGTTGCATCCACGATGGTGAAGGGAACGTCGAGCAACTTCGCAATGGTCCGGGCCAGCAAGGTTTTTCCCGTACCCGTACTTCCCACCATGATGATATTGCTCTTCTCGATCTCTACACCATCATCCGTCGAGGGTTGCTGGAGACGTTTATAGTGGTTATAAACCGAAACGGCCAGATAGCGTTTGGCCTCATCCTGCCCAATGACGTACTGATCGAGGTATTCCTTGATCTCCCGCGGCTTGGGAACGTCTTTCAGTTTCGGTGCCTTCGAGTTCTGTTTCTTTCCTTGGTTCAGGATTCCTGATGACTGTGCAATCTCATAAGCCTGAACCACACAGCTCTCGCAGATATAGCCGTTCAGACCAGTAATCAACAGGCTCACCTCATTCTCACTTCTTCCACAGAAGCTACATACTTTCTTTGGCATAGTATCCCTTACTTCTTCCTCTTCAATACCTGGTCAATCATTCCGTACTCTTTTGCCTCATCCGCAGTCATCCAGTAGTTACGGTCGCTGTCTGCCCATACCTTCTCATAAGGAGTGTGGGAATGCTCGCTGATGATGGTATAGAGCTCTTTCTTCATTTTCTGGATCTCACGGGCCTCAATTTCGATGTCAGATGCCTGACCTTGCACGCCACCTAATGGCTGATGGATCATCACGCGGCTATGGGTGAGTGCCGAGCGCTTGCCTTCCTTTCCGCTCACCAGAAGCACGGCGGCCATCGAGGCAGCCATACCCGTACATATCGTAGCCACATCGGAACTGATAAACTGCATGGTGTCGTAGATACCCAGTCCTGCCGTCACGCTGCCGCCGGGACTATTGATGTAGATGGAGATATCCTTCCCGGGATCGGTGGAGTCGAGATACAGCAGCTGTGCCTGTAAGGTATTGGCTGTATAATCATCAATCTGTGTACCGAGGAAGATGATGCGATCCATCATCAGTCTGGAGAACACGTCCATCTGCGTTACGTTGAGCTGGCGCTCTTCGAGGATATACGGGTTCAAGTACTGGTTCTGTGCACTGATTACGTCGTCGAGCGTCATGCTGCTCATTCCTAAATGCCTAGTAGCATATTTCCTAAAATCGTTCATATTTTCTTTTGTTATTAGGACGAAAAAAGAAGGTTATCGACTTTTTCCCGTCTTTGTGAGATACAAAGATACGAAAAAAAGTCAATAACCTTGTATATTAAATGGTGTTTTTTTATAAAAAAACTTTTTTTAACGCTCTTATTTGGCCTCGAAAAGCTTGTTGAAGTCGTCAAGGGAAATTTCCTTCTCGTTCAACTTCACCACGTCCTTAAGGGCGACAGTGAGTTTGCGGTCGATGCTGCGGTCAACGAGATTATCCACATACTCCTTCTTCTTCAGCATGTCGGCAGCATAGTTCTCCAGGTACTCATCAGGTACGTTGTTCATGCCATACTGAGCGAACTGGGCACGTGCGGCCTCTTTGGCAGCCTCCTTCACGTCGGCATCTTCGATCTTAATGCCCAGGGCCTCCACGAGCTGTTCCTTGATCATGTGCCATTTCAGTTCCTTGATGCTCATATCGAAGTTCTTGTTCACGAAGTCCTCACCTTTGTCCTTGTTGTTGTTCAGCATCACGCGCTTCAGCAGTGCCTCGGGGAAGGTAAGGTCGCCCACCTTCTTCTCGCAGTGAGCACGAACATCCTGGATGAACTTGAAGTCGCTGTCGGTAACGAACTGTGCTTTCAGACTCTCGGCAATCTTCTCACGGAACTCCTTCTCGTCTTTCACGGCACCCTCGCCAAACACCTGATCGAACAGTGTCTGATTCACTTCGGCCTTGGTATAGCGGGAAATCTCGGTAATCTGATAGCTGAAATCAGCAGTCAGGTTCTCAGCCTCCTCACGTGAGATCTTCAGCAGAGAGCTGACCTCACCCGTGTTTTCGGGATAAGCTTTCTTCGGGTTGAAGGTGATGATGTCACCAGGCTTTGCACCGTTGAACAGCTTCTTCTGATCCTCTACCTTAATATATGAGGGCAGCATCACGGCATCGGCCACGGTGATACCGTTTTCTTTGGTATTTCCATTCTCGTCCAGCTCACGCAGGTCACCCTTCAGCATATCGTTCTCGGCATACTCCTCCACTTTCTCATAACGGCCGGAACGTGAGGCATACATATCCACCTGCTGATCGATGATCTTGTCATCCACGGTGATGTGGTAATAGTCGATTTTGTCGCGACCTGTCAGCGTAACCTTGAACTCAGGTGCCACAGCGATGTCGAAGACAAAGGTGTAGGGGGCAGGACCTTCCACGTCAACAGCTACCTGCTTGTCGCTGGGCAGAGGCTCACCCAGCATCTGGATCTTGTTCTCGTTGACATACTTGTAAATCTCCTCACCCAGCAGCTTATTGATCACATCCACTTTCACAGCGGTACCATACTGCCGTTTGATCATGCTCATCGGCACCATTCCGGGGCGGAACCCTGGCACCTGTGCCTTCTTGCGATAGTCCTTCAGTGTCTTCTCTACATCTTTCTGGTAGTCGGCCTCCTCTACAGTCAGCGTCATCAATCCATTCACTTTGTCTGGATTCTCAAATGTTACTTTCATCTGTGTATTGTTTTTTATTCAAGTTTCACATTCACTCAACTTTCTGAAAATGAACCATTTCTATTTTCAGAAGCTGGGTTTTATTGCTAATTTCGAAAATCGAGGTGCAAAGGTACGCATTATTTCCTGAATATTATATATATAATGTGGAAAAATACGTTTTTTTAACGTGACAGATGTCTTTGTGCCCCTTAAGCTTGTCAGCCTTCCTCTTCTCTTTTCCTCTTCTCCTCGTCAAGCAATTGGAAGTCTTTCTTCTGGAGCACGAAGTTCGTACCCAGGTATTTCTCTTTCACGATGCGGTTGGCAGCCAGTTCCTCGGGCTTACCCTGAAACAGGATACGTCCTTCAAAGAGCAGGTAGGCGCGGTCGGTGATATTCAATGTCTCATGGACGTTATGGTCGGTGATCAGGATACCGATATTACGGTATTTCAGCTGCCACACGATATGCTGGATATCTTCCACGGCAATAGGGTCGACACCGGCAAAAGGCTCGTCGAGCATGATGAATTTTGGTTCGATGGCCAGACAGCGTGCAATCTCCGTACGGCGGCGCTCACCTCCTGACAGCTGGTCACCTTTGTTCTTCCGCACCTTTTCCAGGCGGAACTCCTTGATGAGTGCCTCCAGTTTCTCCGACTGATAGGTGCGGGGCTTTCCTGTCATTTCCAGCACTGCCATGATATTATCCTCCACACTCAGTTTGCGGAACACGCTGGCCTCCTGCGGCAGGTAACCGATACCGGCACGGGCACGGCGATAGACAGGATAGTCGGTAATCTCCTGCTCATCAATATAGATATGTCCAGCGTTGGGCACAATCAGTCCCGTCGTCATATAGAACGAGGTGGTCTTGCCGGCACCGTTCGGTCCGAGGAGTCCTACGATCTCCCCTTGTCGCACGTTGATGTTCACATCGTTCACCACCGTACGTTTCCCGTAGCGCTTTACCAGTCCTTCCGCACGGAGGATGGATCCCGTTGTCGCCATCTCATTGATTTCATTCACCATAACGATTCCTTTCTTTTCAGCCGACAAAGGTACGGAATAAAATAAAACCCACCAAAGATTTGCAGGATTTTATTTTATTCCGTACCTTTGCGCTCGAAACCTGAAAGTACGGCGTGGAAGAAAGGTGCCGTTTCCGACGGGTTGATAAAGACATTGCGATGAAACGTACATTATTGTATAAATGGCTTTACGCCTTAGGCAGATACATCATCCTGATGGGGAGAACCTTTTCGCGCCCTGAACGGTTCCGCATGTTCATGAAGAAATACGTCACTGAAATGCAGTCGTTGGGTGTTGACTCCATCGGCATCGTACTGCTCATCTCGTTCTTCATCGGAGCGGTCATCTGCATTCAGATGAAGCTGAATATCCAGAGCCCGTGGATGCCACGTTGGGTGAGTGGATACACCACCCGTGAGATCATGCTGCTGGAGTTCTCCAGCAGTATCATGTGTCTGATCCTCGCCGGTAAGGTAGGGTCGAATATTGCCTCTGAGCTCGGAACGATGCGGGTGACGCAGCAGATCGACGCCCTGGAGATCATGGGCGTGAACTCCGCCGAATACCTGATCCTGCCTAAGATTGTGGCCATGCTGTCGATGATGCCGTTCCTCGTGGTGTTCTCCTCGGCTATGGGTATCGTGGGAGCCTATGCCACGGCATATATCGGTCATGTGCTGCCCCCTGATGATCTCACCCTCGGACTGACTCACGATTTCGTACCGTGGTTCCTCTGGATGAGTATCATTAAGAGTCTGGTGTTCGCCTTCATCATCAGCAGCGTGTCATCCTACTGCGGATATACCGTGGAAGGCGGTAGCGTGGAGGTGGGAAAGGCATCCACCGATGCCGTCGTATCCTCGAGTGTCCTCATCCTGTTCAGTGATGTATTCTTAACCCAGCTGCTATCATGATCGAAATCAATCATCTCTATAAATCGTTTGAGGACAAGGAGGTCCTTCACGACATCAACGCCACGTTCGAGAATGGTAAGACGAACCTCATCATCGGACAGTCGGGCTCAGGCAAGACCGTACTGATGAAGAACATCGTGGGGCTCCTCGATCCCACAAAGGGGGAGATTCTATACGACGGGCGCGACTTCGTGGCCATGTCGAAGCGTGAAAAGGTGCTGCTGCGCCGTGAGATGGGAATGATTTTCCAAAGTGCTGCTCTTTTCGACTCACTGACCGTCTTGGAGAATGTGATGTTCCCCCTCGACATGTTCTCGAACATGAACCTCCGCGAGCGTACCCAGCAGGCCATGAGCTGTCTGGATCGCGTGAATCTCGTGGGCTCGGAGAAAAAATACCCGGGTGAGCTCTCAGGAGGTATGCAGAAGCGTGTGGCCATCGCGCGTGCCATTGTGCTGAATCCGAAATACCTCTTCTGCGATGAGCCGAACTCTGGTCTGGACCCCAAGACCTCCCTGGTGATCGATGAGCTGCTGCACAGCATCACGCAGGATTTCCAAACCACCACGATCATCAACACCCACGACATGAACTCGGTGATGGGCATCGGTGAGAATATCATTTTTATCTACAAAGGCGAGGCCGCCTGGAACGGGAACAAAAACCAGATCATGACATCCACCAACAAAAAACTGAACGACTTTATCTTCGCCTCCGACCTCTTCAAAAAGGTGAAAGAAGAGGAGATGGCACACCATGGATGATGCAAACGTTTGCGCAATAAAACGGGCATTTACCGCATCCCCACCAATTCTTGTCTGAGAATAAATGCGTAATTTCGCAACATAAAACTAACTAAATGGTCTATGAAACTAATATTTAACATAGAGTATCAGACAGTATTCGGAGAGGAACTGATTCTGAATGTAACGATGAACAACGGAAAGGATGCGTCCGCTGTGTCCTCCTACCGTATGGGTACCCTCGATGGTACGAACTGGAGTTATGAACTGAATGGCAAGTTCAGCGTTGGCGACGTCCTGGACTATTATTACAGCGTGGAGGCCAACGGAAAAGAAAGCCGGCATGAATGGCTTGTCAATCCCCACCGCCTGGAGCTGGTGAGTGAGAAGGGAACCAACTACCTTATCTATGACCACTGGATTGACATGCCCGATGATTCCTACCTCTACAGCTCTGCCTTCACGGATTGCATCGCCAGGCATACACCTGTGAAGAGTCCGTCGAAACCCTTCACCTACACCGTACGTCTGAAGGTGCGCGCCCCGCAGCTGCGTGAGGACGAGCGTCTTGCCGTGGTAGGTGATGCCGAAGCCCTTGGCAACTGGAACATCAAGAAGGCGCTTCCCATGACAGAGCACAGCTACAACGAGTGGATGGTGAATATCGATGCCACGCGACTGGAGAGGCCCGTCTTCGAATTCAAATTCGTCGTTCTTGACGAGGAGGATGATGTGACGCCTCTGTGGGAGAATGGTATGAACCGCACCATCTGCCTGCCCCTGCTGAACGAAGGAGATGTCGTGGTGTATGAGCTGCCACAGGCCTTCTTCCCCATCTATAACATGAAATGCGCTGGAACCTTGGTACCGGTGTTCTCCCTGCGGAGCAAAGAGAGCTTCGGTGTCGGCGACTTCGGTGACCTGATGAAGATGATCGACTGGGTGTCGGCTACCAAACAGCGTGTGCTGCAGATCCTGCCGATCAATGATACCACCATCACCCATACCTGGACCGACAGCTACCCGTATAGCTGTATCAGTATCTTCGCGCTCCATCCGCAGTATGTCAACCTTCAGGCGCTGCCGCCATTGAGTGATGAGAAGAAACGTCATGAATATGAGGAGCTGCGGAAAGAACTGAACGCCCTGCCGCAGATCGACTACGAACGCGTGAACAAAGTCAAACGCGAATACCTGCGACTGCTCTTCGCCCAGGAGGGAAAGAAGGTGATGGCCTCCGCCAAATACAAACGGTTCTTCGAGGAGTCCAAGCAATGGCTCGTGCCCTACGCACAGTACTGCTTCCTGCGTGACAAGAACGGTACTGCCGACTATACACAATGGCCCGACCACCAGACATGGGATGAGCAGGAGCGAGAGGCGCTGTCATCACCGCGTACGGCTAAATTCAAGGAAGTGGCCTTCTTCTATTTCGTGCAGTATATCCTGAACACCCAGATGAGCGAGGTGCACGACTATGCCCGGAAGAAAGGGGTCATCCTCAAAGGTGACATCCCCATCGGTGTGAACCGCTATGGCTGCGATGCCTGGCAGGAGCCCCGTTATTTCAACCTGAACGGACAGGCAGGAGCACCCCCCGATGACTTCTCCGCTAACGGACAGAACTGGGGATTCCCCACCTACAACTGGGACGAGATGCTCAAAGACGACTGTGCCTGGTGGGTGCGCCGTTTCTCGAACATGGCGAAGTTCTTCGATGCCTACCGTATCGACCATGTCCTCGGCTTCTTCCGCATCTGGGAGATTCCCATCGACTCTGTACATGGACTGCTTGGACAGTTCTCTCCGGCATTGGGCATGACACGTGAGGAGATTGAAGCCTATGGCCTCCACTGGCAGGAGGAGCTTTTCACCGAGCCGTTTATCATGGACTGGGTGCTCGACCGTATCTTCAAGGAGAAGGCCGATGAGGTGCGCGAGACCTTCCTCGAGCCCAAGGGCAACGGCTACTACCGTATGAAGGAGGAGTACAACACCCAGCGGAAGATTGAAGCCTGGTATATGAACAGCTCGGATGATGCTGGTGATTCCAGCCTCTCGGATCTCCGCGACGGTCTCTATGCCCTGATCAGCGACGTGCTCTTCGTGCGCGATCATAAGAACCCCAATAAGTTCCACCCCCGTATCTCGGCGCAGCTTGACTTCATGTATGAGAGCCTCTACGACAGTGATAAATACGTGTTCAACAAGCTCTACAACGACTACTACTATCGCCGCAACAACCAGTTCTGGTACCGCGAGGCGATGAAGAAACTGCCCAAGCTGGTACAGGCCACCCGTATGCTGGTATGTGCAGAAGATCTCGGTATGGTGCCCGACTGTGTGCCATGGGTGATGGACGAGCTGCGTATCCTCTCGCTGGAGCTGCAGTCGATGCCGAAAGATCCCACAGTGAAGTTCGGTCACTTGTCACGCAACCCCTACCGTTCCGTATGCACCATCTCCTCCCACGACATGCCTACACTGCGACAGTGGTGGGATGAGGATCCGGCACGCACACAGGAATACTATAACACGATGCTGTACCGTGGAGATCAGGCACCTCATCCGCTGCCGGGATGGCTGGCTCGCGATATCATCTCTCGCCACCTCACGTCACCGAGCATGCTCTGCATCCTCTCGATACAAGACTGGCTGGCCATCGATGAGAAGCTACGGTTGCCCGACCAGAATGCGGAGCGTATCAACATCCCCGCTAATCCCAAGCACTACTGGCGTTACCGCATGCACAAGAACATCGAGGACCTGATGGCAGCAGATGTTTTCAACCAGGATATCAGTACGCTGATCTTGCAAAGCGGTCGCAAATAGACCTGTCTATTCATAAAATAGATACTTTTGCACCGTGTTTTTCATAGTAAAAAGTGTGGCTCTTAACCCATTTAATTTGGTTTGGGAGCCACAATTTTATAAGCACAATACTCATGTAAAGTTCAGTGAGTCAACAATATACAAGTGTATTTTACTAATTTACCAATTTACCAATTTCACTTTTTAGTTTTGGAAGGTGGAAGAGAAGAGATAATAAATATATATTTGAATATATATAAATATAAATTTTTCTCTCCTATTTTTCGCGAATTCTAAAAAGTGAAATTGGTAAATTGGTAAACATGCCCCATAACACACTAAAAATCAGCTACTTTTGGTAAATCTCCCTGCTGCATTGAATCTCATGATACTGCCAAATTAACTGAAAAATGAGACCAAAAACGGCTCATTTCAGTTCATTTTTGGCCTCAAAACTGATGATTTTGCACAAAAAAGTTCGTTTTTGACTCAAAAAACGCCCTCACCGCTCCCTTTTTTGTCACACAGATTTGTCACACAGAAAGCACGGAAAGCAGAAATTATCAGCCTGTACGGGCTGTATTCGTGTGATTCGTGTAATTCGTGTTCCCTTTCACCATAGCCTATACGGCTGATGACTCCTGATAATAATAATATTCTAAAGTCCCGCTGAAATTGCTGAAATCGCAGAAATTTGGGCTGCGCCCCATGCCATGCGGACAGAAATCATATGATCAAAAAGAATAATTTCTGCCTTTTCCGCCATTTTTCTCTCCGCTACGCTATGAGTGACCGTTGGTTCTGCGGGACAATAAAAAAAACAGCCGTACAGGCTGATAAAATTCCGTGATTTCTGTGCTTTCTGTGTGACAAATCTGTGTGACAATTCCGTGTGAAACAGCCTTTGTTTCACTTGGAAGTAGCCCCTACGTAACCATTAAGTAGGCTTTACTTTCATCGCAAGTAACCTTTACTTTCATCGCAATCAGCCTTTACTTCCATCGCGATTCTATGATATTCATACCGCCTGGCATTCCCCTCCTTTGGTTAGTGAGCAGGGGTGGACTCCTAA
>OCTX012278880.1_pt1 | contig 15085 bp, 3 predicted proteins | sample 1539691 | NCBI WGS metagenome assembly OCTX01 (sample SAMN02144231, study PRJEB22623) | gut metagenome | biome: sheep rumen | host: Ovis aries | place: New Zealand | reverse complement strand
TGACGGCGACAGGCACCTCCCAAGTCGTTCCTTCCGTGCCCGCGCTGCCGGAAATCGCGTAGTTCAGCGTGAGCGGGAACGGATCGGCGGCGGCGCGCGAGACGGTCACGCCGCCCGCGACGAGTGCATATTCGTTCGCATCCGTCGTCGCGCCGAGCGTCAACACGCCCGTGTAGAGCGTGCCTGCGCCAGCTTCGGCCGTTCCGTTTTCGTTCGTCGCGAGGACGGAGATCGCGTATGTTTTGTCCGCCGTGAGGCTGGAGATTGTCCAGTTTGCCGTGCCTCCTTCGGCCACAGACTGCCAGTCGTTTGTCGTCGCGGACGCGCCGTCGTTCGCGATCCACGCAAGATCGGCCGCAGTCGATTCCTCGGTCGCCGAGAGCGCGTAGGTTGCCGCGCCTGTGCGGGCGAGCGTGACGTCTCCGAGCGCGGGAAGGCTGTCGGGGACACTGTAGAATTCAATTTCCCATATCTGGAGGCAGTCTGTACCGTCGTTCAGTTCCGTGCACAGTTCCGTGCAGTCGTATTTGTAGTACGCGTATGCGGTGTTGTTGCGGAACTGGTAGTAGCGGAACCCGCCGGACGACCAGTTCGTTTCATCCGTCTGTGTGTCGAGGGGTGTCCAAGTGGAGCCGTCGTTCGAGCCTGAGAATGTCCACGCCTTTGGCGCCCGCTCCTTGTAGTTCATGCCGCCGGTGTTTGGCTCGCCGCTTCGGATGCGCATGGCGTTCACGTTTGTCGCCGTATTGAAATGGTAGACGAGGAACATGTGGTCGGCTATTTTTGCAAGCCAGCGTCCGGCGGAATCGATTTTGCCGTCGAATGCGTTCGCGGCCGGATAGCCGGAATTATAAAGTTCGGAATAGGATGAGACACTGCCCGATGTCGAGGTCGTGAGGTCCGTCAGCACGATGCCGGATCCGTCGTCGTAGACGAACTGGACCTCCCAGAGCTGCATGTAGTCTTCTGCGCCGTTGTTCGCCGTGCAGGAGAACTTGTAATATTTGTAGCTCGTCTCGTTCGTGAAGGAGAAGTCCCTGACCTCGCCACCGGCCCATGTCACGTTCGAACGCGTGTCGAGCAGAGTCCACGCCGAGTTGTCGTTCGAGCCGGAGAAGGTCCAGTCCTTCGGCGCGCGCCCGCTCCCGTTCCAGTCGCTCGGGATCCGGAGACGAAGGACGTTGACCTTTGTCGCCGTGTTGAACGCGTAGACCATGTACATCGGGTTGTCGCCGACTTTTGCAAGCCAGCGATGACCTTCTGCGCTCCAAAAGCCGTCAAAGGCATTCGCGGCCGGATAACCGTTAAGATAGGTGGATTGCGACGCGACGCTTCCGGCGGAAGCCGACGTGTCGATCAGCACCGAGCCGGGCATCGGCACCGCGGCGGCGCGCGCTTCCGGCGCGGAGAGCGCAAACGCGAGAAGAGCCGCTACAAGCGGGAACAATCCACGCGCAAAACGCGATTTAAGAATCGAACCGGAACCTTCGGTATGTTTCATTGCCATCCCCCTTGATGCATCGTTTCGTTTCTAGCGACATTCTACCGTCTCGGGAAAACATCGCCAATGCCCTGAACCATCGTCCGGCAACATTCTAACAAAACGAGGCAGGGATAGGAATATACGAAAGTATATGTCGGGTTTGGCATTTTGCGCTCCATGCGTTTATGCAGGGGAAAAGTTATAACTCCAAGACAACTGCGATTTCAAGACAACTGCGATTTCGTGTTTTTGCGAGTTATAACTCTTTGATTCGCATTTGTTCGTTGTGACAGTTGGCGCGATTTCGTTGTGGCAGTTGGCGCGATTTCGTTGTGACAGTTGGCGCCAAGTTCAAAGTTCAACCTAAAAATCGCAGTTGAACAACGCCCTTGTTGGTTCTATTAGCCGCAAAGAACGCAAAGGGCGCGAAGGTGCTGAAAATTATGCAAATTATCTCTCCTTTTGCAGTGTCTGTAATCTTCACCCAATAGGTGAAAGCACATCTATTTGTCAATTTGTAGATAACCCACCAAAAACTTCATCATGCTACATGTTCTTTGCGATATTTGCGTCCTTTGCGGCTAAACCCATAATCCAACTGCCGAATTTAGGTTCAAGGGTCCATCGGGGCGAGGAGCCGCCGCCAAGATGGCGGGCGGAACGGGACGCTCCACCTCCTTGTGACAGTCGCAAAAACCCAAGGAGGTGCACCGTCTCGGTGCGCCACGTGGGCAGGCGGCGGAGCTGGAAGCTCCACCTCCTTGCTTACCGCACGAGCAACATAAACCCGCCGCCGCTCCTTGGCAGGCGCGCAGGCTACCTTGCCGGCACGACCTTGAAGAAGCCCGAGGGCGCGCCTTCCGTCGCGACGGCGAAGTCGAGCACTCCGTCCGCGCCTGCCGTGATGACCTCGCCCCACGGCTCGAACGGCTCCGCAAGCGACGCCGTGCGGTAGACGCGGTAGCGCATGCCCTTCACTGCGTTGCCGATTGCAAACGTGAACACCGGCGCGCCCGAGACGGAATCGACGCCTAACGCCGGCGCGGGAACGCCCGCGCCGCCGAACATCGGCTCCGGCACGTCGGCAGCGAGCGCCGTCGCGCCTTCCACGGTGGCGTAGCCCGACGTCTCCACGGGAACATAGACGCGGCGCGCATCGGCGATGTCGCATACAGCCGTCACGCCGTTGGAGGTGCAGGGAACGAAGTGGTGCTTCAGAACCTCCACTCCGCCTTCGAGCTCGTATATCTTCAGGTAGTAGAACTTTCCCCTGAAGGAATTCGACCAGCTGCCCGGCTCGCCGGAGTCGTTTGCGAGATACGACTGGAACAATGCCAGCCTGTAGGTTGTCTCGAACGACTTGAGCCCGCTTCCCAGCCGGGTCGCCGCGCCGCCGGCGGTGACGTTCGTCACCGTTGCATAGCCGTCTTTCACCTCGAGCTCGTAGTCCTCGCCCGCCGTGAACGTCGCGCTCGCGCCATGCTGCGTGCCGAAATAGTCGAAGCGGAACTTGCCGCCCACGTTCGGCGCGAACGAAAAATGCTTCATCTCCTCCTTGTTGTTGTCCGACCCCTTGCGCGAGCAGAAGAGGAACTGGTTGTTGCTCGAGCTCGCGGCGGAGTCCGATGCATACTTCGCGCGGACCACGCTGTTGCTCTTCGGCACGTAGTCGGTGAGGATATGCACGCCCGACCCCTGCGTGTTGTTCGTTCCGCAAATCATAAGTCGATCATAAAGGACGATGCCGTCATTCGGCACGACGGGATCCTCCGCCGTGCCGCCAGAGCCCTCTCCGCCCGAACCGCCGCTTTCGACATAATAGAACTCGAGTTCCCATATCTGGAGGTAGTCGCTCGCGCCGTTCAGCGCCGTGCAGTCGAACTTGTAGTAGAGATAGGCCGTGTCGTTGGTAAACGAATACAGCCTGCTCTCGCCGCTCGAGGACCAGCCGGTTTCCCCCGTGCGCGTGTCGAGCGTCGTCCAGGTCTCGCCGTCGTTCGAGCCGGAGAACGTCCAGGCCTTCGGCGCGCGCGACGCGCTCGCGTATCCGCCGGCGGTATCGCTGCCGTTCCAGATGCGAAGCATGTCGACCGCCGTCGCCGCGTTGAACTTCCAGACGACGAACATGTGGTCCGACTTGGTCGCGAGCCAGCGTCCGTTCGCGTCGCTGCGGTTGTCGTCGAACGCGCCGTTCGCGCCGTATTGCGCGTGCGTCGCGGAATTCGTCGCCACGGCGCCGGAATCCGCCGTCGTGAGCGGAACAAAGATGTCGTTGTTGACCGGCGTGACGGTCACGGACGCCGCACGGAGAGCTGCCGGATCGCCCGCACCGCAGACAAGCATAGACGGAATCTCCGAATCGAGATTGTCCTCCTCCGCCGCGAGCGGAACCTCGTGCCACTGATTCCAATCCTGCGGCGTGAACGTGACGGACGCGACATCCGTCGAGACTGCGGGTACGCCGCCGGAAACGCGCACCGCAGCCGTCACGGACGCTGCCGGCTGCGCGGCGAGTTTGAAGCGCGCGACGGCCGTGCCGCCCTCGGGAACGGACACCTCCGCATTCTCGGCGACAACCTGAATCGCGTCCGCATAAGCGGGATAGCGGATGCGGTAGATCTGGCCGACCTCGTCCGTGCCGGTGAACGTCCAGGCGTTCTTCACGGCCTCGCGCGCGCCCATCGCGACGAAGTACGCGCCGTCGCACCAGGCGATCGCGCAAGCGTGCTGCACGCCCGAGAAGGTGAACTTCTTCGTGAACGAGACACCGTCCGTCGACTCCCAGACGCTGTTGACGGCCTTCTTCGCGGTGCTGTCGTACTGCGCGGCGAGCACGGTCGCGACGCCGTCGTGGACGAAGATGTCGAACGGGAAAACGCCGCTGCCGAGATCGACGCGCGTTGCCCTCACGCTGTGGTTCACGTTTTGGGCGGTGTAGAGCGCGAACGGAACGGTCGTCATCCCAGTGACGCCGGAGATGGTCATCTCGGCCATGCCGGCGATGTAGAGGACGCGCCCGTTGAACGCGGTCGGATGCCACAGCTGCACGTCCATGGAAGAATCGGACACGAAGGCCAGATCGGACCGGGAAAGCCCCGGCGTCACGTTGGAAAATGCGTTCGTCGTGCAGGCGAACGTGCCGGTCGCTTCGTCGTAGCGCCATTCCTCGTAGTCATAGGAGCCGATCTTGCTGTATGTGTTGTTGCCGACGCCGGAATACACGAGCGGATAGCAGAACAGGTCGTCCTCGAAGGGAAGAAAGGCGTAGAAGCGCCGGTATCTCTGGAAGGTCCCGCCCCACTGGCTGACGTATACGCGATTGAGGCTATTGATCTGCGGCGTCGCGTCCGACAGGCGCGCGGTCGTTTTCTCGGGTCCGACGCCGATGCCGTAGCCGGCCGTGAAGATCTTGCCCTTCCAGAATGCGACGTCCCATGTGTGTGTGCCGTAGTACGCATCGGCGATACAGCGGTTCGGCGCGATTTTGAGCGGCGTCCACGTGCCGTCCGCATTGCGGCGCGCGATGTTGCATTCGTTCGCGTGCCCTTCTCGCGGATCGACCGACGGCGCATAGAGGCAGCCTTCGGAGTCCGTGCGGAAGTAGTCGATCGATTCCGTGCCGGATTCGAACTCCTTCACGTACGCGCCCGTGTAGGGATCGACGGAGAAGATCGGACAGGGCCCGAGATTCTTGTTCCAATCGCCGCCGCTGACAAAGAGCATTCCGTCGCACACGCCCAAAGACGTCGGGGCGATGGCGAGCGGCTGACTCGTCGTCCAGCGCGAGGCGTTGGGGTTGCACAGATACTCCATCTGCGCGGTGAGGTCCGGCACATCGGCCGCGGCAACCATAGTCGATCCGGCGGCAGCAATCGCCACACCCATCATGCACCTCATCTTCATGCTTCCCTTCGTTATCAAAGCCGATTCATTCATTCGGCGGATCTGGAATTTTCCGCTTGTGCACTTACCTTAAGATGAACTGAAAACCGCCACCCTTCACGATAAGTTCACCGCCTGCGCCTTCTGCCGTGTCGACGAGATAGTCGCCGAGCGTCCCATCGCCAATTGCGACAGTCGACCCCGCAACGTATGTGCCGGGCGCGAGCTTCACGCCGCTGACCTTCGCCGACTTTACTGTGAGCTTCTTGCCGTTGAGGTCGAGCGTTGTATCAGATGTCATTTCGAGTGACTTCATCTTGAGTCCGTCAAAGAGCTTCACGCGAGCAGCAGCTCCGATGGCAAGCGACGCCTTGGTCAAATCGTCGCGCTCTCCGCCCCATCGGGTAGACGGAATCGGCGTAACAGCAGGATTTTCTGTCTGATTGCCATTGCGAACGTATACAGTGCCGCCACCCTCTCCATCGGCGGCAGTCTGGAGATATACGGTTCCCGCCGAAGCGCAGCCGTTTGAAAAGACGGTGCCGCTACTCGTGTTGAGCGCGCCTGTCGCAAGGATGTTTTCAATCCAATGGTTGGAGAATGATGCGCCGGATCCGGTCAAGCGCACAGCGATACGTCCGCCGGCTGAAGCGCTTTTCACGCCACGGTTCTTGAGCATGTAGTCCATGTCGACGAAGGCAGTCGTTGCGCTGGTGGCCTTGCAGCCGGACGCACTCATGGTGCCGCTTCCGGAGAGTGAACCCGCCGTAATGTTGATGGAACCGCCGCTGCCTTGTCCATCGTAGGAAGACGTGCCGCCGACCGACGTGACGGTTCCGTCGATCGTCAGCGCGCCGTCCACGACGAGCTTGAGCACACCTCCGCCGAGATTCTGCGTGTTCCTGTCGTCCGTCTGTCCGTACGTTCCCGGCGTGGCCGGATTCAGGATGGAGCCGTACGCGCCGTTTTCGCTCGCGAAAATCTGTCCGCCATGGGCATACGGATCGCCGAACCGCTCGGAGTTCTGGTACGAGCCATTATCCGCAAAGGTCTTGTACGTGTAGCCGGAAAAATCGCCGGAGAGGAATCCGCCGGACTCGACCGTGAGATTACCGGCCACGCGCACGTCACAGAGATAGTCCACGCGGTCGACATAGTTCGTCACCTGGTAAAGCCGCAGTCCGCCGATGGAAGCGCCGTTCTTGACGGTCACGTCCCCCGCGAACTCGTAGTTGCGGTTCGCCTGGAACGTCCACGCGCCCGAGAGCGTCTCGCTTGATGCCTGCGCGGACGTGATTGTCCCGCCGTTGTACAGAATACCGGCAGTACGAGCCCCGCCCGAGATCGAGGCGAAGCCGTTCGCGAGCACGAGCGTGGTTCCCGGTCCGACCGTCAGAATGCCGGAATTCCGGAAGTCGATTCCGTCCACCGTCCAGGTCTGACCGTTTGGAATCACGGTCGTCTCGTCCGAAGTCGGATATCCGTTGGTAAAATAGTTTGTCCGCGTGGGCGTGTCGATGTACAGGACGCCGTGCTCCTGGTTCTTCGTGCGGAGGAGAAGCGTTCCGCTTCCGCCGCGGACCCAAGTGTATCCTCCCTGCACCGACATGTGCGAGACGGGAATGCCGATTTCCTCCGATCCCGTCGCATGGAGCGCGATGCGGCCGCCCGCGCAGCGATTGTTGTCCGGATTGTTTGCATGGACGTACCCGTTTCCGCCGATCGACGCGGCCTGCAGGTAGATCGATCCCGGGGCGCCGTACTCGGACGCCGTCGTCGAGCCTTTGGACGCCTGTGTCGTGATCGTTCCGTCGACCGTCGCCGCGCCCGCCACGGCGAGATAGACCGCGCCGCCGCCCGGCGAGTTGTATCCCGAGCCCAGCCGCTCCGGCACGAAGGGGTCGCCGTAGGTCGCTCCGCAACCGCCGCAACCGCCGCCGTGAACGCCCTTCCCGCTCCCGCTCGGAAACTTTTCTTTCGCGTATCCCTTGCAGGTGACGTCAATCGTGGCGGCGGCGGCAAGGGTAAAGTCTCCCCCGACCGACACCTTCAGGCGATACACTTCGGAGTCGCTGTTCGCGGGATGCGTCCATTTTCCGCCGCTCACAATGCAGTCGCCTGCAATCGAGAAGAGCGGGAATGCGCCGCTTGCGTATGTCGTCTGAATTTCGACAGTTCCCGTGTAGTCCGCGTTCTGCGTCCACGAAGCGACCGTTGCAGATGCGGCAGCGTCCCACTCGCAGTTCGCCTTTGAGAAGCGGCCGTCGAAGAGGACGTTCTCGCCTGCCCTGGGAGAATGGCCGGCCGACCAATTGGAATCGACGGAAGCGAGTCCGTCCGCCGTCGCAATCCACGTGTTGTAGCCGGTTGGCGCGGCCAGGTTGACCACAGTCATCTCAGCCGATCCGGCCTGCGCGTCAATGCCATAGAGACCGGCATTGAGCGTAAGCGCAACGGTCTTGTCCTCCGTTGTCTGAGCATCAATAAGCGGCACGACCTCGACATCCACCGAAGAAGAACCTGCGGGAATCGTCGCCGTGCCGGAGAGCGTCCCGTAGGTCTGTCCGGCCGCGGCGGTTCCATCGATCGTATAGGTGATCGTGAGATCGTGCGCCGTGTCGGCGCGGGAGATGCGGAACACGCCCGGAACGAGCCCGTTTTCGTTGGCGTCTGAAATCTTCTCGATCGAAATGTCGCCGTTGTAGAAGACACCGCCCTTCGCGACGACCTCGGTGCCCTTCGCGTTCTTCCCGTACGCCGCGAAGGCGTAGGTCGTGTCCGCGGTCAGATTGGCGGGCGTGTCCGTGAAGGTTCCCGGGGAAGCGGCGGTCGCGATAATGTTCGTGACGGCCGTGGCGCCCGCGTCGTAGAGGACGCCCACGACGCCGTTGTTCGCGCGCAGGACGGCCGTGACCGTGTACGTGCCGTTGGCGTTGCGGACGACGGTCGGCGTCTCGAAGACCTGCGCCGTGGGGTCGACGCTCTCGATTTCGCCCATGTCGAAGAACGCCGCGTCCTTCATCGTCGCGTATTCGAGTGCAGTCTCGGCCGCGCCCGCCGCGCCAGCGCGGATGCGGTATTCGTCGGTGCAGTTGTCGGCCTTGTTCGGCGAAATCACGAAGTCCCGGCCGCTTGCCGTGACGGCGTAGGCCTTGGTGATCGCCGCAGAGGCCGACCCGTTCATGTAGACCCGGACGTTGGAGCCGTCGGAAACGATGGAGAAATGGTTCCAGTTCGCCGAGACATCGGGGATGGTCGCGGACGTCACGCTATTTCCGAGAACAAGGTTCATCTTCGTCTTGCTCTGTCCCATCTCCAGATACCATCCCTTTGCATCGTCCCAGCTGAGGCCCGTCTTCTTCGACACGAACGTGAGATAATCGCCCACCTGGCTCGGCGCCTTGAACCAGCCCGAGGCGGTGAACTGCCCCGCGTTGGGGACGCGGGCATCGTAGTTCGGTGCCGTGACGGTGGCGGTTCCGTGAATCGCGTCGCCGCCGAACGGTCCTTCGACGGCGGTCATGGTGCCGGTCGTCGTTCCATCGAGGCCGTGGCCCGTCGCATCGGCGACCGCGGTCGTTCCGGCGTCGGACGGCGCGTAGTGCCAGACGCCGACGTAGCGCGTCCAAACGGCGGTCGGGTCGTTGTCGACGTTCGCCGCGCCGCCGAAGTACGCCGTCAGTTCCGTAGCAGACGAAAGCGACGGCACCTTGACCCAGACGAGGGTTTCGCCGGAGGGGTTGAACGTATCGACCTCGAACGGAAGCGAGGCGTTGTTCTCGTCCGTGAAGAGGAGGTCCGTACCGTTTGCGCTTTGGAGTAGCGCCGAGGCTTCGGCGGGCAGTCGGACAAGGACAGGGAAGTTTTCAAAGGTAGATTCGCCGATCTTCGCGCGCACCGTCGCGGATGGCGTAAGCGTCATCTTCTTCGCGAAGTCCGTCGGTGCGGCGGCGCGCGCTTCCGGCGCGGCGAGCGCGCACGCGAACAGCGCAGCCACGAGTGGAACCACTCCTCGCGCAAAACGCGATTTAAGAATCGAACCGGAACCTTCGACATGTTTCATTGCCACCCCCTAATGTAACATTTCGTTTCTGGCGATATTTTACCACTTCGCACAATTATCCTCAATGCTCTGAACTATCGTTACCTGGCCGCGAGCTCGTAGACCATTGTCGGGGCGTTCGCGCCTTCGCCGGCGGCGATCTTGGCGGTGAAGCGGTATGCACCGTTCTCGTATTTCGCCGGGACCTGGCGTAGCCGCGTGCCGTCCGCTGCGACGGCCCAGACCTTGAGTCCTTTGTTAGAGTTCTTGAGCGCGATCTTTGCCTCGCCAACGGCGGCGAGATAGGGAAGCTCGCCCCAATTTGTCATATCCGTACGCCGTGTGCTCTTGAACGTCGCGCCAGTATTGAGGACGTCCGTGAGATGGAAGACAATCACTCGCTTCGACGACGCAAGAGGCGCGCCGTCCATCGACGAGGCGGAAACAGAGCAGTACGCCGTGACGTCCGAGACGGAAAGCGGACCTGCGGTTAGATCGGCCTTCTTTAGCGAGCAGACGCCAGCCGTCCTAGGAGTCGAAACCCTCAGCGTCCCCTTGTTGTAGTCGATAGACTCCTCGCGGGTGTCGGAGACTCCAGCCTTGTTGAATGCGGGTATCTCTTTCTTGTTCGCGGCGGTGTAGACCTTGTCGACTGCGAGAGCGGGCTTCTTCCCGCCGTCCGCGACGAACGAGCCGATGCGGCAGACGTGCCCGAGCTCGGTGAACTGCAGCGGGAAGAGGCCGCGCGACCACATGTCGCCCAATCCGCCGCCGAAGGCCTCAGCCGCCCCTACTCCGTATGCGACGGCCCCCTTCGCCGGCGAGGCGTCGCGCCTGCCGAAGAGCAGCACGGCCTGGCGCTCGGTGAGCTGGGAGAGCGGATCGGTAACGATGTCGAAGCCCTTCGACGGACTCGGCTTGAACATGTTGCCCTTGTCGTGGCTCCACGCGAAGCGATAGATGCCGTCCCAGTCCTGGAGCGAGGCGTAGGCGCCCATCATGAGGCCCGCCTCCGCGCGCCACTGGTTTGGGTTGCAGAAGTTCCATTCCGAGACGGTGAACGGCTTTCCGAAGACGCGCGTCGACGCCATCATGATCGGAAGCGAATAGGCGGCGCTGCCGTTCTGGAGGTTGGCCTGGTTGTTGAAGTGCATCACAACGTTGCCGGAGTTGCCGTGGTAGATGTCGGCGTACTGATGGTTGTCGACGACTTCAAGCGCCTCGCGCTCGTATGTCTGGGCCATGTTCTCCCACCAGTTGCCGCCGGAGATGAGCGTCTTCACGCCGGCATCCCTGAGCCGCTTCGTCATGCGGCGGTTGGCGTTCGCCTTCACCTCGTAGAGGAACTCGGCGAACTCCTTCTTCTTGCCGATGTCCTTCTTCTCGTACTGCGGATAGCCCTTCCCCTTCGCCCACTCGTTGTACTTCTTCACGTAGACGTCATCTGCGCCCGACCAGACGGACGCGATCGAGTCCTCGTTGAGGAGCGTCACGAAAACGACGGCCGGCTCGTCCTTCCACGCGACGCCGGTGTAGGGATTCACATGGTCAAAAAGCTCCATAGAGCGCTTGAACCACAGATCCTCGGCGGGCTTGTGGATCGGGACGATCGCCTTGATGGTGCCGCAGTGGAGGGGCTTGTCGAAGCCCTCGCAGCTGCCGTAGCTGCCCATCGCGTAGAGGTCGAAGGTGATGTAGACGCCGGCCTTCTTGCACGCCGCGACGAGGTAGTCGAGCTGGTCGAGCCGCTGCGGGGAGATGTGAGACCAGGTGCGGCGGTTCCAGATGTCGTGCCACTCCTCCTTGGTGATCACGACGTCGAGGTGGTGGAGCCTTATCGCATTCCAGCCGCGCGCCACGAAATCCTGGACGGCGCGATCGGCCTCCTCCTTCGAGAGGAAGTTCGCGCTGAAGCAGAGGTTTCCGCCGATGAAGCGGCGCGGCGTCTTCTTCGCGTCATTCTCGAAGACGAAGTGCCCCTCGCGCGAAACGCGCGCGAAGCCAAGCGAGCCCGCAGGCACATCGTAGCGCGTCACCTTCGAGAAGTCGAGGATCGTGCCGGGCTTGACGTCGTTGGTCCAGGGGAAGGGAACCCAGTCCTTGCCCGCGACGGCCTTCATGGGCGGAGGCGGAAGGCCGAGATCGACCTTGCCGGCCGGCTTATTGAGAGAATCGGCCAAAACTCCCGAGACATCGAACTCGATCGTCGAGGACGAAGCGTTCTTTGCGTTCGGGAATTCGATCCTAACCTCGAAGCGCTCGGCCTTGTCCTTGCGGGAATCCTGAACAGCGACGTTACCCGCCGTTACCGCAAGCCGCAGCTTACGGTCGCCATTTTTCGAGACAGCCTCTATCGACGACTTGTCGCTGATGCCAATCCATTCGTTGCCAAACTTCTCGGGAAGCGCCACGCCGTTCACCTTGCCGCCAGCAAAGTAGTCTACCGACAGCGGGAAGCGGATGTAGGCGCGTTCAAGCCCCATGGGCTTTCCGTTCAGGGACGATATCTTCCAGCGCACATGCGCCTTCGCAGGCCCGCCCTTCGAAATGTCGAAGAACTCCTCGCGGATCGCAAGCCCCGATCCGCCGGCCCATATCTTGCCGGTGAAGAGGAGGCCCTTCCCGTACTTCGGGTCGTCGACCGTTCCCTTCTTGTGCTCCTTCGCGGCGTAGTCCTGCGCCGTGTACTGCCATCCGGGGCCGAACGCGACGAAGTTGACAAAGCCGTAGTTTACCTTCGGCCCGTCCCTTAGCACTTCTTCGACATGCAGAAGCCCACGCCAGTCTATGCCGATGTTCGAGGCCGTCTCGGCACGGCAGACAGACGACGCAAACGTGGCCAACGCAACTATCGCGCCAAGCACGGTTGCAAGATTCAGACGAGTCCTTTTCATCGCTTCGTTCCTTTCAATTTGATGGAATACGGCAATTACCTGATGTGCAAGTGGAGTCCGCCACCGGTAACAACCAGTGCGCCGCCACCTGCGGAATCAACTAAATATCCTGATAGTTTCGCAGGCGTGTAGGTTCCTGGAAGGACCGGTATTTCACTCGCCTTTGCACGCTTCACGGTTAGCGTCTTGCCGTTCAGGTCAAGCACCGTGCCAGCCGCCATTTCCAACGCATCCATTCTGATGTTCGCGAAGAGCTTGACGCGCGCCGCAGCTTCGAGAGCGAGCGACGCCTTCTTGAAGTCGTCATCCTCACCGCCACCCCTCGTCGACGGCATCGCCGTAAAGGCGACGTTGTTCGCCGCGTCGCCGGTGTTGCGGACGATGATTGTGCCGGTGCCTTCCGCCTGGTCCGCCGTCTGGAGGTAGACCGACCCGGCCGACGAAGAGCGACTGGCGGAATACTTGGACGTGTAATAGCCCTTGGCGTTGATCTTCGCGATCCAGGTGTCGGAGAATGTTTCGCCCGCACCAGTGAGGCGGACGGCGATGCGTCCACCGCCGCTTGAGTTGCCGGTGTCGTCGTCACTGTAGTTGCGCGAATTGCCGTTTGCCTCAATCCGTCCCTCTCCTTCGAGACGCGCCGCCGTGATGTCGATCGAACCTGGTGCGCCGGAGCGGGCGCTGTTGACGCTCGGCGTCGCGATCGCGACACCGTCCAACGTCAGCGTTCCGCCGACCGAAAGGCGGATTGCGCCGCCGCCGACGTTGACAAGCCCGTTGTCCGTTCCGAACGTACCGGGATGGCGCGGATGGAAGAACGAGTCGTAGGCGACGTTCGACGTCGACTTACCGCACTGTCCGCCATGGCAGGAGGTGCTTCCGCCGCCGACTGTCGCCGCGCCGGTGGCGATGTAGCCGCCGCGAACGGCGCGCAGGTAGGCGCCGGACGCGACATGCATATTGCCGCTAACCGTAAGTCCGCACGTGCGGACCTCGTTCGAGGTCGTGGAGTAGAGCAGCAGCGTGCCAACGCCCGCGCCGTTCGTGACGACGAGGTCGCCCGTTAGCGCGAAGTCCGTCGGCTCGAAAATCCAGTTGCCGGAGACCGTGTGCGCTGCGGCGTCCGGCAACAGGAGCGTGCCGCCGTCCACGAGAAGCCCCGTGTCGTCGAGGGCCGTGGAGGTCGACGAAACGGACGCGAGTCCACCTCGCAGGTCGAGCGTCGTGCCGGTCGGAACCCTGAGAATAGCATTCTTGCCAAAGACAATACTGTCCAGAATCCATGTTTGTCCCGCAGGAATTGGAGTGGTTAAAGCAGGTCTCGGACGATACTTAAATTGCCCGTATTTATCACTACGATCCCGCAGATATAAAGTGCCGTTAGTCTTTTGCGTCGTCCGAACGACGATCGTTCCCGTGCCAGCCACGCAAGAATATGACGACGAACCGTAAGCCGTGATGTTTTCAGACGGGAAGGACATCTCCGCCGCACTTGTGAGCAATATGGAAATTCGCCCACCTGAACCAGCATTCTTGCACTTGCTTCCACCACCCGCGTCGCCGCTTGCGGACATCGTCCCCGTTCCGGCAAGTGAAGCCGTGCTTAGATAAATGCTTCCGCCGGAACCCCATGAATAGTCGGCCCATTCGCCGGCGACACCAATTCCGTCAGACAAAATCTTCCCGTCCAAAACGGTCTTGCCGGTGACTTCAAGCCAAACGGCGCCGCCGCCGAATGCAGGGGCGAGATTTGCTGAGTTGCCCGTCGTTGATGCGCTCTCGCCAAGCGCAGAAGGCTCGAGGAGGCTTCCGAATGCTGTGCCCCAATTGCCCTGTCCGCCATAGGAGCCGCCGATGCCTCCGCCGCCGCTGGACTTCGCCCATGTCCCCTTGGCGGACACCGAGATTGATGCGCCGGAACAAATGGTGAGCGTTCCGCCGATCGAGACTTTGAGTCGATAGTAGTTGTGCGCGAGGGCTTCCGTTGCGGCCGTTGCCGCGGGATGGGTCCACTTGCCACTGCACAGTGTGGCGTCGCCCATGATTGTGAACGCGGTGAATGCAGCATCGGCCTCGGGGAAGGTTGTCTTGAACGTGACGGTCCCCGTGTAGCCGTTCGTCTGCGTCCAAGAAGCGACCGTAGCAGACGCGGCGGAGTCCCATTCGCAGTCCATCTGCGAGAAGTCGCCGTTGAAAAGAACGTTTTCCTGGGCCGTCGGTGCGTGGCCGGCCGACCAGTTGGAGGCGACGGACGCAAGGCCGTTCGTCGGCGCAATCCAGACGTTGTAGCCCGAGGGCGCAACGAGGTTGACGAGGGTCAACGTCGCGGACGTGACGGCAGGCATCTCGTAGTTGCCCGTTGCAAGCGTCACGGTAATCGTCACATCTTCCGTGACAGTGGCATCGACAATCGGGACTACGGGCAGGACAGTGCTCGTCGCGTTTGCGGGGATGACGACGGGTTCGGGCACGGCCCACGTCACGCCCTGCGAGCCGGCCGAGCCGGAAATCGTGTAGTTAACCGTAAGCGGGAACGGATCGGCGTTCGCGCGCGAAACCGTGACGCCGCCCGCAACGAGTCCGTATTCGTTCGCGTTCGTCGTCGCGCCGAGCATAAGTTCGCCAGTATAGAGCGTTCCCGCGACCTTCTCGTCCGTGCCACTGGCGTTTTCCGCAAGAACGGAGGCCTGCCAGGTCTTGTTCGCCGTAAGCCCGGCAATGGTCCATGTTTCCGTGTCGCCCTCGGCAACGGATCGAGTTCCGTTCGTCGAGACGGTCTCGCCA
>OCTX012153550.1_pt1 | contig 15085 bp, 11 predicted proteins | sample 1539691 | NCBI WGS metagenome assembly OCTX01 (sample SAMN02144231, study PRJEB22623) | gut metagenome | biome: sheep rumen | host: Ovis aries | place: New Zealand | reverse complement strand
CCCGCTTCTATGGCGGGTCTTGTCATGATGATCCTCTCGACCTCCTTGTTCTGAAACGCAGTGATCGCCATCGCCATAGCGAGAAAGGTCTTTCCCGTTCCCGCAGGTCCGTTTGCGAATACGATGAGATTGTTTCTGATAGAATCTATATATTTTTTCTGTCCCAGTGTCTTGGGCTTGATCGGTTTCCCGCTGACTGTGTGGCAGATGATGTCTTTGTCAAAATCCGCCAGCCGGCCGGAATCCGGCTCATCCTTCATCTCGATGGCATAGTCTACGCTCTGGTCCTCGATCTCGCCCCCGGCTCTCGACAATCCCGCCAGGTTCTCAAGGATCCCCACTGCCTTGCGCACGTTGGGTTCATCCCCGGTCACCTTGATCAAGCCGTCCCGCGCGATCACGGCCACATCCAGATCTTTCTCGATCTTTCTCACATAGTGATCTTTGCTTCCAAAAATATCCCGCTGCTCCTGCGCGGTTAAGTCCAGAATTTCCGTCATTTTTCCTCTTTTTCCAAAAAGGGAGCGCATACCGCTCTTTTCGCGGTGCACGCTCCCGTTGCAATGCCGTTTCTAAATTACTTCGCGGACAGATATTCGTCAATACCCTTAGCGGCAGCCTTTCCGGCACCCATAGCAAGGATTACGGTAGCTGCGCCGGTAACTGCGTCGCCGCCTGCGAACACGCCTTCCTTGGAAGTCTGTCCCTTTTCCTCATCAGCAACGATGCAGCCCCTGCGGTCTGCTTCGAGGCCGGCTGTCGTTGAAGAGATCAGCGGGTTCGGAGAAGTGCCGAGGGACATAATGACCGCGTCGCACTCGATATAGAACTCGGAACCGGGAACCTCCACAGGTCTGCGTCTTCCGGAAGCGTCGGGCTCGCCCAGTTCCATGCGGATGCAGGTGATACCCTTGACCCAGCCGTTCTCATCGGCGTGGATCTCTACGGGGTTAGTCAGGAGATTAAAGATGATCCCTTCTTCCTTGGCGTGATGAACTTCCTCGCGCCTTGCGGGGAGTTCCTCTTCGCTTCTTCTGTAGACGATGTGGGTCTCAGCGCCCAGACGCAGAGCCGTTCTGGCCGCGTCCATGGCAACATTTCCGCCGCCCACGATGACCGCTTTTTTCGGTCTCATGATAGGTGTTCTGGACTGATCGCTGAACGCCTTCATGAGGTTGCTCCTTGTCAGATATTCATTGGCTGAGAACACGCCCATTGCCTGCTCGCCGGGAATTCCCATGAACTTGGGAAGACCTGCGCCGGAGCCGATGAAGACGGCCTCATATCCCTCATTTTTCATAAGATCATCGATCGTAGCGGATTTGCCGACCACACAGTCCGTCTCTATTTTGACACCGAGGGACTTGACATTCTCGATCTCTTTCTCTACTACTGCGTCCTTGGGAAGACGGAACTCGGGAATGCCGTACACCAGAACGCCGCCCGCCTTGTGCAGTGCTTCGAAAATAGTGACTTCATAACCCATCTTGGCCAGATCACCCGCGCAGGTAAGGCCTGCAGGGCCTGAGCCGATGACGGCGACCTTATGTCCGTTTGTCTTCTCCGCTCCCTGAGGCTTGACTCCCATTGCGCGCGCGGTGTCAGCGACATATCTCTCAAGCTTTCCGATAGAGACCGGCTCGCCCTTGATCCCTCTTACGCACTTGCCTTCGCACTGCGTCTCCTGGGGACATACGCGTCCGCAGATCGCGGGAAGGGAGGAGGATCTTCCGATCACATCATAGGCGCCCTTTACGTCGCTTTCCTTGAGTTTGGTGATAAACCCGGGAATGTCTATATTTACGGGACATCCCTGAACACATCTGGGATTCTTGCAGTTAAGGCAGCGCTGTGCCTCAGCTTCAGCCTCTTCTTTATTATAGCCAAGGCAGACCTCGTCGAAATTCGTGGCTCTTACCTTGGGATCCTGTTCCCTTACAGGAACTTTCTTCATCATATCCATAACAGTATCCTTTCTAGAACGATCTATATGCACGAATCCGTCAGTTTCCGCAATTGCCGCAGCCGCCGTGGTGTGTATCGCCCTCCTTGGCTCTGAGGTACAGACGTCCCTCTTCTGTGGCGTAGAGTTTCATTCTCTGCATTGCCTGCGCAAAGTCAACCTCGTGGCCGTCGAACTCAGGTCCGTCGACGCACGCGAATTTCACTTTGCCGCCAACCATCAGACGGCAGGCGCCGCACATTCCGGTTCCGTCCACCATGATGGGGTTCATGGATACTATCGTCTCAACGCCGAGCTGTTTTGTCAGCTGACATACAAACTTCATCATGATCATAGGGCCGATGGCGATAACTCTGTCAAATCTCCTGCCTTCGTCCCAAAGTTTCTGAAGTGCCACGCAGACATTACCGTGGATGCCGTAGGAGCCGTCATCCGTACAGATGTGAAGATTGGAAACTTCACTCATCTCTTTCTCCAGGATAATGATGTCCTTCGTCCTTGCTCCCTGGATGCAGTCCACTTCGACGCCCTGATTCTTAAGCCATTTGAGCTGGCAGTATACAGGAGCGGTTCCGACTCCGCCCGCGATAAAGCAGATCTTCATTTTTTTGAGTTCTTCCAGGGGTATTTCTGTCAGATCGGAAGGTTTGCCTAAGGGGCCGACCATATCTGCAAAGCTGTCCCCCACTTCCAGGGATGACATTCTGTATGTGTCCCCGCCGATGACTTGAAATACGATCTGCACAAGACCCTTCTCACTGTCATAATCACAGATAGTCAGAGGAATCCTTTCGCCTTCCTCGTCAACGCGGACGATCAGGAATTGTCCGGGAAGCGCATACTTGGCTATTCTGGGGGCCTCAACATCCATAAGGTAAATGTTGGGGGCCAGATTCTCCTTCTTGGTGATCTTGAACATAAAAACCTCCATGTGTTCTGCTTAACAGCATTTAATAAACTAAATCCGATTAATAATAGCACTTCTTCCCGTTAAAGCACAATAGTGCGTTTAGGATTTATGCGATCAAATGACCTGAAGTTCAGACTTCTGTAATCTTATATGCTCCGGTCACTGTATTGCTCTTTAGGCCGTAACGGTTGATGAAGAACGCTTTTATCGTATAGATCCCGGGTCTTAAGATAATGGGACCGCTGTAAAGATTGCTCTTCTCCGTCGGTTCCGTTCCGTCAAGAGTGTAAAATACCGCGCCTTCGCCCTGGCTTTCTATGTAAAGCACAAGACTCTCCTCATAGGTTCCGGGCGGATCACGGAACACCGGATCGTACACCAGATAGTTGTAATATTTACTCTTTACTGACTCCACGCCGCTTCCTTCGAGAAGGGTCGCGAGCTTGCCGAACTCTTCTTCCTCCGTACAGATCGATACGATCCTCTCCCAGGCGTCGTCAAATTCCTGCTGACCCTCATGCGTATCTTTTACAACCCGCATGGCGATGCTCAGGGCCTGGTCGTTATCTCCGGCCTTTTGCATATATTCAGCCTTTTTCAGATAAAGCTGCTCGTCCGTAAAAGAGCCGTCCTCAGAGGATTGAAGCGCTCTGTCGATCAGCCTTGAGGCCTCCGCATACGCGCCCTCCTCTGCCGCCGCTGCAGCCTTCCCGGCAAGTATCTCTCTGGAACCTGCGAGTTTTCTCCGATATCCGAAAAACGCGGCTGCTAAGGCAAGAGCAAAGAGAAGAAGCAGGAGCGCCGCCCTCAGTTTCCTTGTCATATTACATATCCTCCAGGAACTGCTCAAATGTCGGCATATCCATCAGGACTTGTCTGGCCCTGGTTCCGTTATCTTCACTGACGACACCCGCATCCGCCAGCTGGTCCATGATCCTGGCAGCTCTGTTAAAGCCGATCTTGAACACACGCTGCAGCATGCCGATGGAGGCTTTGTTCTTCTCAATGATGAACCTGCCCGCCTCAGCGAAATGCTCGTCATATCCCGAATTATCCCTGAGTTCCGCTCCGGAACCCTGTTCTCCGGAAGCCGCGATGCCGTCGATCTGGCTGGAGATACTTGCCATAGCGCTGTCATCCGTGACATTGTTTGTCTTAATATAATCGACAACGCTCTGTACTTCCTCATCCGAAATGAAGGCTCCCTGAATGCGGGCGGGCTTCTGGTAATTCTGAGGATAGAACAGCATGTCCCCCTTGCCGATCAGTTTCTCTGCACCGGCCATGTCGAGGATCGTTCTGGAATCCACCTGGCTCGTTACCGAAAAGGCAATGCGGCTGGGCATATTGGCTTTGATAAGGCCTGTGATGACGTCCACGGAAGGTCTCTGGGTCGCGATGATCAGGTGGATGCCGGCTGCTCTCGCGAGCTGAGCCAGACGGCAGATCGAAGCCTCAACTTCATTCTTGGCGACCATCATAAGATCCGCCAGCTCATCGACAATGACCACAAGCCTTGAGAGTACTTTTTCATTTTCCCCGGCTTCGCTTCCCTTAGCGCGGACCATAGCATTATATCCGTTCAGATCCCTGGTTCCTGCCGCCGCAAAGAGTTTGTATCTGCGCTCCATCTCCGCGACAGCCCAGTTCAGGGCCGCTGACGCTTTTTTGACATCGGTCACGACCGGGATCATCAGATGAGGGATGCCGTTATAGACACTCAGTTCCACTACCTTGGGATCGATCATGATCAGCTGCACTTCATCGGGCGATGCCTTGTACAGGATACTCATGATGATCGTGTTGATACATACCGATTTTCCCGATCCCGTGGCGCCCGCGATCAGCAGATGGGGCATCTTGGCGATATCCGTGACCACAGTCTTTCCGCCGAGGTCCTTGCCGACGGCGAACGCCAGACGGCTCTTGGCTCCCCTGAACTCCTGGGTCTCCAGAATGTCCCGGAGTGAGACCACGGAGGGGTGTTTATTGGGCACTTCGATACCGATAGCGGGTTTTCCCGGGATCGGCGCCTCGATCCTGATATCTACCGCTGCGAGACTGAGTTTGATGTCGTTGGCAAGATTCACGATCTTACTGACCTTGACGCCCTGTTCGGGCTGCAGTTCATATCTTGTGATGGAGGGGCCCTGGCTGATATCTGTGATCGTCACATTGACACCGAAGGTCCTGAGAGTTTCCTGGAGCCTGAAGGCAGTCTCCTTGAGCTCTCTGTCCGTCTCAGCGTTGTGTCCGGCCTCTCCTTCCTTAAGAAGCTTGAAGGGAGGGAAACTGTACTTTCGGTTTTCCCTGCTTCTGGTCTGCCCGCTTGCGGCCGTTCTTCCTGCGCCGCTGTTTTTCTCATCACCTCGGTCCCTGTGGACTTCGATCCCCTCGAGGTCCTCATCCGCGACAGCTTCCCGTACCTCCGGTTTTTCTGTCTTCTGTCTGGCTGTAACAGTTGTTCTGACGGGTGCTGATGCGGCCGCATTGTTCTCCTGCTCCGGGAGTGCTGCTTCCCGCTTCCCGTTTTCTTCGAATACCGCTTCCTCCGCCTCTATGGCAGCCATCTCCTCCTCGGACAGCGCGTCTGCGCCCCAGGGAAGTTCATCTTCAGGCGCTGAATCTTTCTGCCCTGAATTTCTCTTTGCCTGGGCATTAAAAGTAGACATGCCCCCCGCATCCGCGATGTCAGGAGTGCCTGCAGCGGTCAATTGGTCTGCGGCGCTCTCTTTGGCGTAGATCTTCATCATCCCCCGCTCATCTTCTTCCTGATTGAAGGGGAATTGAAGCGGATCGTCAGCCTGATCCGAGTCTTTGGTCCTTGTAAAGACGGTCATCGTGGCAAGTCCGGCCCTCCTGTCGTAACTGCCGCCTTCTTCGGGCTCGATCCTGATCAGGTTCTCCGATTCCACTCTCACTGTATTGGCATCCGGTCTTAAAATACGGCCGTCCGGATTCTCCTGCTTTTCGTTGACGGGAGGCGCACTGACACGGATCTCCTCAGCCCTGTTCGATCTGCTGTTTTCTCTGTCCAGAAAACGGATCCCGTGTGACGTATTGTTCCTGATCTTCTCTGGTCCGCGGGCAGTTTCTTCTTCTGCCGCAGGCTGCGTCTTCTTCTTTTCTTTTCTTCGAAAAAGCGAGGATCCCTCGTCGAGTCCGAAATCTTCCTCTTCTTCAACGAGGGCAGGTGAGATCACCGTGGAACTCATATCAAGCTGCTCTCTCTTTACAGACTCCTGCCGCATCTCTTCCCGGCGGCGGCGTCTCTCTTCCCGGTTGATCCGCTCCTGTTCGAGCAGTTCTTCCCGCTCTTTCTTCTCCTTCTCCCTCTCGATTGCAATTGCCTCCCGGCGTCTTGCGGATAGTTCTCTGGCTTCCTGCGCCCTGGCTCTGCGCTTCTCCATAAAAGAGGGATCGCCCCTTCGGATCCGTTCCCGCTGGGCCTTTCTGTACTGCTCTACAGGTGAGAACTGTGTGAATATCATAAGGAATATGATTATGAGAAGGATCAGTACAAATGCCGATCCGACATTTCTCAAAAGCCGGAACAGCCAGTAGGCGGCAGTACCGCCGATCAGGCCGCCCCCCTCCTTCGAAGCCGCGCAGCGCTGATAGATCTCTGCCGCGTTATAGGACTGCGCCTTGCCCGGCTCCCCGCTCCAGAGTTCAAAAGCCGCGCATACACAGATCATTAGCATCACAAGGGCCGCTGTCCTTGCGGGCAGCGTCCTTCTTCCCATATTTGAGATCACAAAAAGAACTGTTATAAATACAAAAGGCGGGATGGCATAAGCCGCCGTTCCGAACAGCCCGAACATCACTGAGGAGAGAGCCTTGCCGGCGACTCCCCCGTATCCCAGTTCCGCGATCATCAGAAAGACCATCGCGCCAAAAAGGACCAGAAGGCGGATATCCCGCTTAACTTCCTGTGCCCTCTTCTCTTCCAGCGCAAGTCTCTCGGAATCGGCCTTCGTCATTCTCTTCGGCGCTTTGCTCCCCGCTTTCCTGCCGGTATTTGTCTGCCTTTTCCTGCTGTTTGTACTCTTCTTCGCTTTGGATGAAGCCATACGTTTTGTAAACCTTCCTTGTGTGCTGCCGTTGTCCGCCGTCAATGTTCCTGTGATCGCCCGGATCAGATGTCAAAATCATCCCCATCTGCGATCTCCAGGTCAAAATCATCCTCATCTGAATCCGTCAGATCGAATTCCATGCGGATATGAGATCTTCTCGGAGGCGGGGGAAGCGGATTCTTCAAAAGCCTGAATTCCTTCTCCTCTCCGCAGCTTAAATTATCCTGATCCTGTATCTGCATATTTAGTCCTCTGTATCACTTATACAGCGCAAACAAGAACTGCTGTTTATGTCAATGAAGCAGCTTTATGTCTCCACATAAAGCTGCCCTGATTAATTCCTGTTATATAAACGTTCCCGGTCCCGGTCAGCCCTCGTCCCAGTTGTGATAGACGTTCTGCACGTCATCATCGTCGTCGAGGATATCCAGGATCCTGTTGATCTGCTTCATAGTAGTCTCATCCGTGACCTTGACATAATTCTGCGGGATCATAGTCACTTCTGCCGAGACCATCGGGATCCCTTCGTCCTTGAGGGCCTTCTCCACCGCGTCAAAATCTTCCTCTGCAGTCAGGATCTCGAAGCTGTCCTCTTCTTCCTTAATGTCGTCCGCACCCGCGTCCAGAGCGATCATCATAAGGTCATCCGCTGTGAGATCGCAATCCTCCTTGTCAATAATGATCTGCCCCTTCTTATCAAACATGAAGGATACGCAGCCGGGTGTTCCGATGCTGCCGTTTCCCTTAGTGAAGGCGGATCTGACATTGGCCGCTGTCCTGTTGAGATTGTCGGTCAGAGTGTCGACAATGATCGCGATGCCGCCGGGGCCGTAACCCTCGTAGGTATTGTACTGGTAGTTAACGTTTCCGAGATCGCCCGCCGCTTTCTTGATGCCGCGCTCGATGGTCTCATTGGGCATATTGTTCGCCTTCGCCTTGGCGATGACCTTGGCAAGCTTAAAATTATTGTTGGGGTCAGAGCCGCCTTCCTTGACCGCTACTGCGATCTCGCGGCCGATGATCGTAAAGATCTTGCCCTTCGCCGCGTCGTTCTTCTCTTTTTTGTGCTTAATGTTTGCAAATTTGGAATGTCCTGACATTGTTTCGCTCCTCACTATAGTATGATAATCCCGCAGTTGCTGCCTTCGCAGTACCGCGTTCTATTTTGTACGCAAAGATACAAATTAGAATATACCATTATCCTGCGAAGCCGTCAACCGAGGGTTCCGCCGCAGACAATCCTCGGTACTCTCCTGTTGATATTGCAGGCCAGCTCATAGTTGAATCTCCCGGACAGATCTCCGAGCTGCTCCATGGTTATGGATTCCCCCGCGTCTTTTCCGATCAGCGTTACAAGACTGCCTTCCCGGGCGTCAGGGATATCCGTGACATCCACCATCATCTGGTCCATACATACCCTGCCCAGGATCAGCGCTTTTTTGCCGCAAATGAGCACGTATCCTTTTCCAGACAGACTTCTGGGATATCCGTCTCCGTACCCCACGGGAATCGTGGCGATCCTCGTCTTCTCCGCGCTGGTCGTATAAGTTCCTCCATAGCTCACACTCACGCCCGGCCCTGCCTCCTTTATATATACGATGCGGGAGTAAAGCGTCATGACGGGACGAAGCGGAACGATCGTCCTGCTGACCTCGGAGGATGGCCACAGCCCGTACAGTGTGATCCCGGCCCTCACAAGATTCATGTTCGCTTCCGGAAACTCGATGATCCCGGCGCTGTTCGAACAGTGGCAGAGAGGGATCTCAAGTCCCAGTTCTTCGCGGATCCGGTCCCGGAATCCGGTGTACAGGGCGATCTGTGCGTGCGTAGGACCGTGATCCTCTTCGTCTGCCTTGGCGAAGTGTGTGAACATCCCCTCAACGATCAGCCCCGGGGTATTCATTGCCTTTCGGACAAAAGACAGACCTTCATCGTCCGGCCGGATCCCGATCCGTCCCATTCCCGTATCAAGGGCGATGTGTATGCGGATCGCTTTTCCTTCTTCCTTCGCCGCAGCGGACAGTTCCTTCAGCATATCCTCTCTGAAGCAGGACGGCCTGATCTCGAGGCGGGCCAGCTCCCTGTAGCAGTAAGGGAAAACATAGCCGAGAAGCAGGATCGGCTTTTGGGCGCCGTTTTCTCTCAGTTCCTTTGCTTCTTCAAAGGTAGCCGCGGCATACCCCCACACATAGGGAAGTTTCTCCATCTCCTTCATGATCGCGACCGCACCGTGGCCGTACCCGTTTGTCTTCAGAACAGCGACGATCTTCACATCTTCCCTGATGTTCGCGCGCATGCTCTCCATATTAAAGAGCACCGCGTCCATGTCGATCTGGGCCCACACTCTGTCATATCCCGCTGAATCTGAAGTCCTGCAGGATGAGTTTTCAAGCTTTTCCATCTTACTACCTTCCTCCCGGAGTTTTCCGTCCGCGATCTTTGTTGTGCGTCACTCTGCCAAAAGTCTGAAAACGCCGCGCTCCGCCCGGATCAGGTCGCCGGCAGTCATCGAATGCTCTCCCAGACTGTCTCTCGCGGCATCTCCGGCCTCAGCGTGGATGAAAGCCGCCGCCTGTGCCGCCCGGTATCCCCGGCCTTCTCCGTGGCTCACCGAAAGCAGCATTGCCGCGGTGATGCCTGTCAGCACATCGCCGCTGCCGGCTGTGGCCATTCCGCTGTTGCCTTTGGTGATCATACTGATCTGCCTTATTCCCGCCGAAGCGATCAGAGTTCTTGCGTCCTTGCCGATGACAGTACATCCGTATCTTGCACAGAGCTCTCTCATTGGCGCGATCCTGTCTGCCGCCGCCTCCTTTACAGTGATGTGCGCAAGATCCGCGAATTCCGCAAGATGCGGCGTCAGGATACATTCCGTATCTTTATCTCTATGCCGCATCAGTTCGTCGAGTTCCGGATCCGACGCAATGAGCCTCAGCGCGTCCGCGTCGACCACGATCCCCTGCAGAGTCTTTCTCCGCGCATTTCCGTACGGCGCTTTATCACAGACTTCCTGCAGGAGCGTTTTGACAAGTACCCGCGCCTCTTCCTCTCTTCCGATGGCTGGGCCGACAGCCACGGCATCAGCCCATTCCAGATCCTTCATAAGCCGTTCGGACAGTTCCTGCGCCGCTTCAGCCCTGAGCTGCTCATTCTCCGGAAATGCTGAATAAACTGTCAGCATCGCCTCAGGCAGCTTTTCCTGAATGATAACGCGGTTTTCTTCCCGGGTAAAGACTTTCACCATGCCCGCGCCTGCTCTCATACAGCTTTCCGCGCACAGAAGCGCCGCTCCGCACATGGCATAGCTGCCGGCTATGATCAGTATTTTGCCGAATGTTCCCTTGTTTCCCCCGGGCTCCCTTCTTCTGATCAGTTCCGAGATGTCTTCACGCTCCGGCATGACCATCTCTGGTATCTCGCCTCCGTCACAGGTAAAACTCCTGTCATGGATCCCGATCTGCCGCAGGATCGTTTCGCCGCAATAGCTGCATCCGGGATACAGAAAGTGTCCCCTCTTATAATAAGCAAAAGTCACGGTAAAGTCGCACTTGACGGCACAGCCCATCACCGCTCCGTCCTCCGAAGAAATACCCGACGGAAGATCCAGTCCCGCCACGCTGCAGCCCGTCCGCGCGCGATATGCGTTTGCCGCCTCCGCGATCACTGCAGCGGTTCCTGTCAGAGGTCTTCCGAGTCCCGTTCCGAAGAGCGCGTCGACAATAACGCACGGAGCGAACGCTCTCATCCTGTCCTCGTCAAAAGGCTCCGGTTTAATCCCATAGGCCTCGAGAATCCTTCTCTGTGTCCACGCTGAGCTCCCCTTACGGGGCTCCTTAGGATCAAGGAGCAGAAATTGTACCATGTATCCTCTGTCAATGAGAAGTCTTCCGACCGCCAGGCCGTCCGCGCCGTTATTGCCGGGTCCCGCCAGGATCGTGACTCTGGCAGGAGCCCGAAAGCGCTTTGTGATCTCATCCGCTACCGCAAGCGCCGCTCTCTCCATCAGAACAATGGACGGGATCCCCAGCACCTGCGACGTATTCGCGTCCGCATCAGCCATCTCATGCCCTGTAAGCAGATATTTCATCGTTCCATCCTCTCCCCGAATACCCGGGCTCTCCGGGATCTGTCCCGTATCGTCCCCCATAAAAAAGCCTTCCCCGAATCACTCCGGGAAAGGCATTCGCATACTGATCCCGATACAGCCAGGACTGTATCAGTTCTCATTCTCGTGGCGTCTTATGTTGTAGGACAGCTTCATCAGGCTGTCCTGAAGATGCACGCTCTCTACCTGTATCCTGTCCGGAACTTTCAGGTCCACATGGGCAAAATTCCATATAGCCTTGATCGGAGTCTCCGTCAGTATCTGCGTGATCTCAATGGCCGCCGCTTTCGGAACGGTAAGCACCGCAATATCAATATGATTCTCCACAATGAATCCTGTCATCTGTTCCATCGGATAGATCGGAACATTTGCGATCTTCCTGCCTTGGAGCGAAGGACTTATGTCAAACGCGCCTTTAAAAGAGAACCCCCGGTTCTTCAGATTCATATAATTGACCAGAGCCTGCCCGAGATTTCCCGCACCGATCAGGATCATATCATGCTGCTGATCCAGACCGAGGATCTTTCCGATCTCTTCATATAGATAACTGGTGTTGTATCCGTACCCCTGCTGACCGAAGCCGCCGAAATTGTTGAAGTCCTGCCTGATCTGCGAGGCAGTGACGTTCATGATCCTGCTAAGTTCCTGTGATGAAATCCTCTCGACGCCCTCATTCTTCAGATCGCCGAGATACCTGTAATAGCGAGGCAATCGTCCGATGACTGCCTGTGAGATCCCCCGTTCTTCCACTACGCCTCTGTTGTCCTTTCTTTGCTACGGCTTTGTCACTGCGCACTCTGTAAAGAAGCGGCAGGACTTATGTCGTTCCCTTGTCTATTTTATTATATCGACTTGTCAAAAACACGTCAATTCTAAAAACCTTAACCGTCCCTGACCTCCTTCGAGGTTTGACTTATTGCTCTGTTTTCTATATCATTGGGAATACCGGCATATCCGGATGAATGATAAGACGAAAAGAGAAAACACTTATGATCCTTGCGTGTCATCATATCAGTAAAGAATACCCTGAAAACGTGGTCCTTCGGGATGTCACTTTCCATCTTGAACGAGGAGACAAGGCTGCTCTGATCGGTATAAACGGGGCCGGCAAGACCACCCTTCTAAGGATCATCGTAGGTCAGGAAAACGCTGACGAGGGATCCGTTTCCTTTGAGAGGGACTGCAGCTACGGCTATCTTGCCCAGAACCAGGGGCTCTCTTCCGAGCGCACTGTCTATGAGGAAGTGCTCTCAGTCAAACAGTATCTGATCGATATGGAAGAAAAGCTGTCAGAATACGAGAAGCAGATGGAAGTCCTGAAGGGAGAGGCCCTGACCATTACCATAGCGGAATACACCGATCTTCTCCACCGCTTTGAGCGTGAAAACGGCTACGCGTACAAGGGCGAAGTACTGGGAGTCCTCAAAGGTCTCGGCTTTACTTCCGGGGATCTGGATCAGAAAGTATCCACCCTCTCCGGAGGGCAGAAGACCCGGGTGGCGCTCGGCAAACTTCTTCTGCAAAAGCCTGACCTGCTCATGCTCGACGAACCCACGAACCATCTTGACATGAACAGTATCCGCTGGCTCGAGACATACCTGATGAATTACAAGGGCACAGTGCTTGTGGTATCCCACGACCGTTACTTTCTCGACAGAACTGTTAATAAGATCATCGAACTTGAGAACGGCCGCAGCATGATGTTCGGCGGCAACTATTCCGCATACGCCGAGCGCAAAAAAGCGCTGAGGGAACAGCAATACCACGCCTACATGAACAACCAGGCCCAGATCCGCCACCAGGAGGAAGTCATCGAGAAACTCAGGCGTTTCAACCGCGAGAAATCGATCCGGCGCGCGGAGAGCCGCGAGAAAATGCTCCAGAAAACGGAAGTCCTTGAAAAGCCCGTGGAGCTGCGCGACGACATGCATCTCACTTTTACGCCCTGCATAAAGAGCGGACGGGAGGTCCTGAGCGTAGACGATCTTGCCAAGTCCTACGGAGAGAAAAAGCTGTTCTCCGGTATCTCCTTCAAGATCCGCAGGGGAGAACACGTAGCACTGATCGGTGACAACGGAACGGGCAAATCCACGATCCTGGGCATTCTCAATGAAGTGGTCGCTCCTGACAAAGGCGTGATCCGTCTTGGTACCAATGTCCATATCGGCTATTACGATCAGGAGCACCATGTGCTCCATGACGATAAGACCGTGTTCGAGGAGATCTCCGACGAGTATCCTTCCATGAACAACACTCAGATCAGGAGCCTGCTCGCCTCCTTCCTCTTCACGGGAGAAGAAGTGTTTAAAAGGATCGGCGACCTGAGCGGCGGTGAGAAGGGCCGTGTATCCCTGGCTAAGCTCATGCTCTCCAAGGCCAATTTCCTGATCCTTGACGAGCCCACGAACCATCTCGACCTTGTCTCCAAGGAAGTGCTGGAAAACGCGCTCAACTCCTATGAGGGAACCGTCCTTTATGTCTCCCATGACCGCTACTTCATCAACCACACGGCAAGCCGGATCCTGTCTCTTACAAAGACCGTTCTGCTCAACTACCCCGGGAACAACGCGGAAAAGGCGCCGGAGCGCTTTATCGGAAATTATGATTTTTATCTCGAGAAATCAGCTCAGGTGGAGGAGACACTCCTTCAGGATGCCTATAGAGACGGACAAGGCGTACAGGACACCGCTCCCCAGGGGAAAGCTCAATCTTTTGCCCAGGGAGAGCGCAGCGCGGCAGGCGGCTCCGCTTCCACAGAGAAACTCAGCTGGGCACAGCAGAAGGAAGAGCAGGCAAGACAGCGAAAGGCCGCCAATGACATGCGCAAGTGCGAGGAAAAAATAGCCTCCGCTGAGGAGCAGATCGCCTCCCTCGAGGAGAAAATGGCAATGCCGGAGAATTACTCGGATGCCGTAAAATTCGGGGAACTGGCCCGGCAGAAGGAACAGCTTGAGGAAGAACTCTCTTCGCTCTATGAGCAGTGGGAAGAACTCGGCGAGAGCGCGGAATGAAAAAACGAAAAAAACGGGAACTGCGGCTTCAGTGTCACAGTTCCCGTTTATTATTTCCGCTTAAGCAGATCACGCGTTCATTTTTCCGTCAAGTGTTTCCTTGATCGCAAGGATAAACTCTTCTGTTCCGAGTTTCTCGACATCGGGGATCGTTGTGATCAGAGCGAGGTCGCCGGTCATCTTTCCGGACTCGATCGTCTCAAGAGTTGCCTCGTCAAGCTTGTCGGCAAAATCCTGCAGAGCCTGGTTTCCGTCCAGCTCGCCCCTCTTTCTCAGAGCGCCGGTCCATGCAAAGATCGTCGCCACGGAGTTGGTAGAGGTCTTCTCTCCCTTGAGATGCTTGTAATAGTGTCTCTGGACAGTGCCGTGAGCAGCCTCATACTCAAAGTATCCCGCAGGGGAGACAAGGATGGATGTCATCAGCGCGAGAGATCCGAAACTTGACGCCATCATGTCGCTCATAACGTCACCGTCATAGTTCTTGAGCGCCCACACAAATCCGCCCTCAGAGCGCATAACACGGGCTACCGCGTCATCGATCAGAGTGTAGAAATAGGTTGTCCCGATCGCTTCAAATTTCTCTTTATACTCCTCGTCGTACAGTTTCTGGAAGATCTCCTTGAAATGTGTATCGTAGGTCTTGGAAATAGTGTCCTTGCAGGAGAACCAAAGATCCTGTTTGACGCTGAGCGCGTACTCGAAGCAGCTGCGCGCAAACCCCTCGATGGACTTATCCGTATTGTGGATGCCCTGAATGATGCCGGGGCCTGAGAACTTGTGGATCATCTTGCGCGTCACAGTTCCGTCCTCAGCGGTAAAGATGATCTCTGCCGTGCCTGCGCCCGGAACTCTGATCTCGGAGTTCTTGTAAATGTCTCCATACGCGTGGCGGGCCATCGTGATAGGCTTTTTCCAGCTGCGGACATAAGGCTCGATCCCTTTTATAAGGATCGGCGCCCTGAAGACTGTCCCGTCGAGTAAAGCGCGGATCGTCCCGTTCGGGCTCTTATACATCTTCTT
>OCTX012094005.1_pt1 | contig 15088 bp, 8 predicted proteins | sample 1539691 | NCBI WGS metagenome assembly OCTX01 (sample SAMN02144231, study PRJEB22623) | gut metagenome | biome: sheep rumen | host: Ovis aries | place: New Zealand | reverse complement strand
TGTATAAATATTTGTCCGGTTTCCGCCGTAGGGACGGACCGGAACGCCTTCTTACGGAGGCGAGATAAGGTGGGTGATCGAATGATACAGATCATTATCGGGATCGGAGTGGTACTTGCTCTGACAATCGCTCTTGCCGTGCTGCATAAACGCAGACGTGCGGTCTGGGTGAGTGTGGCGGCGTGTATGTCTGCGGCACTTGCAGGCGGCATTCTGTGCGCAGTCAGTGAGATAGAGCCTATTGATCCCGACAGCGGAACTTATCTGAGCAGTGGGGATGAAAAGAGCAGCAGTTCATCTTCCGCCTCATCAGATGAGGATGCGGAAGGCTATCTGGATGTAGTAAGATGCCTTCTGGACGACAACGACGTTCCGGGTGCTCAGCAGATCCTGAAGGAGTACGGCGAGAATATCGGTTACAGCAGCGATTATCTCAGGATAGTGGCTGATATGTATGAGTATACCGAACTCCCGGAAAGAGCAGAGATGCTGAGGGATTCTCTCGGCGAGACCTCAGAGAAGCCCGGCAAGACAGAAAAAAAGAAGAGCAAGCGCGAAAAGAGCGCCGAAGCTGCTGCAAAGGCATATCACGCCATAAGTGCTCTCACCGCCATTGAGAACAACGGCGGATACTATGGCAGTGAAGACAGAACGGAGCTTTATCAGAGCATAAAGGATTGGGCGGATTCAGGCTATGTCTATTCTGACCTTCCGGCACTGAACAAGGCTCAGCTGGCGTCTGAACTTTATCTCCACGAGTACACTCAGATCGCCAAGCGCGTAATGGAATCCCCTGACGGCAACAGCCTCATCGTTGCTTCACAGCTCATAAGGAACGGACGCATCAGCGAAGGCTCCATGAGCGAAGGCTTCCTCAATAAATCCGAGAAGGCAGATGCGAAGAAGGTGCTGGAGCTGCTGGAGAGCGAACTTGATAAGGACACTTACAGCGACGAGGATCGCGAATACCTCGAAACTCAGGCTGAAACTCTCGACAAGACCATAAGCGGCGAGATCGACATGCTCAGCTACATCATCGACAAAATGGAAAAAGAAGCCGAGACCGATGCGGTAACAGCCGCAAAGGTGTGTCTCGAACTTGCTGATATCGCCTACTCCAAGGGCGACAATGCAGCCGCATCCAAATATCTGGAAAAGGCGCTGAAAATGGCTTCCCAGTCTACGGACGCAGCTTTTGCCGAAATAGTAGAGCGGATAAACGATATCGTGTTCCGTTCGGACGATCCTGAGGCGAGAAAGAGCCTTTCGGGTTACGTTGAGGAAATGGAGAGGAACCGTATGCCGGAGGATATCCCTTCCATAGATACGGACGCTCTCGACGGCGTTTCCGGATATGTGCCGGAGGATGACTACTCCGAGCCGGAAGAGGAGAACAGCGGAAACATCGGTTCATCTCTGCCCTTCGGAAGAGACAGGGAAGAAAACCGTGAGGAAAGCGAATATTACGGTCAGGACGACGGATATGGCACTCCGCCCAGCCCGGCAGACACAGCTCCCGAAGAGACAGTCAACGACAAATCCTTCTCTGAGAATGTTACTGATACCCTTAACCAGATGGCAGGCTCAGTGAATATACTTTCTATCGACACAAGCAAATTCCCGGCTATGACAGCGATAGTTGCTGCCGATGAGAACCTTGTGAGCGATGCCGAGAGCTTCAAGGAGCACATGAACGTCACCGATGCAGGCGTGAAGATAGACAACTACAGCGTTGAGAAAATGGAGTACCAGAGCGTCAACGTATTGCTTGTCTGCGACGATTCCGGAAGCATGAACGGTTCACCGAGAGATGACCTCTGCAATGCGGTCAAGACTTTCGTTGAAAACTCGGATGACAATGTAAAGATAGGCATGGTGCCTTTCGCTGACGGCATAAAGGAGGATTTCGTATCACCTCTCGGCTCTTCAAAGGAGAAGCTGAAAGCAGGAGCAGATTCTCTCTGTGCAAGCGGCGGAACGAATATATACGGCGCTGTGACTTATGCGAACGCACTTTTCACGGCTAACAGCGATGAACTGAACATCATGATACTCATGAGCGACGGTCAGGACGGCATGCCGAATCCTCAGCAGTTCGACGAACTGCGTTCCACATGCGTCAGCAGGAACATCTCGATCTATACCGTCGGACTCGGCGGAGGTGCAGACGCAAATCTTCTGACTGAGTACGCAAACCACTGCAACGGCACATATTTCTATGTAAACAGCTCGGAGTCCATAAATGAGTTCTACAACTTCATTTACAATCTGAGCAAGAACAGATACCGCGTGACCTTTGATGCAGTAGACACCTTCCAGGTGGACAGAATGCTCGAAGTGGATTACGACGATTCACCTTCTATCCGTGACCAGCAGACCTACTCGCTCTTCAATGACGACCTCAAGGAAAAGCTGAGGGATGAATGCAGCGTGAGTGTGGGCGATGTTGTCATAAACGGACTGAAGGAAAAGATGATATACCCCACAGATTATGAGCAGCCGGTTACCATGATAGGAGCAGGCTTTGAAGCAGACGCCCAGATGTCTGTTGAACTCCATGGTGCCGATACCTACTCCTGCACAGTGGAATATGTGGACGAAAACACCGCAACGGTGAAGATCCCGGGCAAGGTGCCTGTGGGACTTTACGATGTCTACATAACCTACAATGACAGAAGAGCAGTATTCAACAGCGGACTCATAGTCTCCGGCGGAGACACCAACGTTGTCAGGTTCGGCGAATATGTATTCACCGCCTCCAACGTGAACAGATCAGGCAATACAGTAGTGATGTCAGGCGTGGTACAGCTCAACGGCTGGCTGGGATTCACCGATCCCGTAAAGCTCACAGGCGATCTGGAAAACGATTACAACGTGAACATGGAATTCGGAAACACCTACATGTACTACACAGATACATCCATAGGCGGACTTTCCGGATACTACGCAAGCAAGGGCTATATATCACACCTGCCAAAGAACGGCAGTCTGAAGCTCTACAACGATCCGACAGTTGACGGTTCATCGGATGAATACCCTGTTGAGGCAATGCCGGTGGACATGTATTCTGTACTTGACCTCCTGAAACTTGAGCATGACCGTGCAGGTCTGTCTATATATCCGGACCGCGCGGAGATCAGTTTCGATTCCTTCACATCTGCGCTCCCGTTCCAGGGCAAGATACTCTCTGTTACAGGCAATGACGACATCTACCATTACACAGCAGATGCCGACGCAAAGATAATCTACAGCAAGGACAGGATAGACTGCGCAATAGAAGTGAACTTCGGAAACAACAAGCCAAAGGATGAGATGAAAACGCTCAAACTCGGCAACATGAATTTCTATGCGAGCCCGGGCAGCGCACAGTTCAAGATAGACACGAAGTCCGGCGATGTATCGCTGAAGATGACAGCAAATCTCGCTACCATAGCGGACGGAGTCGGCTTTGAGATCGCTATGAAGGACTGGAAGCTGGATAAGATAATGTTCATGGCTGATTTCGATATCAACGTGACTGTATGCTACATACCGCTGACCATAAGCGATTTCAAGCTGGGCATACAGGATCTGAGCAAGGTAAATCTCTCAGAGGACTGGACTTCGCTGTTCAGCGCTGAACTGGTCGGAGGCTGTGATCTTTCAATGGCTAAGGTATCAGCTTACGGCAAGGGACTGGAAAAGTGGGTAGGCGATGTGAGCATACTCGCACTGGACGATATGGAATTCGGATTCAGACTCAAAGAACCGAGGATACGCGCAGAAGCTACAGCAAAGGCTCTCGGACTTGTAGAGGTAGGCCATGCAAAGCTCCAGCTGGGATTCGGTCTGGATTACGAAAATCCGCTCTTCGTGCTTCAGGATGAGCCTAACGGCTTCATCGGCGAAGTGGGAGTAGGATTCAAGATAGACGAGGATAATTTCCTGTTCGACGTATCAGGAAGCGTAAATCTTGCGCTGACGGATCAGGCTATCGGACTGTGGATAAACGGCAATTTCCATACCAAGATAGGCTGGTGGATATTCGTGGACGAGAGACGTGCAGAAGGCAATGTATACCTCGGCTGGTACAGACAGCATAACGGAGGCTACGCATTCGCAGTTCTCGCACACGGTCAGTCATCAGGCGGCGATGTCTCATTCGAAGTGGTATGGGGCGAAAACGACGGAGCATTTGCTTCGCACAAATTCTGAGGAAAGGAAGGCTGATGATGACACTTACATACAATAACGTGAAAAAAGCGGTATGCGGACTTATATCTGTTATCGCGCTGTTCGCGGTTTTCTGCGGCTTTCCATTCAGAGCCGATGCAGCTGAGGCAAAGCTGGTAACGCTGGAAAACTATTCGGACATCACCATAATCGTGGGATACGATACCGAAAAGCCCAAGGTCGCATTCATAGCACCGAACGACCAGAGATACGAAAAAGAAGAGGACTTCGATCAGGTCATCGAAGGCGATAAAATGATCTATTACTGCATCTCCGACGCAATAAGCGGCGACTGGAAGGTGGAGTACGACAAAGGCAAGAACAAGAACATCACAATAGACGTTGTGCCGTGGCACAAGGAGATAAAAGTAAACTCTTTCGCCTTTGAAACAGAGGCGAGAGAGGATTACCCTCTCCCTTACGTCAAGGGAAAATTCACAGTTGAATATGAAGGCAGCTACAGGTACATACTCAGCGCAGTCATAGCCGACGCTGACGGAAATGTGCTCAACAAGCTGAATATGTACGAAGGCTCGGGCTATAATTCGGGTGAGAATTCATTCTCGGTATATCCGGATATGCTCCCGGACGGCGAATACCTTCTCGCGCTTGAAGTGTATGCGGAAGACGGCACCGGCACAGAAGTCAGAGACAGCATCTCTGCTGACAAAACGCTGACTGTTGCCGGCAATACGACACAGGGCGACAGCTCCTGCATGAAGCTTTACTGCGACATGACGGATCATCTGCTGGATGTGGAGTTCGACGCATCTGCTCAGGAGATAAACTGCCGTGAGTACGCGCTGATGATAGTTCAGGGCGATAGCCGCCAGTACCTCAGCATGCAGACCTACGATACGGCAGTGTTCAGCGACCGCGTGATATTTGATCCCGCAGACGGAGATATCACAGTGCAGGTAAACGCCAAGGACTATTACGGCAAGTACATCTCATGGTCCGAGACCTTCACTCCCGAAATGCCCATAGCACTGTCCATAGAGACACCCGAGGTCACCAACGACCTCAACGCGGTCATTGATTTTGACGCCGGCGAGGGCTCTTATCCGGGAACCATAGTGGTGGGCGAAAAGTCCAAGAACGTCCAGTTCACCGGCAAGAACAAGGCACAGGTGAGCCTTGAGACCATGGAAGTCAACGAAGTGGAAGTCCGCGTCATAAAAGGACAGGTAGCGTTCTTCATAAAGAAGCGCATATCTGTCGACACCATACCTCCGGCAATAGACATCTACGGTGCATCAGATGATATGGTAACAGCTGAGAGCGAAGTAGTATTCGTGGGAACTACGGATACAGAAGCGGTGTTCACATGCAACGGCGACGAAGTGGAACTGGATTCCCACGGAAGATTCAGCATAACCAAAGACTTGGATGAAGACGTGAACGAGTTCAGGTTCGAAGCTGCTGACAAGGCAGGAAACAGCACGGTGAGAGTTGTCCGTGTCTCAAAGACGGCTGCCGGAACTACAAAGAGCAGCTCATCCTCAAAGGGAAGCGGCATACTGAAACTGTTTGCAGCAATGGGCTTGACTTCACTCTATGCGCTCATAGTCGGCGGCATCTCGATACTGGTGCTGAAACGGAAGGAGAAGAAGATGAAGAAGGCTTCATCCGTTCTCACAGTCCTCACAGTGTTCGCAGTGTCACTGATATTCACATTTGCCGGTATTGGCGCATGGCAGCTCCATTCGCATTTCAGCAAGGACAAGGAGCTTTCCGGAAGCAGTCTCGTAGATATGCTCAGAAGCTCGCCCATGTCTGATATCGCGGCAAAGATAGATACCAGCAAGGAATTCCTGTACAGCTCGTACATTTCCTTCGGAATCGCTGCTGCAATAGCTCTGCTGCTCGCGGTCTGCTTCATCGTAAAGAGACAGATAGCAAAGCGCAAGGGCAGAAAGAACAAGAACTGATAATTTCAAGACCGCCGGGGGCATCATGCTCCCGGCTTTTTTTACTCAGAAACAGAAGGGCAACTGCGATTTGGTGATTGTGAACAAAAAATCCGAAAAATATTTGGCGGAAAAATGAGCCATTTGGCTCATGCTTTTAAGTAGATATATATGATATAATAAATAATAAAAACAAGACCTTCTGTTTTCGATAAGGAGTGATCTGTATGAAAAAAATGATAAAACGAGCAGCAGCGGCAGCTTTGTCACTTTGTATGCTGGGCGGTGCTTTAAGTTTCGATGCACCGGCGTTCAGGAAATGTTCTATAACAGCGAATGCCTATACCAATTATAAGAGCTTCGATTACTATGATTATCCTGATGGAACGGGAAAAATAGTTCTGAAGAACAATGTGGAGCTTGAACGCTTAACAGACTTTGAGTATAGAGGTGATGTCACAGAAATTTATTCATCTAAAGGTACTGTGCTTCCGGAAAACTGTGCAGGAATGTTCAATGGTTATAACAACTGTACTAACATAGACCTGTCGAATGCAGATACATCCAAAGTCACGAATATGAGTAAAATGTTTGCCAATTGTACTTCTCTCGAAACAATTGATCTGAGCGGATTTGATACGGGAAAAGTCACAAATATGAGCAATATGTTCTTTAACTGCTCTGAAATTTACGCACTTGATCTAAGCGGATTTGATACGAGCAATGTTACGAATATGTGTAATATGTTCAAAAAATGCTCATCACTTTACTATCTCTATCTGAACGATTCTGGCTTGACCAGTTTTGATACAAGCAGTGTTACTGACATGAGCGGAATGTTCTCCGGTTGTTCCAGCCTTTTTAATACCGAAATGGAACGATTTGACACAAGCAATGTTACCAACATGGCTTTAATGTTCTATGGCTGCTCCCAGTTGTATGAACTTGATCTCAGTGGTTATGATACAAGCAAAGTTACTTCCATGGCTGAAATGTTCAACGGCTGTTCTAACCTTGTACATCTTGATGTTAGCAGCTTTGATACGAGCAGAGTTACTGACATGAGCTCAATGTTCTGTAATTGTTACAGACTTGATAATTATTTAGTTCATAAATTTGATGTAAGTGGATTTGACACAAGTAAAGTTACTGACTTTTCATCAATGTTCCGCAACTGCACCAGTCTGTACACTCTTGATCTGAGAAACTTTAATACGAGCCGGGCTGTTGACATGACCTCGATGTTCTCCGGCTGTTTAGCTATTTACATGAATCTGAGCGGATTTGATATGAGCAAGGTGGAAGGCTATATGGACATGTTTTCAGGCTGTAATGACATGAGATGCTTCGCTGTCGGAGATAAGTTCGGCAACATAACTGACGATCATCAGCTCCCTAATAAAAACGGATGGGCGAATGCGAAAAATCTCAACCTTGTCGTAAGTGGTACGGGTGAATGTGCAGAGATAAAGAATACCGGCAATAACACTTATTACCGTTATGATACGCCGCCGTTCCGCATTACCGAACAGCCGCCGGAGATCGTATATTACGATAGCTATAGGACCGCACATATCACGCTGAAGGCGGAAGGTACAGGACTGAAGTACGAATGGTACTACAAGACTCCGCACGATACTCAATTCATACTGGACGATTATTTCACCGGTGAAGAATGGACGGGCAGCTATGATTTCTACGGCTATGCTTATGAAACAGGTCTGACAAGCTGGTATGACGGCACTGAGATGTACTGCGTCATAAGCAATGAAGCCGGCGCAAAGCTCACCTCGAATCATTTCACCCTGAAAATGTATAAGGAAGACGTGGACAGGAATATCACAGTCCGTCTGCCGAAGGTAGGTGAGACATATGCGGAATATATGGCTGACAAGAGCAGCATCGTTCCGGCAGAGCTGATATTTGATAAAGAAAGGTTCTGGATAGATGAGGCTGATGCCAACGGTCGATTTGTTCTTCAGCCCAACGGCTTGTATCCCATTGAAGATGATAACTATGTATTCAAGGCAGGCAGAAGATACGTCTTCGTTTTCAACATGTACCTGCCGGAGTATGTTTCCCCAAGCGTGATATACCAGTTTTACAGCAAGGGACTCATCGTCAACGGCAAGGAAACCGGTTCATCAGATGGGGTGGACGAGGGAGATCTGTATTTCACGGTTGTATGGACTTCTCCCGTTCTGGAGGGCGGACTGCTCAAAGGCGATGTGAACGCGGATCACGCGTTCAACGTTGCTGATGTTCTGCTGATGCAGAAGTGGCTGCTCGATTTGCCGTATATCCAGCTTATCGACTGGAAAGCCGGAGATATCTGTTCCGATAACAGGCTCGATGCGTTCGACCTCTGCCAGATGAGGAGGATGCTGGTGAAAGGGTGATGCTATCCGGAAACCAATATCTGCATGTGACGTATGTGTTTGGCAGGCGCGATAGGATTTGCTGATAGCTACAACCGCCGCAGCACCCACTTTTTCTGCGCCGTTTTTCTGGGCGCTGCCCGGGTGTTACTCGGGTGATGCCTATCGTTTTTTACAGTTTTCCACAACGCCATATAAAAACAATCAAAACCACCCGTTTTACGGGTGGTTTTGATTTATAACTGTTGAACCCCTCCTAGCGCTACTGTGTAATCATGCAATCGCAGACCTCGCATTCCTTTTCGCAGCCGCATTTCATCCACTCGTCGCAGGAGAAGCTTTCGCTCAAACGTCGCAGCACACGAAAGATATGCCATAGCACGACTGCCGGACGGTACGCCTTTGCTGCCGGCTCGCTGTAAACTCCGTCCACCAGTGCCACAGCCTTGTACGCTATATCGAGGAACTTAGCGTTCTTAGCACCGAAAAGCTCATACGACAGCCTGTAGAGCCAGTTGACGGCGCTTTCCCTGCCCAGCTTGCAGCGGTATTTCACATACAGACATAACAGCAGCGCGAATACATTATCCGCATATATCGCCTCGTCGCGGTCGTCCCAATGCGTGAAGACCGACTGTGCAGTCAGACGGGCACGGCGGAGGAGCTTGCAGTCCGGAAATCCCATTGCCTTTGCAGCCAGCAGAACAGGGTTTGCGAGCATATTTTCATTATAGGAATAGAATTGATCAGTGAACGCGGAGATAAGGCTTCCCAGTACAGCGTCAAGGTCATCGAGAATGCTGCCTTTGAGGTGGGCGTAAGGCGTCGACTCGCTGAGAACAAATCCTTTAGCGTTATGGGCGGCGTTCCAGAAATCCTTCTCCTCGCTGTGCCTGAGCTTGCATATAAACAGGCTGTCGCGCTTCTTCATGGGGAAAAGGCAGAGATAGACCGCGGTCTCAAGGACGGTATCAAAGAACCTGCCCGCGTCATCGAAATCTTTGGAGAAGCTTTCAGCGGACCGGAGCAGCCGTTCAAGCGCTGCTTTATCGAATACCGGCGCTGTATCGGGAACTATGTTGAAGTCAAGCTGATGAAAAAAGGTGTCCTCGCTCATGCTGTTTCTTCCTCATCTCTGAGCTCGAAGACGTCCTCGAATGCCAAAACGTCCTCCTCTTCCTCATCATTGCCGCTGAAATCGAATACCTCGTCGAACCCGGCGTCGTCCTCGTCCGTTTCCTCATCGTCCTCATCGCTGAAATCGAATACCTCGTCGAATCCGGGATCGTCCTCATCGGCTGCTTCATCGTTTCCAAGCTCAGGAATATCGTCAAAAACGGACCAGTCAGCGTCGCACTTTTCAAACTCCCACTCGTTCTCAAGCATTTTCTCGTAGTATTCATTGAGAGCTTTGAAGATGTACCAGAGCAGTACCGTAAAAGAATACTTGCTCTGTAAGGAGCGAACGCCGATCTTATCCACCAGAAGTATAGCGTCGCCGATCACGTCGAAGCAGTTTTGCGGAGCGAAATCCGTGTACGGCAGATGCTCATACATTAACGAGACCGCATCAATGCGCTTGGCGTTCAGACTGAGAGAGGTATAAATTGCGACTGCCAAGGCAAAAAACGGGTCGTTCAGATAATCCGTTACGCATTCCTCGCCCAGGAACTCGTCAATATTGTACAGGATCTCGTCGTAGTCACGACGGTCAAACAGCTTTTCAAGCTCCTTCTCCGAGCCGCAGACCTTAGCCAGAATTTCTTGGAGAGCCGCTTCTATATCCTGATAAACCGTTTCACAGATATCGGGCTCAAGGTCGTCCTTGCCCGGAAGCCTGTTTACGAACATTCTTGCATAGTGAAGAGCGTAATATGCAGCAGGCCTGTCAGGGTGCAGCAGAAGGCTGAGCTGAGAGAAGAGGCAGTAATCATTCCCGGCCTCGCCGCTGTTTTCAAGGCAGATGCCGGCGACTGCCGCCAGCACGAATGTATTCATATCCAGAAACTCGTCGTTGACGTCAAAGCAATTGACCGCTCTTTCATAAGGGATAGCAAAAGGATCGAAGTCCTCATCAAAATCAGAAAACGCCCTGCCGAAGTCATATTTGTTATTCATAATTATTTTCCTTTCATTTCAGCGGCTCGTCAGCCGCGGTAAAACTCAGGAGCTCCTTGTTGTGATGCCATTATACACTATTGCGCAAAGCGCTGTCAAATGTCTGATCACGAAAAAAAACGGAGATGTAGGCAGATCATTTTGCATATGTCGATGCAAAAACGTATGATGTCCTGATGAACGTCACGAATTTTCGAGATTTCTATATATTTTTCATATACCCATATATATAGCTGCGGGAGTTGCTTTTTGGTTTCGTCGATTATTGCGCAACGATATCCTCTTCGCCGCATACTTGGCGAAAAAGCACATATTTCAGCTTGCAATTTATGCAACGTGCTGATTTTCTCGAAGATTTTCTCAAAAACCAGATTTCTTTCTTGACAAACCCTCAAATTGCGTGTATACTGTAAACAGAAAGAGCAACGGTTTCGCAATGTGGTTGCTCAATTCGAAACGTCATTTATTATTTTTATAAGGAGGTAATCTTTATGTTACAAAAAAACGATAAGGTTATAGTAAAAAAGAAATTCGACGGCATCGTCGAGGGAGTGAACCGGCATTATAAGACTGTTAGTGTTGTTTATGACGGTGGTTCACGGCACGAGACCTTCCCTTGGGGAGCATATGAGATCGAGCCGGTAACACCGGACCCTGAGTGGGACAACGAAAGAGCTGCTCTGCCTGCGAAAGTAAAACCGGCTCAGCCTCAGGCTCAAGGTTTCTCGCAGAATTACTGGATCCTCGTTCAGCCTAATAGCGCTGACGAAGTCGAAATCGACCTGGGATCGTTTCTCAATAAGAATCCCCATTATTTAATGTATATATGGTCACCTGATATAGATGCTTGGCGTTACCAGAATATTAAATTCCTAAAGACTGGAGATATTGTTTTCCATGTTGATGGTACTGGCATTTTCGGAGTAAGCCGCGTTACAGAAGATCCCTTAAAGACCGGTGTTCCTTGCCCTTATGTAACAAACGCAACATATAAAAATATGAAAGGTGCAGAACGAAAAGTCGATTTCCATAAACTGATTAAGCCTATTGACCTTAACAATAACAATATGAAAAATTTTATAGACCAACATTATATATCTGGTGTTGTGGGTATACCTTCTGCTTTTCAGAAAGGTGGTACCATACATCAGGGCTCATACCTGCATCGGCTTGAGAAAGAAATCGCAAAGAAATTTGTTAGCATCGTTAAAACAGGAAATCTCATCATAGACAAAAATTTCGTTAATAATTTACCGCAAGTGATATAAGAGGAGGACTGAATAATGCTCAAACGAATCGAACTCTACGACCAGTGCGGAAAATGCTATGAGGTCGAGTCAAATATTGACCTCTCTACAGTCAGCAGAATCGTTATAAAGTTTGAAGACGGCAGCTATGAAGCATTCGCCTCCGAAAATACTGACACTGCACCTCGTGCGAAAACTGTCCCTAAAAACGACTCACCGGTCTCGAACCGTGTGCAGTATATGCTCGATATCATCAGAGCTATAAGGGGAAAACTTAACGACAAGGCGATAAACAACATTGATAAGGTCAGAGGAGCCTATAACGAAGCGGTCAGGGATTATGCGGGTAAAACCGGCTTAACAGAACCTTCGATCAAATCCAAATTCATCAGAAGCGTCCCCCATGACTTTAACGGGAATAAGACCGATTTTTGGTTAGAATTTTTAGCTGGCAATAAGCTCAGCGAGCTCAGGCAAGAGCTCAGAAAGAGCTGTGACAAAACCAGAACCCAAAATGCTGACATTGATGCTATTGATAAGTTTTTCAATAACATCTGATGCGTACCCCCTTGCCTCAGAAAAACAAAAAACCTCGCAGGATAGCCCTGCGAGGCGATTTTTCGTATAGTCCCAGTTGGGATAAAATTATCTCTTTGGTAACCAAGGGCACGGATTTTAGCCGATTCAAACGGTGGATTGGGTGCTGTTTGGGTGTTATGTATCAGCTTCCAGAATGTTTTTTTCTGATCGTAGTTGTCCGTTCTCAAAATACATATGATATTTTTGATTAATAAATTCTCTAACATCATAATTGTAAGTTACACCGTCAATAGTGACTTTGCCTTCATCAAATCCTTTTAATCGTTTAGCCATAATTATATAATCAGCTATATTTCTTCTTTGTTTGCTTTGTACAGACGAAGGAACCTCTTTTGAAATCTCAGCCTTCTGAAATAAATCATTAAGATTGTTGTTTCTGCTGTTTATATCGTTATTTTCCGTTATTACACCAAGATATATGTTCTTTTTGTTTAATTCGTGTTTCGTTATCTTTTTTACACAATATTCAGAGTCTTCAATGCAACTTTCCCATTGCAAAACAAGTTTGTAGATAACATCTATACCTGAAAGTGCCTTTTTTAAATCATATAAATAAACATTTACTGGATTATTCGTCCCGAAATAGTAATAAGACATATCAACTGTTTTGGCATTATCCATAAAGTTTAATTCAAACTCATTGCAAATAATCGCATAAGCTTCATCATCGAATTGAGAATAAATATAAAGATGTTCATCTACACCATCATTTGATTTTACTTCGTGTAAATAGGCTATGTGTGAATTATTAGCTTTATTTATTTGTTTAGGAGTATTTTTGAGCAGTTCAAAAACATCTTCTTTTAATTCTTTTTTTCTTACAGGTTTAGCTCGTAAATTATCAATCATTTCACTCTACTCCTGCAATTTTAAGAGCATCATTGTATAATCGATCATTTGTCCTATTGAAAATATCAAAATCAAAGCCAAATCCAATTGAAAACTTATTTGGCACCTCTAACACTTTAGTTTTACCATTATCTCCAATAACAAACTGGTAAGCATTAACATTATTGGAATTGAGAATATCTGCCGGTTCGTATCCAAGCTTGCTTATTAATTCGTTTTTGTTTTCTTTAAATGAAAGGGATACAAGATTATTGATAGCCGAAGCCATAGTATCACTATGAGTGCTAACTATCATTCGGTATCCTGCATTTATCATTCTAACCAACAAACGTGCTAATTGAAGCTGTTTAGTAGGATGCTGACAAGTTTCTATTTCATCGTAAAGTATGAATTTATATCTTTGAATTCCTGATAATATCTGATAAATGGGTGTTAACTCAGAAACCAAAGATGATGATAAATATATTGGAAGTGAACTTTGCGATGATGCAGGCTTATAACGCATTGTATTCCCCGCTTTTTCCATACTGCCGTTTATTATTTTTTTATCTATAAAGGAAATTATCGCCTTATTATCATCTGATATCATTTCACTTGTCTTATGTTTAAGTAAGAATGTTAAAAAATCATATACAGGTTGTGTTAAGCCAAATTCATTTTCTTCAACCTTAGTATCATCGGCATCATCGATAAAACTTTTACCATTCTCTTTGCTCTCAATGTTATTATTAGCAAAAAAATTTGTATAAAGCAGCATTAAACCAGAACGTGAAGCCGGAAGATATAATATTTGAGTATCCTGAGGATTGATGACACTAAAAGATAGTTTGAATTGATCCAAAACAACGTATGATAAGAATAATGACCTAGCTTGAGAGTTTAGCTGACCAAAAGAAAAGCCAATAAACCGTGCTCTATGAATAGTCTCACCATTTTTGTTGATTAAAACAAATTTTTTGCCTTTGATTTTGGGATAAGAATCAATATCAGAATCCTCTTCATCAGCATCTTTTATTTCTAAACTATAGTCATCAGTTATTTTATTAAATTCAATGGATAAGCTTTCTATTTTTAAATTGCGTGTATGAAATGTCCTTTCAATTATATTCTTTTTATGAACGTCGATAAGTCTGTTTAAATCATTCCGAAAAGCATTGTAAAAATTAGCATCATCTTTTTTGATTTCTATGGAATCATTTGTAATCGAATAGTAGTTAAAATTTTTTAAAAAATTAACGGTAGACTGTTCAAGAATAAAATTTTCCAAGCCATATATTAGTTGCATAAGATAAGATTTTCCTGAATTATTTTCGCCAACAAATATAGTAAGATTGCTCAAATCTATATCGGCTGATTCAATTTTTCCAAAATTTCTTACATGAACAATCATATTACTATCTCCATTTAAGTTATTATACAATATTATATGGGCGGATTTCAATTAATACTATACTGTTTAATTTTACCACGTTTTTAATGGTATGTCAATAAGAATTCAACCTATACTATATGTGATATTATTTCCATAATAGTTTTAAATATGCCTTTCTGTAAATTATATGTGCTTCATCAAATTTAATATTGATCATTTATCAATATTAAAACAGATATAATAAAAACCTCTTGTCCGAATTACTTACAAAGAGGTTTTTATCTAATTATTATATTATCAATTTCGTATTGACTCTGCTAATTGATAGAAAATATATGTGCAGCCATTATAATAGGTATAATATAATTGAATAACAATAATGATGCTATTGCAGGTAAAAAG
>OCTX012244378.1_pt1 | contig 15092 bp, 16 predicted proteins | sample 1539691 | NCBI WGS metagenome assembly OCTX01 (sample SAMN02144231, study PRJEB22623) | gut metagenome | biome: sheep rumen | host: Ovis aries | place: New Zealand | reverse complement strand
ATGCTCCGGGACACCCTGGTAAAGCAGGGGGTGGGCACGGACGGACTGCAGGTCACAGACAAGGCAAATACAACCCTTGCCATCGTGATGGTCAGCCCGGACGGAGAGCGCAGCTTCTCCTTTTACCGCAAGCCGGGCGCCGATACCCTGATCAGCAGGGACCGCGCCGTTAAAGACACTGCGGGTACGGGTATCCTGCATTTCGGCAGTGTCAGCCTGACCGACCCGGCCTGCCGGGAAGCAGTCATCACCGCCATCCGGGAGGCAAAGTCCTCCGGTGCATTGATCTCCTATGATCCGAATTACCGCGCTTCCCTCTGGGAAAGCGAAGCGGCTGCCGTGGAACAGATGCGCGCGGTCCTGCCCCTTTGCGATATTGTAAAAATCAGCGATGAGGAAACTGCGCTGCTGTGCGGTGTACAGGAGCCGGCGGCAGCGCTGGAAAAGCTGACTGCCCTCGGCGTCCGCCTGGCTGTCTGCACGCTCGGTGCGCACGGTGCGATGTGGCGCTGCGGCGAAGAGACCGGAACAGTCCCGGGCTTCAGCGTAAAGGTTGCCGACACCAACGGAGCCGGAGACACCTTCTTCGGTGCTTTTCTGAGCCGGATTGCCGCCCGGGACGGGCTGAACGAACTCTGCGGGAAGGAGATCAGCAGCTTTATTCGCTTTGCCAACAAGGCTGCTTCCCTGACCACCAGCCGGCCCGGCGCGATCCCCGCCATGCCGACCCTGCAGGAAGTGGAGGATGGACTGGTATGAAAAAAGGAATGAACAAGGAATTTACCGACCGGCTCCGCAGGCACCAGGACGAACTGAAATGGCTGTATTGGGAGCTGTATCATTGTGACAAACAGGCCTGGAACTATTTTCTGGATATGCTGTATCGGCTCTGGGAAGAACGGCCTGAAAAACTGAAAATGATGGACCGTGCCCGGGAGGTTTGCCCGGACTGGTACAAGGGCCACGACCTGACGGGTATGCTGATGTATACCGACGCCTTCGCCGGGGATCTGAACGGCGTACGGGACAGGCTGGATTACATTCTTGACTGTGGCGTGAACTACCTGCACCTGATGCCGCTGCTGGAAAGCCCGGAAGGCCGGAGCGACGGCGGCTATGCCGTCAGCGACTTCCGGAAAGTACAGCCGGAACTGGGCACCATGGAGGACCTGGCGAATCTCGCGGATGCCTGCCATGAGCGGGGTATCGCTGTCTGTCTGGATTTTGTCATGAACCATACCAGCGAGGACCACGAATGGGCACGCCGGGCCAAAGCCGGGGAAAAGGAATACCAGCAGCGCTATTTCTTTTATGATGACTGGACCATTCCCAATGCCTATGAGCAGACCGTGCCGCAGGTCTTCCCTACCACCGCGCCGGGAAACTTTACCTGGTGCCCGGAAGTCCGGAAAATCGTGATGACCACGTTCTATCCCTACCAGTGGGACCTGAACTATGCCAATCCGGCAGTTTTCAACGACATGACGGAGAACATGCTGAACCTGTGCAACCACGGCATTGATATCATCCGCCTGGACGCGGTTCCCTATATCTGGAAAGCACTGGGAACCACCTGCCGGAACCTGCCCCAGGTGCACACCCTGGTGCGGATCATGCGGATGGTCTGCGAAATCGTATGCCCTGGCACCCTGCTGCTGGGTGAAGTTGTCATGGAGCCCAGCAAGGTAGTGCCTTATTTCGGAACAGTGGAGAAGCCCGAATGCCATCTGCTCTACAATGTAACCACCATGGCCACCCTGTGGCACACCGTGGCCACAAAGGACACGCGCCTGCTGAAGCACCAGATGGGCCAGGTATTCAGCCTGCCCCACGAATACACTTTCCTCAATTACCTGCGGTGCCACGATGATATCGGCTGGGGGCTGGATTATGATTTTCTGGGCTGGTTCGGCCAGCAGGAAATCCCCCACAAACGGTTCCTGAATGATTACCTGACCGGCAAATGGGAAGGCAGTCCCGCCCGGGGAGAGCTGTACAATGATGACCCGAGGCTGGGGGATGCCCGGCTGTGCGGTACAACGGCTTCCCTCTGCGGAGTGGAAAGCGCTTTGAAGAACAAAGATCAGAAAGCACTGATGAAAGCCCTGGCGCTGGACGAGATGCTGCATGCTTTCATGTTCACCCTCAGCGGTGTGCCGGTGCTTTACAGCGGGGATGAAGTCCTGCAGGAAAACGATTATACCTATCACAATGATCCCCATAAGCAGGAGGACAGCCGTTACCTGCATCGGGGAAAAATGGACTGGAAGAAAGCCGGAAAACGGAAGATGGAAGACACCCCGGAAGGCAGGCAGTTCTCGGCCATTCGCCGGCTGGAAGCTTTGCGCGCCGAACATCCGGTTTTTGATTCGGAGGGCGATGTCTGGCTGGCGGACACAGCCAACGATCATGTCATTGCCATTGGCCGGTATTACCGGGGAGAGCAGCTGATGGCGCTGTTCAACTTCTCGGAGAGCCCCCAGGTAGCTTGGCTGCGGGATGAAAAGATCTACACGGATCTGCTCAGCGGGCAGCAAACGGATGCCGCGGCAATCCGCCTGGAAGGCGGTACATTCCTCTGGCTGCTGCACGACTTCGGAACAGGAGGAACCATCGCATGAATAAAAAACTGATCTTTCTGGATATTGACGGGACACTGACCTCCCCGGGAAGCAATACGCCCCCGGAAAGCGCCATGCGCGCGGTCAGGCAGGCCCAGGCCGGCGGCCATAAGGTTTTTCTCTGCACCGGGCGCAATCCCGCCATGCTGGCTCCGGTCCTGGCGCTGGGTTTTGACGGTGCGGTAGCCGCTGCGGGCGGCTATGTGTTTACCCGGGATGAAGTCCTGTTTGACTGTCCCATGAAAAAGGAAGACTTTGAAACCGGCATGCGCCTGCTGAAGGAAAACGGGGTCTTCCGGACCATTGAGGCGAAGGACACCACCTGGGGAGACGAGGATCTTGGGGATTTCCTGGCGGGTGCCGGCGAGGGAAACAGCGAACTGATTCGCTGGCGCAAGGCCCTGGCCGAGCAGCTGAATATCCATCCGATGAGCGAGTACGACGGCAGTCCGGTCTATAAGATCGTTATCATGTGCAAGGAAATGAAACAGCTCGAACCCGCCCGGGCTGCCCTGGAAAAGGACTATAACTTCGTAGTGCAGGATCTGGCTGCCCGGGGCTGCCTGAACGGTGAGCTGATCAACCGGCAGTTTGATAAGGGCAGGGGGGTTAGGATTGTGGCGGAGCATTACGGTATTTCCCTGGACGATACCGTCGGTTTCGGCGACAGCATGAACGACCTGGAGATGATCGAAACCGTCGGCTATTCTGTCTGTATGGATAACGGGAGCCCGGCCCTGAAGGCGAAAAGCGACCTGGTTTGTCCGGCAGTGGAAGCGGACGGGCTGTTTCAGGCTTTTGCACAGCTCGGGCTGATCTGATCAATTGTTGCGAAATTTGGGAATTTATGGTTTACAGAATTGTATTTTTCCTGTATGCTTAAAAAAGATGGTGGCAATCAACCCGGACAACAACATATTACAGACAGGAGGAAACCTCTATGGCTCTTGATTACCGGAAATGTGCGGAGGAGATCTCTGCCAATATCGGCGGCGGCTCCAACGTCATCAGCGCAGCCCATTGCGCAACCCGTCTTCGCCTGGTCATTGCTGACAACGGCAAGGTGAACAAGGCGGCCCTTGAGAACGTGGACGGCGTAAAGGGAATGTTTGAATCCAACGGTCAGCTGCAGCTGATCATCGGCACCGGCACTGTCAATAAGGTCTATGACGAGTTTCTCTCGGTAACCGGCGTCTCCGCGGCTTCCAAGGATGACGTGAAGAAAGCAGCGGCTTCCAAAATGCCCCTGTGGAAGAAGATTCTGAAAACCCCCGGCGACGTGTTTGTCCCGATTCTGCCCGCCATTGTGGCCTCCGGTCTGATGATGGGCCTGGTGGAAGCGCTGGCAAAGGCCATCCCTTCTTTTGCCAACAGCGGATGGTTCGGCTTCCTCGATATGGTGGCCAATACAGCTTTCGCGCTTCTCCCGGTGCTTGTAGCGGTTTCCGCCGCCCGTGTCTTCGGCGGCAACATTTTCCTGGGCGGTGTTATCGGTATTATGATGGTTCACCCCGCCCTGATGAACGCCTGGACAGTGACGCCTACCAACCAGCCGGCGGTATGGGACTTGGGTCTGTTCGGCATCTCCCAGGTCGGCTATCAGGGTCATGTCATCCCGGTTATCCTGGCGGTGCTGCTGATGAGCACCTTGGAAAAATGGCTGCATAAGCATGTACCGGAGATGATCGACCTGTTCGTCACACCCCTGGTTACAGTTCTCGTCACCGCCTTTGCCACCTTCGTGGTCATCGGACCTATCTTCTCCATTCTGGAGAATTGGGTGCTGCAGGGTGCGGAATGGCTGGTCACCTCCACCGGCGGTATCGGCGCCCTGGTCATGGGAGCCCTGTATCCATGGACTGTGGTCATGGGCCTGCACCATATGTACAACGTCATTGAGGCCGGCATGCTGTCCGGCGCGATGGGACTGAATATCTGGATGCCCATTGCCTCCGCCGCGAACTTTGCCCAGTTCGGCGCCTGTCTTGCGGTAGCGATCAAGTGCCGCAACGCCAAGCTCAAGTCCGTGGCACTTCCTTCTTCCCTCTCCGCCTCCCTCGGAATCACCGAGCCGGCCATCTTCGGTGTAAACTTCCGGTTTATGAAGCCCTTTATCGCCGGCGTAATCGGCGGAGCCGTCGGCGCGCTGTTCGGTTCCCTGACGGGACTGGGCGCGACGACTTACGGCGTCACCGGCATCCCCGGCCTGCTGGCCATCAACAATATCCCGGTTTATGTAATTGAACTGCTGATCGCAGCCGGTATCGCTTTTGTCGTCACCACGGTCATCTGGAAGGAAGAGCAGCCTGAAACAGCCTCCGCCACAGAAGGAACAGCTCCGGCAGTTCCGGAAGCGCCTGCCATCGAGGTTCCCGCCACCTCTGTAATCCGCTGCGCCGCCGGCACGGTGCTCCAGCCGGTAAAAGGCAATGTCATCGCCCGGGAGGCGATCCCGGATGATACCTTTGCCTCCGGTGTCCTGGGAGACGGCGTCGGAATCGAGCCCACAGACGAGCTGGTGGTTGCCCCCTTCAACGGAACCATCTCCTCAGTCGCCGAAAGCCAGCATGCTGTCGGCATTGAGGCAAACGGCATGGAAATGCTGATCCATGTCGGTGTGGACACGGTGAACATGAAGGGCGACGGCTTCAGCTGTCTGGTAAAGGAAGGCGATGAAGTCGTCGCCGGCCAGCCGCTGATCCGGTTTGACCGTGAAAAAATCAGGGCAGCCGGTTACAGCGATACCGTAGCAGTGCTGCTGACCAACTCCGACGACCTGGAAGGCGTGGAGTGCGGCGCAAAATAATATAGGGAAATCAATAAAAGGAGGAAATGTCCATGAAATCTTTTGAGTACACCATCACCGATCCCGTAGGTATCCACGCCCGTCCCGCAGGCATCCTTGTGAAAAAAATCAAGGAATTCACGTCCACTGTCACCGTTATCAAAGGGGAAAAATCCGTCAACGCCCTGAAGCTCATGGCCCTGATGGGAATGGGTATCAAACAGGGAGACACCGTAAAAGTGACCGTTGAAGGCGCGGACGAAGATACAGCCGCGGCTGCTATCGAGGAATTCTTCAAGGCGAACCTGTAAAAAACAGCATCAGCAAACGGCTGCCATAACGACAGCCGTTTGTTGTTCTCACAGAAGGATAAGTAAACGGAGGTATCACCATGATCCTGATCCAGGGAAAAGGCGTTTCCACCGGCGTGGCCATCGGTCCTCTGTATTTCTATCAGCGGGCCGGAACGACCGTCACCCGGTATGAAGTGGAAAACGTGGACGCAGAGTGGGAACGCTTCAAGTCCGCGCAGGCGAAAGCCATTGAGCAGCTTGGCGAGCTGGCGGAAAAAGCCAGGATTGAAGCCGGGGACGAAGCCGCGCTGCTGTTTGAAACCCACCAGATGATGGCCGAGGATATGGAGTATGAAGAAGCCATCCAGACAGCCATCCAGGATACAAAGCTCAACGCGGAAGCCGCTGTAACAGACACCGCTGCCCAGTTCGCGGAAATGTTCGCATCCATGGATGACCCGTATTTCCAGGCGCGTGCCGCGGATGTAAAGGATGTGTCCAACCGGATCATCGCCGCGCTGACCGGCGCGGCGCAGGGCGGGATTGAATCCGAGGTGCCGGTAATCCTGGCGGCGGATGACCTGGCCCCCAGCGAAACCGTTCAGCTGGACAAGAGCAAAATCCTTGGCTTTGTAACCGAGGGCGGATCCGGATCAAGCCATACGGCAATCCTGGCCCGCACCATGGGCATCCCGGCGATTATCGGGGTGGGCGATCAGCTGAAACCGGAATACGCGGGCAAGGAAGTCATCATCGACGGCAGCACCGGCAACGTGACCATCGAAGCGGATGAGGACGCCAGGGTTTATCTGCTCAGGAAAATGGAAGAGCAGAAGAAAATGCGGGAAATGCTGGAACAGCTGAAAGGCCAGCCCAACGTCACCATGGACGGAAAAAGTATCAAGGTGTTCTGCAATATCGGCGGCCCGGATGACGTACCGGCTGTGCTGGCCAATGATGGAGGAGGCGTCGGCCTGTTCCGCAGTGAATTCCTGTATCTGAACTGTGATGATTTTCCTTCGGAGGACACGCAGTTTAACGCTTACAAGAAGGTTTTGTCCGATATGGGCGGCAGGGAAGTCGTAATCCGCACGCTGGATATCGGGGCAGACAAACAAATCGGCTATTTCAATCTGCCAAAGGAAGAAAACCCGGCTCTGGGCAATCGTGCGCTGCGCATCTGCCTGAACCGGCCGGAGATCTTCCATACCCAGCTGCGGGCACTGTTCCGCGCTTCCGCCTTCGGCAAGCTGGGTATCATGTTCCCGATGGTAACCAGCGTATGGGAAGTCAAGGAAGCCAAAAAGATGTGTGACCGCGTGAGGGAGGAACTGACCAGGGAAGGCATTCCCTTCAGCAGCGAGGTCGAAATCGGTATTATGATCGAAACCCCTGCTGCCGTGCTGATGAGCGACCGGCTGGCCAAAGAAGTGGATTTCTTCAGCTGCGGCACAAACGATCTGACCCAGTATACCCTCGCCTGCGACCGGCAGAATGCGGATCTCGGACGGTTCTATAATCCTCATCATCCCGCGGTGCTCCGGGCGCTGAAGATGGTTTGCGACAACGCTCATAAAAACGGCGTATGGGTCGGCATCTGCGGTGAGCTCGGCGCTGACCTCGCGCTGACGGAAACCTTCCTGTCCATCGGAATCGATGAGCTGTCCGTTTCCCCGCGCTCCGTACTCCCGCTGCGGCAAAAGATCCGGGAAGTCAACCTTGCCGCCGTGAAAGACAAGGTCCTGGCTGACCTGCTCAGCGATGAAACCCCGGTCTGACGTTTTGAAACAGTAAGCGCTGCAGGCATTTATCTGCGGATAAATGCCTGCAGTTTTTTGCGGACAATCCGCACAAAAATCCGGTCAAATATGCTATGATTGAGCGGAAGCCGGCAAATGCCTGCGGGAAACTGCGTGCAGCCCTCCTGGCAGGCAGGACAGCCATGGATCTTGAAAGAAAGCGGGAATCAGGATGCATTACAGAATTGTGGAGGATTCGGACAGCATCAGAACAGAAGATATTGCCCGTCTCCTGAAAATGACCTACTGGGCGGACAAACGTTCCCCGGAGACGATTGAGAAGGCCGTAAGCCATTCGTCCTGTTACGGCGTATACGCCGGTGATCCGGAGAAGCTTGTCGGATTTGCCCGGGTGATCAGCGACTATGCCACCGCTTATTATCTGTGCGATGTGATCATTGATCCGGAATATCAGCGTCAGGGGCTCGGAACAGCTTTGGTTTCGCATATTGTGAACTCGCCGGAATACGCCGGCCTCCGCGGTTTCCTGATCACCCGGGATGCCCATGCCCTGTACAGGAAATTCGGGTTTGAGGTGGTGGATGGCCGGGTCATGGTGAAAGCGCCGGGGAAATGAGAGGCATGCAGCAAATGAAGGTGATCCTGATTAACGGTCCGATGGGCGTCGGAAAAACCACCGTCGGAAAATATATCGCTGACTGCTTTCCCGGTACGGCCTTCATCGACGGGGACTGGTGCATGGATCTCCATCCTTTTGTCGGCAGTCAGGAAACCCGGGCTATGGCGGTGGATAACATCCTTCACATGGTCGGGAATTACCAGCGCTGTTCTGTATGCTGCATGGTGGTGCTGGTATGGCTGATGGACGACCCGCGGATCGTCCGGGCGCTTTCGGAAGGGCTTGCCGCCCTGCAGGCAGAGGTAAAGGATGTGACGCTGATCTGCAGCCGGGAAGACCTGGTCCGCCGATGGGAAAATGATCAAAGCTGTGAATGGCGGACGGAGAAATGGCTGAATATCAGCCTCCGGTCCTTGCCCGGCTTCATGGCCATGAATCACGTCATCGATACAAGCGGCCTGCCTGTTAGCCGGGTCGCAGAGCTGATTATGGAACCGGAAAGCGCTGCCCGTCATACAAGCCCTGAAGCGGAGGAATCGCTTTGAATGCCGCTTTTGCCGGGCAGAAATCAGTGTTTCAGGCTCAGAAAGGTGAAAAAAGATGAACAATTATCGCGTGATCGATCGGGAGAGTTATTACCGCAAAGGCGTCTTCCGCCATTTTTCAGAGGATTGCAAATGCTCCACGTCCATGACATCCCGCGTGGATGTCACGGAGCTGGCTGCCTGGTCGAAGCGGACGGGAACTAAATTCTATATCAATTTTCTGTATATTCTCTCCAAAGTGCTCAATTCCCGGGACGATTACCGGATGGGATACCTGTGGCAGAGCGATGAGCTGATCTGCTATGACCAGATTAACCCGACCCAGTATGTTTTCCATGAGGATACAGAAACCTGTACGCCGGTCTATACAAACTGGGATGAGGATTATGAGAAATTCTATGCCGGCGCTTTGCGGGATATTGAGGCAGCGAAGCAAACCAGGGAATACGGACTCGACATGGCCGGCCATCCGAATTGGTTTGACGCGTCGTATATTTCCTGGCTTTCCTATGATTCCCTGAATATTGAACTGCCCGACGGGCACCTGTTCTTTGCGCCGATCATCAATTGGGGAAAATACAGGGAGGAGAACAGCCGGCTGGTCATGCCCGTCAGCGTCCGGCTGAACCATGCGATTGCGGACGGATATCTGGTGGCGAATGTATTCCGCCTGCTGGAGCAGGAAATACAGCAGTTTGTTCAGAGACAGTAAACATTTCTATCCCGCTCGGATGGAAGCACAGCCGCTGCCTCTTAAAGCTCGTTCAGCATCTGCTGCGGATTTTCCGCAGCTTTTACTTTTGTAAATGCCCGGATGATCACGCCGTTTTCGTCAATCAGGTAAGTCGTGCGGACCACTCCCATGGTCGCCTTGCCGTACATGTTTTTCTCTTTCCACACGTCATATGCCCGGATGGTTTCTTTTTCCGGATCGGCAAGCAGAATAAAAGGCAGGCCGTATTTCTCTTCAAATTTCTTGTGGGAGGCTGCCGTATCCTTGCTGATTCCAATGACAGCAGCTCCCTTTCCCAGGAACTGCGGATACAGCTCCGCAAACCCGCAGGCCTGCTTTGCGCATCCGGAAGTCATATCCTTTGAGTAGAAATACAGAACGACCTTCTGGCCCCGAAAATCTGTAAGGGATCGGGATAAGCCGTTCTGGTCCTCCAGCGTAAAGTCCGGTGCCTTTGTTCCGGGTTCCAGCATTTGAGTTTCCTCCTTTGTCAGGTATTTCCCCTGTAAACATTCTCCTGCAGCAGAGGGTAACGCACGCCTTTGAAATAGGCGTCCAGTGCCGCGATATGATCCTCCGCGAACAGCTTCGGCAGTTCATCCTTTCCGAAAAACCGCAGTTCATAGGATTCCGCGTCAATCCGGGGCTCCCCGCTGACAATGCTGGCCGTAAACATGGCCGAAAGCACATGCGCCGCGTCTCCGTTGCTCCAGACCATATCGTGGTTATGGAAGATCCCCAGGAAGCTTTCCAGCTTGACCTCCAGGCTGGTTTCTTCCCGGATTTCCCGCAGGGCTGCCTGCTCATAGGTTTCATTCATCTCCAGCAGCCCGCCGATCAGCCCCCATTGACCGTTGTCTGTCCGCCGCTGGAACAGGATCTTTCCATCCCGGACAATCACCGCCCCGGCGCAGTTCAGGATAATCTTCCGGGGCCCGATAACCTTCCGAAGGTCATGAATATAATCCATTTCTGTTCACTCCATCCATTCAATGCAATCCGGCGTATGCGTTCCCTTTCATCAAAGCTCAAAGGGTCTTCTCCGCCTGGATCTCCACGATCGTTTCTTCCGTGCCGGTCATTGCCAGCAGGCGCCGTGTAAAAACAGTCCGGGGACTGGAGAGCCCCTCGCGGAACAGCTCCAGGTTCATCCGGTGGGCTTCCAGCACAAAATCGATTTCCGGATACGGCACAGTCTGAATATAGTCCAGAAGCTCCCGGAAGGAATATCGGTGAATCAGCGGGGATGCGGATGCGGCCTCTTCCTCCTCCGGTTTCTCCAGAAGGATTTTTCCGTTCACCTCGATGAAGGTGACGTTCGTATGCGAATCCCGGACGACGACCTCCGCCTCCCCTTCCGTGGTCTTTAAGGCGGCACAGATGTAAATCCGGCTGGACATCCCGCTTAACCCGGTGGTAATTTTCCCCTCCTGTACATACTTCCTGGCCATGAAATCATCTTCCTCTGTCACATCGCAGAGGGCTTCCAGGCCTTTTTCAGGTTTCCCGGCACAGAATCCCAGCGCTGCCGCATGTCCCGCTCCCACCCACCGGGAATTGGGAATGCCGCAGGTAAAAGCGTTTTTATACATCCCGCTGTTCATCCAGACATCCAGATGGATGAGGTCTCCCGGCAGATGGGATTTTGCCAGGGCCGCGCAGAAAGCAACGGCCCCCGGCTCGGTGACCCCCAGCGCCGGCTTCAGGTCGGCACGAATCATGGCTGTTAATTCATGCATGCTGTGTTCTCCTTTTGCACGCGACGGCAGAGCATGACCACGGCTCTGCCTTCAGCCCATCCATTATCCATTCTTCCGTGCGGCTTCCACCACCCAGCGGATCCGTTCCTCGGGGAGTTCCCCGTGGATGCTGCAATCGGCGCCGATCATATAACCGCTATTGCCGCCCTGGGAGATCAGCTTGTTCACTTCCTGCTCAATTTCTTCCCGCGTCGCGGTATACAGGAAAGTGCCGGGCCGGTTATCAAACCCGCCCCAGACGGTACAGCCGAAGTGCTGTTTTGCTTCCCGGATATCCATGATGTCGAAATACCTGGACCAGCTTACCACAGGGGCTTTATAGTCCTTCCAGACAGACAGCCTGTTGGGAATTTCCTCCCAGGCGCAGAAATGGATCGCGTTCATATCGCTTATGGTATTGGCATAATCCAGCACCGCTTTGTCGCTGGGCATCACCCAATCCATGTATTCATCCGCAGTGAAGCGATTTTCTTCCCCATTCTGTACGCTGTAGAAAATGCCATCCACGCCCGCTTCCTCAATCAGCCTGCGCACCAGTTCCTTCAGATCCTCGGCCACCACGGCGCACGCGTGCTTCATCGCCTCAGGATCCTCCCGAATGAACTGCATCATTTTGGGATAGCCGATGGTCAGCCGGATGCACGACAGCGGAACAAAAACCAGGTAAAGCGCTACGCATTCCCCCTTCAGCGCGGCGACCACCTTCCGGGTGCGTTCGACCTGTCCCCGGATATAGGGATGAAGCGGCCCCAGCGGTTCAACCGAATACAGATCCTTCGCTTTGGAAATGTCCCGAAGGACCGGGGAAGGCCAGCCGAAAAACTTGTCCCCGGACAGCTTCATGAAATCCACGTCCGTATTCCTGAAAAATCGTGCCTGTTCTGCCGCAAAGCGGTCATCGTCGTTCCAGAAAGACTGCGGTACATGCTGCCACATGCATACCGGCACATGATCCGTTTCCTTTCCATGAAAAGCAGCGATCACACGTTCCCTCTTGTTCATGATAACGGGCTCCTTTCATTTTTGCAGTTTGATTTTTTCCGCCGTTCCAGGCAAATCCGCCATTGTTTCTCTTTAAATCATTATACATTTTTGCAGGATTCCGGGCAATCATATCCAGGTTTTTTTCCGGGGCCGGAAGAAAAACCGGCGGACCATGAAAAGGAAATTGCGTCCTTGCAGGAGAATATGCTTATAGTTATTCCTGCGGCCGTTATGCTGCTTTCAATCATGCTTTGGGGAGAACACAATGAGAACACTGATCATTAACTGCAGTCCTGTCCGGAACGGCGCAACGGCGGAGATTGTGAGATTCGCCGCGGAGCAATTGTCTTCCCGGCATGAAGTAAAGACCGTCTGTATCGACGATTATCATTTTGGATACTGCAAAGGATGCAGAAGCTGCCATCAGACCGCAAAATGTATCCAGGAGGATGATGTGGAGCTCCTGATGGATGAACTGGCCCGTGCTGATCTCATCCTTTCGGTTTCCCCTTCCTACTGGGCGGATATTCCGGGTCAGTTCAAAGCCTTCATTGACCGGTGCACCCCGTGGTGCAACACCCATGAGCCCCACCAGACCATCCCTTCCGGCAAAAAGGGATATACGATTGCCCTCCGTACCGGTCCCGGAATGAAAGAGTGCGAAAGAATCATCGGCAGCATAGAACATTTTTACGGTCATCTGGAGATCGAATGCTGTGGCCGTCTCGGATTATGTTCCGTTGAAAATAAAGAAGCGGTTGAAAGCCGGAAAGAGGAGATCCGGTCCTTTTGCCGGGAGATTGGATAATTCGGATATTTTTACTGGGAGGAAAGTCAGTGAACCATGGAAACAGAATGGATGGAAGGATTTAAGGTCTCCGTGAATACGTTCACCGATCATGAAGTAACCATCTCTGCAAACAAAGAAGGCCTGCTTTCCCTGGCCTGCCAGCTGAAGGCCCTTGCGGAGGGGATGCCGGGAGATCATATTCACTATGATGAGAATAATTCCCTGGAAAAAGGGTCCCTGGACTTGGTGATTGAAAAAGTGATATGATTCGTTTCTTCTGTAAAGCAAGCAAAGAAGCACAGGGCCGGTTTTTCGATTCCAGTGAACAGAAAGGGAAAAGCAATCATGAATGCTGATAAATCAGATCACATGTTTCAGATGCCGGCGTCCATCGCTGCGGTTCTCGGCCGTCAGGCCGGGAAAACGGATGGGCTTGGAAAATCCGGCGCACAGGTGCTGCTCTTTGACGACTATGTGCTGAAAATCCGCCCTGCGGATGCCTGGGACACCATCGACGTGCGGATCCTGGACTGGCTGGTCGGGAAAGCGCCTGTTCCGCGGGTGGCTGCCCATGAGGTGTGGAATGGGCAGGACTGGCTGCTTATGACGCGGATCCAGGGAGAGGAACTGTGCAAGCCTGATGTCATGAACAACTCCGTCCTGTTGCTGGATTGCATGGCGGAAGCGCTGCATACCCTGTGGTCGATTCCTGCGGCGGATTGCCCGTTCGAAAGGACGGTGGCGGACAACCTTTCCCATGCGGAAGCTGCGATCCGGTCCGGGCAGTTTGATCCTTCCGACTGTGAACCGGAAACCTTCGGTCCGGGCGGATTTGAAAACCCGGCTGCCCTCCTGGACTGGCTGAAAAGCCACCTTCCGCCGCAGGATCGTGTATTCACGCACGGGGATTTCTGCCTGCCGAATCTTTTCACGGACGGAAAACGGTTCACAGGGTTCATTGATGTGGGCAACGCAGGGGCCGGCGACCGATGGATGGACCTGGCCCTGGGCTGGCGGAGCCTGAAGCACAACAGCGACGGGCACTACGGGAAAGTTTATCCGAACATTCATCCGGATGACCTGTTCATTGCTGCCGGAGTCCCGAAAGATGAGGAAAAGCTCCGGTACTACATCCTGCTGGATGAATTGAACTAAAGTCCTGTCTCATTAAGTCCACAGGATGATCCCTGCATTCTGCCTTTCAAACAGTTCTGTTTCATGCTATATTGATTCTGTCCGTCAGTCCGGCAGTTCAGGAATATGGGAGGAAGCACCATGACAAAAGAAGAAATCATGAACCTTGTAAACCGTTCCCTCTTTGCAACCATCGGTTATACCGATGAGCAGGGCCGGCAGAATGTCCGAAGAGTCTTCTGTGTCTGGCACAAGGGGCTGGGCAGGCATCTGATTTCGACCAATACAAGTTCAGCGCATGTGCAAAGCCTCCTGAAGAACGGAAACGCCTGCCTGTATTTCTCCGATGACTCGTCTTTTGAGGGATTCTGCCTGTTCGGAAATGCTGTGGTGCATTTTGAGCGAAAGTATAAAGAACTCCTTTGGAATGACGGAGATGAGAAGTATTATCCAAAGGGCGTTGACGATGAAGACTATTGCATCCTGGAGTTTATCGCTGAAAGCGGACGGTTTTACCGCTACGATGGAAAAGGCGATTTGTCCGCGTCTGAAATGGCTTCATTCGATGCCGGCAGGGAATTCGTGAACGGATACGAAGCCTTCCAGGCAAGCCGCTGAGCAGATCCCGATGATTTCAATATCCATTGCAAAGATACCGGAGGAAATGCCCGATGGAAAAAACAAAACGAAGGTCCGTGGAGCCGGTCTATTCGATGTGTGTACAGCCGTCTTTTATCATCGGAACCAATAACGAAGACGGCTCGGCCAACTTTGCTCCGATCACCTGGGTCAGCGTCACCCAGGAGGAAGACAGCGGTTACCTCCTGGTGGTCAGCATGTTCGGAACAAAAACAACAAAGCTGAATGTTTTGCGCACAGGGATCTTCAGCGCCAGCCTGGTCAGCACGGATATGCTCCCTTTGATGGACTACTTCGGTTCCCGTCACGCAAAGGATGGAAAGAAGGACGGGATGGCGTATTCAGTCAGCCGCGGAGAAGTCCTGGATGTTCCGGTGCTGGACCAGAGCCGATGGGTCTATGAATGTGAAGTGTCCCGGACCGTGGAGA
>OCTX012226528.1_pt1 | contig 15092 bp, 11 predicted proteins | sample 1539691 | NCBI WGS metagenome assembly OCTX01 (sample SAMN02144231, study PRJEB22623) | gut metagenome | biome: sheep rumen | host: Ovis aries | place: New Zealand | reverse complement strand
GCATGTAGAAATATGGCATCTTGACCGTAGGCTTCAAGTATGATTTTTTGTGTCTGCCCGCTTTCCAGGTTAAAAAGCAATTCGTCTTTTATATATACAGGAATGTTGCTGTTCTGAACTTTGGGGGTTATCTCTGCAAATATGAAGATACTGTCTTTCTTGAGAATCTCAATATCATTTATCCTGGAACCAGAATGCCCGTCAACATTCACCCGGAAGCCGCTTTCACCTCCACTGGCTAATTCCACTGAGGATATCCTGATGCCTTTGCTGTTGTTGTTGAATACTTTAAACCGTTTGGTTGAAGAGCCTATAGTCGTGAAAAGTGTGTCAAAGCTGATGGTGTCACTTTCAAATGTGAGGCGTTCTGAGCTGGATGCCGAAAATTCATCTTTGTCACTGCACGAAAACAGGGCAAAGCTGGTTAGAAAAGTCAGAATGGCTGTTAGGTAGATCTGGAACTTATGATTCATTTTCTTTTTTTCTTATAAAAACGATTTAACAGGCCTTTATATTGTGCAGATTTATATTTGATTTGTCATAATAATGCTGCTGTACATGCGTCCGCGGCTCTAATGTTTATAGCTATTCTATGATGTTACACTCTTTTCCAGATATTGTGAAATGTATTTCCTGTTCCCCGAAGCGCATCTTATATACTTTCCCCGGAGTCTCCTGATAGTGAGGACAGGGGTCCTGTTCTAATATCCTTGCTATCTCATTCCTCTTTTCCTCGTCGTATTTTTCATAGGCTTTCTCACTGAATCTAACCTCAAGTAATTCCCATTCTACGGTGTCTACGTACCCGTTCCTTATCTGTGTATGTGAATCAGTGAATTCCAAATAGGGTTTTATGTCGTATATCGGTGTGTTATCCAGGAGGTCTCCACCTTTTACATGAAGGACATTCCCTGTAGCCGTCGTGGGTTCTATAAACTCGAGTTTTACTGATGAAAGGCCCAAAGGGGTGGGGCGGTAGGGGGAACGGGAAGCAAAAACTCCAATCCGACGGTTGCCGCCAAGACGAGGAGGGCGGACCGTACTCCCACTTGATGGATGTCGGTTGCCGGAAAACCCCCATATCAGCCAGAGATAATCGAAACCGTCAAGGCCGCGTAGATACTCAGGATCCCTGAATTGGGGCTCAAAGACTATTGTCCCTTTTATGTTGGGGATAATGCCGCTTTGACGGGGAATCCCAAATTTTTCTTTGAAGTCGCAATGATAATGGGCGATTGGTTGTATTTGCATTTTTTTATAGTTAAAAACCCCAGTGAGTACTACAATTACTCACTGGGATTATAAATAGATTTTGATGGGCAATGTTTAGAGCATTGACTTTACTTGATTGTACACATTTTCTGCTGTGTAGCCAAGTTTCTCGTCAAGTACTTTGTAAGGAGCGGAGAATCCGAACGACTCCAGTCCCCAGATTTTGCCTTCTGCTTCTGGTACCAGACCAAGAAGATTGACTGGAAGACCGGCTGTCATACCGAATTTCTTTACTGCGGTTGGAAGTACAGACTGCTGGTACTCTTTGCTCTGGCTGCGGAACAGGCCTTCAGAAGGTACGCTCACAATGCGGATCTTTATGCCGTCTTTGCGAAGCAGTTCTGCACCTGCAACAAGTGTGCTTACTTCAGAACCTGTGGCTACGAGTATGATATCTGGGTTCTCGTCTGATCCGGCTACGATATAGCCACCCTTTGCAGCCTGGCTATAGTCATTGCCTTCCGGGAGGTTCTGGATGTTCTGACGTGACAAAATCAATGCAGTTGGAGTGCTGACATTTTCCATGGCCAGTTTCCATGCCTCGGTTGTCTCCTTGGCATCGGCGGGACGAAGAACGAGCATCGACGGTTTGCCGCTGTGATTCTTCAGCTTCTCCATCAGGCGTATCTGAGCCTCTTGTTCTACTGGCTCGTGAGTAGGGCCGTCTTCGCCTACACGGAATGCGTCATGTGTCCATATGAATTTTACTGGCAATTCCATCAGCGCTGCCATTCGAACGGCCGGCTTCATGTAGTCTGAGAAAACGAAGAAGGTACCACAGGCAGGGATTACACCGCCATGTAAGGCCATACCGATACAGCAGCATGCCATCGTCAACTCTGCAACACCTGCCTGGAAGAATGCGCCGCTAAAGTCATTTGCGCTGAAGGCGTGGGTCTTCTTCAAGAAGCCGTCGGTCTTGTCTGAGTTGGAAAGGTCAGCTGAGGCGCATATCATATTCGGAACCTGCTCGGCTAACACGCCAAGACATGCAGCTGAGGCTGAGCGGGTAGCGTCGTTGTCTTTCTGAACGCATTTGCTCCAGTCTATCTTAGGAGCTTTTCCGCTGAACCATTCTTCCTGCTGAGCGGCCTTTTCTGGATTTGCTGCTGCCCAGGCTTTTTCTTCTGCATAGCGCTCTGCACAAATCGTCTCGAGCTCTTTCGCACGATTGGCGTACAGTTCCTGTACTTCAGGGAATATCTGGAAAGGATTTTCCGGATCTCCACCAAGGTTCTTGATGGTGTTGATGTATGCGTCGCCGCCCAGAGGTGCGCCATGGGTCTTGCAGTTGGCCTCGTAAGAGGTGCCATCGGCTTTCACTGCGCCTTTGCCCATGATACATTTGCCAATGATAAGGGTTGGCTTGCCTTTCACTTGCTTGGCCTGGTCGAGAGCTGCACGAATCTGAACGGCGTCATTTCCTACGATCTCAATCACTTCCCAACCGAATGCACGGTATTTGGCTGCCGTGTCTTCGTTCATCACTTCTTTGGTCTCTGTCGACAGCTGGATGTCGTTGGAGTCGTAGAACATGATGAGGTTGTCAAGACCGAGAATAGAGGCAATACGAGCTCCGCCCTGGGAAATTTCTTCCTGAACTCCACCGTCTGAAATATAGGCATATATGGTCTCTTTTTCAAAGGTCGGGTTGCCTGTATGCGCAGCTAAGAATTTTGCGGCTATAGCTGCTCCAATCGCATAGGCATGGCCTTGGCCAAGCGGGCCTGACGTGTTTTCTATACCGCGGGCTACCTCAAACTCCGGGTGGCCTGTGGTGGGGGAACCCCATTGACGCAGATTTGCCAGTTCGTCCAATGTGAAGAAACCTGCAAGGCACAATTGCGAATAAAGCATCGGTGCCATGTGGCCGGGATCCAGGAAGAAACGGTCGCGACCCACCCATCCCGGATTTTTCGGGTCATACTGGAGATACTCTGAGTATAAAACGTTGATAAAGTCGGCACCACCCATGGCGCCACCAGGATGACCTGATTTCGCTTTCTCTACTGCGCTTGCGGCTAAGATACGGATATTGTCTGCCGCTTTGTTTAATACCTTAATGTCGTTCATCTTTAATCTTGCTTTTTATATTTTACTGCTGCTTCCTCTACGGGAAGGGCTGCTTTGTAATTCTCAATATACTTGTTGAATCCTGCTACATCATTGGGGTCTGGTGCTACTTCTGAGCCTGTGTTGCCGGCAAACACTACTTGGTCAAGGTAGTCGGCGAGAGAAAGGTTCTTTTCGTTGTTGACTGCATAGGCAGCAAGCAGTGCAATTCCCCATGCACCGCCTTCACCTGCGGTTTCCATCACGGAGATAGGGGTGTTCAGCGCTGCTGCCAGCATGCGCTGACCTACTATTGGAGTGGTGAAATAACCACCGTGGCCCATAATACGGTCAACCTTTACATGCTCTTCATTGAACAGGATGTCGTTGCCTAATTTCAACACGCCTATCGCACCGTATAAGTGAGCGCGCATGAAGTTCGCCAGGTTGAATTTGTCATTTGCACTACGCACAAACAGCGGACGACCGTCCATCAGACCTGTTACAGGCTCACCTGAAATATAGTTGTAAGATATCACGCCGCCACAGTCTGCGTCACCTTTTAATGCGATGTTGAACAAATTCGAATATAGCTTGTAGGTGTCTACCTCAATGCCAAGTAATTCTTGATACTCCTTGAACAGTTTCACCCATGCGTTGATGTCGCTGGTGCAGTTGTTGCAGTGAACCATAGCTACCAATGAACCGTCTGGGGTTGTCACCATGTCGAGCATCTCGTAAGGTTTGGAAAGTTCTTTTTCCAATACAATCATCGAGAAGGAAGATGTGCCGGCGCTTACGTTACCTGTACGCTGACGTACTGCGTTTGTGGCTACCATGCCTGTGCCTGCGTCACCTTCTGGAGGACATACCGGAATTCCAGCTTTCAAATGGCCTGATACGTCTAATTTCAATGCACCTTCCGGGGTCAGGAAGCCTGCGTTCTCACCTGCGTTCAATGACTTTGGAAGGATGTCAAGCAATTTCCAGCTGAAGCCTTTGGGAGCAATCAACTTGTCAAACTTCTCAACCATCTCGGCATCGTATGTCTTTGTCTTCGGGTCAACAGGAATCATACCGGAAGCATCGCCTACACCCAGCACTTTCTGGCCAGTTACTTGCCAGTGTACGTAGCCTGCTAGTGTTGTCAGAAATTCTATATCCTCTACATGCTCCTCGTTATTCAGGATTGCCTGGTACAAATGACTGATACTCCAACGTAATGGAATGTTGTAGTTGAATAGCTTGGACAGTTCTGCCGCAGCCTCACCGGTATTGGTGTTACGCCATGTGCGGAACGGTACTAGTATGTCGTTGCCCTTGAACGGCATGTAGCCATGCATCATTGCACTGAAACCTATAGCGGCCAGGGTCTCTATTTCTATTTCGTATTGTTTCTGTACGTTCGAACGTAAATCTGCATAACAGTCTTGAAGTCCATACCAGATGGCTTCGGTACTGTAGGTCCAAAGACCGTCTACCAACTGGTTTTCCCAAGTGTGGCTGCCTTGAGCTATAGGCTTGTTCTCCTGGTCTATCAATACTGCCTTTATTCTTGTGGATCCGAATTCAATTCCCAGGATGGCTTTGCCGGATTGGATTGTTTGTTTTGCGTCCATGTCTTTTTGTTTTATGTGTGAAAAATACACAAAGACGCATCGGCATTTGTCTTGTTTATGCCTATGCGTCTTTGATGTCTTATGTTTTAACGAAGGGCTTTGTTAAGCATGTAATATACTTCGTTCATCTGAAGGTCATGCTTGAACTCGCTGATAGTGGTGTTCTTGTTGATCTTCACATACTCAATACCCAGCATCTCAGCGAAATCCTCCCAGTATTCCTCTGTGATGTCATAGGAGAATGCGCTGTGATGTGTGCCGCCGGCAAGAATCCATGCGCCTGCGCCAATCTCGAATGTAGGCTGAGGTACCCAAAGGGCTGATGCAACCGGAAGGTTTGGCATAGGTTTTGGCTCTATGCACTCAACTTCCTGAGAAATAAGACGGAAGCGGTTGCCAAGGTCTACTACTGTTGCCTTGATACCACGGCCGACCTTTGAAGTGAAGACAAGACGGGCGGTCTGCTGCTTGCGGATACCGATACCGAGGAAATGAACCTCAAGCTTTGGCTTGTCTGTTGCGATAAGAGGACATACCTCAAGCATGTGGCTCTGAAGGCATGAGCTCTGACTGCCTGCGAAGTTGAGGGTGTAATCCTCCAAGAACGAACAACCGGTCGGCATGCCCTGCTGGATTACCCAAAGTGTGCGGTAAAGACAAGCTGTCTTCCAGTCTCCCTCTGCGCCGAAGCCATAGCCTTCCTCCATCAGACGCTGAGAAGCAAGGCCTGGGATCTGATCAAAACCTACAAAGTTCGGATCGTCGATGTCTGCGCCACCAAGGTCATCGAAGTTTGTGGTGAATGCGGTTGCTCCTTCGTCTTTCAGAACACGGCGAAGTGCTATCTCGGCTTTTGCAGAGTTCTTCACCTTCTCCCAGTACACTTCCTCGCCACTTTCGTCAATCTTGATGGTGTAAAGCTTCTTGTATTCCTCTACAAGCTCATCTGCTTCTGCGTCAGTTACTTTCTTGTAGTACTCCATCAGGCTGGATACTGGATAGTAGTCCACATGATAACCCAGACGCTGCTCAAACTCTACGCGGTCGCCGTCGGTAACTGCCACATTGTTCATGTTCATACCGAACATCAAGCAACGTACGTTCTTGGCATCTGCAACTCCGGCTGCTACGCGAGCCCATACTGCAATCTTCTTCTGAGCCTCTTCGTTCTTCCAATAGCCACATACAACCTTGCGAGGTACACGCATACGTGTGCAAATATGACCAAACTCAATATCGCCGTGAGCGCTCTGGTTCAAGTTCATGAAGTCCATGTCTATCGTATCCCATGGAATCTCGGCATTATACTGAGTGTGGAAGTGGAGGAGGGGTTTCTGAAGGTCCTGAAGACCTTTAATCCACATCTTGGCGGGAGAGAAAGTGTGCATCCATGTGATGATTCCGACGCACTTGTCTTCGTTGTTTGCTGCCTTCATCACTGCCTCAACCTCGTTGGAGGAGTTTGCAGTGCCTTTGTAAACAATCTTAATTGGAATATTTCCACTTGCGTTTAAGCCGTCTACCATTTCTTTCGAATGGGCATCTACAGCGATGACTGCGTCACCTCCATACAACAACTGGGCACCTGTGACCCACCAAATCTCTAAGTTTTCGAACATAATTTGAAAATTTTTAGTTAGTTAATACTATATGATTATTATTAGTAAAATTAATGCTTTTGTCCTTTTTGTCCATAATAGGCGTTCGGACCATGCTTCCTGTTGTAGTGCTTTTCCACTAACAGCGGATTCATCGTAAGGTCCGGGTTGACGGAGTAAGCTATAAAGGCCATTTTGGCACATTGCTCCATCACCTTTGCGTTATAAACGGCATTGTCTGGACTTGTTCCCCATGAGAATGGACCATGGTTCTTAACAAGCACAGCTGGCGTGTGGTCCGGATTGATCTTGCGGATGTTAAGTATCTCATCTACGATGACATTGCCTGTCTCAAGTTCGTATGCTCCTTCAACTTCTTCTTTGGTCATGTCGCGCGTGCAGGGAATGGCCTGATAGAAATAGTCGGCATGAGTCGTTCCGATATTAGGAATGTCTTTACCGGCTTGGGCAAAGGCTGTTGCATAAGTGGAATGGGTGTGGACTACTCCTTGAATATTGGGAAAGGCTTTATAGAGCACCAAATGAGTAGGGGTGTCGGATGACGGATTTAACTCGCCTTCTACGACTTTTCCTGTCTCTAAGTCGACTACTACCATGTCACTGGCTTTCATCTCGTCGTAGCTGACACCGCTGGGCTTGATTACTACTAATCCCTTTTCGCGGTCTATACCACTGACATTGCCCCAGGTGAATATCACCAGGCCTTGTTTTACCAAGTCCAAGTTGGCTTTGAATACTTTCTGTTTGAGTTCTTCTAACATATTTGTTGTTTTTGTATTGTGTTAATCAAAGTTTTATTTCGGAAATTGATAAAGTGCTGCACCTCGTTTGGAAGTGATTTTGTCTATCTTGTCCGTTTTTATTAATACGTTGCGCTCCAATATCGAACGACGGAAATTTCGCTTGTCAATCGGATGACCTAAAACCGACTCATAGAGCACTTGAAGCTGGGTAAGAGTGAAATATTCCGGCAGAAGGTTCGAACCGATCGGGTCTACGAAAATATGACGACGCATTTTGTCGAGCGACTGGGCCACCATGATGTCGTGGTCGAAACATAAATGGGGTTTGGAGTCTACGTCTACCCATTCGGCTTTCTTCAGAATGTTTTCCTCTTTGTATTTCTCTACGTTTACCAATGCGTAGAAGGCTACGGATATTACGCGGTCGCCTGGGTCACGGTCCACATCGCCAAAGGCACCAAGCTGACGCATATATATATTCGTTATGCCTGTGAATTCTGTCAGTACTCTTCGCGCTGCATCTTCTATACTCTCATCCTGTTCCACAAAACCACCTATCAACGAGGCTTCACCTTTACCGGGATTGTATGGACGCTTATGAATTAAGAGCTTTAATGAGCCATTGCTGAAACCGAATATGGCACAGTCAACGGCAACTGTGAATTTGGGGTGCTCTGAGTAATATTTTAATTGAGTGTTGTTGACTGACGAATTCATTTCTTTGAAGTGTTTCCGACGGTTCTTTGTATTTCTGTGAATATTTATATTAATGTGGGAACCCAAAACCGAGGCGCTTCAGATTCCCACATGATTATCTTAGAAGAAGTACCAGTAGAATGCTGCGCAGCATGCAATTACACCAAGAGTACCTACTATGTCCCAAATGCCCCAGCTTGAAGCGATTTGCTTTTTATACTCAGGAGTAAAGGTAATTGCATCAACCTGAGCCTTCGAAGGAGCGGGAGTGACAAAGGATATGATGATCATCATTACGATGATGAATACAAGGAGCCAGCACTCGAATATCAGCCAGTTGGTCTGCCAGAACCAAGTTGTGTTCTCCCAGAATGCACCTGTCATTGTGGCTTTGCCACTGTCTGTCAATACATTTGTCACAAGTCTTAACATACCGATTATGAAACCGCCGATCAGACCCCATTCACCTGCCTTTGGAGTGATCTTCTTAGAGAAGATACCAAGTGTGAATACAGCTACCATTGCCGGTGCTATCAGAGACTGAATGTCCTGGAGATAGGAGTAAAGGTTACCCATGCTCATCATCACTGGCATCCAGGCAAGTCCAAGAAGTACCACGACTACTGTGGCGATGCGGCCTACAAGTACATAGTGCTCTTCGCTCTTTCCTTGTTTCATCGGCTTGTAGAAGTCCTCTGTGAAAAGTGTTGCACATGAGTTGAAGAATGCGGCGAGTGATGCCACCAGAGCGCATACGAATCCAATTGTTACGATACCTTTAACACCCATAGGAAGAATGTTCTTCACCATCATGGCAAACGCGCCGTCTGTCTGGGTGTGGTTTGTAATGTCCATTTCAATTCCGCTTCCGGTTTTCTGAGATAGTGCATAAGCCACCATTCCAGGAATCAGGAACATGAAACATGGTAACAGCTTGAAGAAACCGGCTGCTATGGTACCACGACGAGCTCTTTTCATTACTACTGAGTTGTCTTCGCCCTTTGTCTGGCCAAGCACACGCTGTACGATGTGCTGGTCGGTACACCAATACCAGAAACCGATGATAGAAGCTCCAAGGAACACTACATAACCAGGAAATTGCTGATACATTGGATCACCTGGATCTGTGTGGAACATGTGGGTGGTGCCGTAGCCGTCATGGGCTTTGTTACATGCGTCCATCATGGCTGCCCAGCCGTCACTGATGCTTCCGTCGCCTAAAATTCCAAGTCCAAGGAATAAAACTAAGAACGAACCGATGATAAGAATAGGGGTCTGGATAGCTGACAACGTCATTACGCCTTTCATTCCTCCAAACACGGTGAATACGGCTGTGATGGCTATCAGTCCCAATGCGCCCCACCAGAATGGCAATCCAAGCAGGAATTCAAAGAATATACCGCCTGTAAATGCTGTCACACTCACCTTGGTCAGCACGTATGCTATCAATGTGATGATGGATAGCCACGAGCCTGTACGTTTGGTGTAACGGAACTTCAGGAAGTCGGGCATTGTGATGATTTTGCCCATTTTATTGTTCAATAGCTGATAGAATGGAACGAAAAGCCAGCCAAGGATAAGGATCATCCAGCCTTGCATCTCCCAGTGGGCCATACCCACTCCGTCCTTTGCTCCTGTTCCGGCCAGGCCTACAAGGTGCTCCGAGCCAATATTGGCTGCGAATATGGCAGCACCAATGATATACCATGGCTCACCTTTTCCGAACAAATAGTCCTGACTGTCGGCACCGGCCATCTTTTCTTTGTCTTTCTTAATCGAACGGTATACAGCCCAAATGATGGCTAATATTCCTACTCCCAGAATGGTCCAATCAAGCCATTCGAATTCTTTTGACATCCAATTCATTGTCTATGTTTTTTTTAGTTAGTATTTATAAAGTGTTATTTTTTTACTGAGAATGCGAATTTGCAATAGCTCTCATAAGTCTCACCTGGATTCAGCCAGCAGTTGCTGTCTTCCCATCCTTTCAGGTTGTACTTGTTTGGTGAGTCTGGATATTTCTGGGTCTCCAGACATACCGCACACTGCTTGGGATAGGCGATGCCTTTCTTGCCTACGGTCTTGCCGTCTTGGAAGTTGGCTGTATATATTTGAATGCCTGGCTCGTTTGTGTATACCTCAAGAACGATGCCGGTCTTCGGGTCGGTCAGTTTCACTGCGGCCTTGCTCTTGTCGCCCTTTGTGTTCAGACACCAGTTGTGGTCGTAACCTCCGCCGGCGGCTGCGATTTCAGGATCGGTCTCTTCGCCTTCCTTTGCGAAATACTTGCCAAGAGGCATTTCTTTGCGTAAGTCAAACACAGTACCTTCTACAGACTTGATCTCTCCAAGGGTCATGTAGGTCGTGTCGGTGGGGGTGTAGTAGTCGGCGTCGCAGCTGATGAGTTCGTCTGCTACAGTAGTTGTAGGATCTCCACTTAAATTGAAATAGGAGTGGTTGGTCATGTTGATAACCGTCTTCTTGTCTGTAGTGGCTTTGTAGTTGATCTCAATGGCGTTGTCGTCTGTTAGTGTATATGTTACGACTGCCTTCAGATTTCCAGGGAATTTGTTGTCGCCGTCTGGAGAGTCCATGGTCAGTTCCAGGGTTTTGTCGTCTATCTGCTTGGCGTCGTAGACTTGGTATTGCCAGCCGTCAGGACCTCCGTGAAGACAGTGACCGAAGTTGTTCTGTGGCAATTGGATTTCTTCGCCGTCCACATTGATCTTGCCTTGAGCTATGCGGTTGGCATAACGACCAATAGCTGAGCCGTAGTCCGTCTGGTTGTTCTGGGGGAAATAGTTCTCTACCTTGTCGAAGCCAAGAACCACATCCTGGAAGTTGCCGTCTTTATCCGGAACCATGATGGACACAATTCTGCCACCAAAATTGGTGATGTCTACTTCCATTCCGTTTGCATTCGTCAAGGTGTAAAGAGCTACCTCTTTCTCGCCTTTCAGTTCGTTTTTGTAAGTCGCTTTGAAATTCTCTGCTTTCAAACCGGACTTTAATTCAGAATTGGTAGTTTTTTTTTCACCACCACATGAGCATACCATAGCTCCTGCCACGATTGCTCCAACTAATAATTTCACTGTTTTCATAAGATCAGACAAAATATATTTTGTTATTTAAATAGTGTTTCCGGATTTTTACTTTTTTGATTATTTAGTTCGTTTTACTAGTCAAGTCGTAAAAAAGTGTGATTTTAACGATTATTTTAAATTTTTCTCAAAGTTAGTTTATTATATTGTAAAAAACATAAATAAAAATATGTTGTAAAACATAAAAGTGTATTTTTAACACTTATTCCCCAAACTAAATAAGGATGCATAGTCTTTGAGTATGCATCCTTATTTTCTATATTATGGCTTTTTTAGCAAAGTTTACGTGATCCGTCGCCGATAACTACGTCTATCACTTTTGGAGCTTTGCCATATTTTTCCTTGAATTTTGACACTGCTGTCTCTACGAAGTTGTTGTACAGATGGTCTTCAACGAGGTTGATGGTGCAGCCGCCAAAGCCACCGCCCATTATTCTTGAGCCGGTAACACCACAGTCGCGGGCGATGTCGTTCAGGAAGTCAAGCTCTTCGCAGCTCACCTCGTAGTCCTTGCTCAGGCCTTCGTGGGTCGCATACATCATTTCACCAACTTTCTCGTAGTCGCCGGCCTCAAGTGCGTCGCAGACTGCAAGAACGCGGTCTTTCTCGCCGAGGACGTATTTTGCACGCATCGTGTCAACTTCGCCTACTTCGTCCTTTACTTCCTCAAGGTCTTCCCAGGTGCAGTCACGTAGGGTCTCTATCTTGCGCTCCGGATGCTTTGCGGCGATATGCTTTACAACATTTTCGCAGGAGTTACGGCGGTCATTGTAAGGAGAACCTACCAGTTCGTGCTTTACACATGAGTTGATCAGAACCAACTTGTATCCTTTTGGATTCCATGGGAAATATTCGAACTCGCCACTGCGGCAGTCCAAACGCATCAAGTTGCCTTTCTTTCCATGTACTGATGCAAACTGGTCCATGATTCCGCAGTTCACACCTATATATTTATGTTCCGTTGCCTGACCTACTTTTGCCAAGTCCATTTTCGATATCTTGTTGTCGCCAAACAGGTCGTTGATGGCAAAGGCATAGCAACTTTCCAGCGCGGCGGAAGAAGACATTCCTGCACCATTCGGCACGTCGCCGGCAAATGCTGTGTCAAAACCTTCAACGGGTACACCAAGTGCCATCATCTCGCGGGCTACACCATAGATGTAGCGGAAATGCGTGGCGTTTGGACCTTTCTCATCATCTATCGAGAACTCGTCGTAGTCCTTCATGTCGATTGAGTAGGCGCGGATTGTGCGTGTGCCATTTGGACGAACTTCTGCTATCATGCCTTGAGTTACTGCGCCGGGGAATACGAATCCACCGTTGTAGTCTGTGTGTTCACCGATTAGGTTGATACGGCCTGGAGAAGCATACACTGATCCAGGCTCACCACCAAGATGCTTGATAAAACGGGTTCTTACATCATCAATTGTCAGTTTCATAATTAATTGGATTTTATGTGGTTAATAAAATTTAATGCGATTTTTAATAAATGAATTATTTGTTAGGAGCAACTAATTTCTTTAAGCCAATTTTGCTTCCCCAATTGCAGAACCATAACAAATATGCATAGAATACAAACATGATGCACATGGCTATGATTACTCCTGATTTATCAACAAAAGCACCCATCAGCGGCATAAGTAAGGCTGCACCAATTACACCTGTGTTGATTACACCGGATGCGGCTTTTGTGTGACGACCAAGCTTCTGAAGACCTAGATTGAAAATCAATGGCCACATTACGGAATGGAACAAACCGGCTGCGAGCATCAACCATATACCAATCATGGAGGTAGAGAATGCAAGTGAGGCGGCTATACATGCGGCACCAAGTATCAAGCAAGCGCTCAATAGTTTACGTGGCTCAAATTTTGCCAAAATTCCAGCACCAACAAATCGGCCTACCATCATACCGCCCCAATAGAATGACAAATAGCTTGTTACTACATCTGATACATCTTTACCGGCGTATTCTGGTATTAAGTCAAAACGGTATTTCAACATTGAGGGTACACCAATTTCAACACCCATATACATAAATATTCCTAATGCTCCTAGCCATACATGAGGATAGGCGAATACACTGTTCTTCTCTATTAACTTTTCGCCTGCTGCTTCATTTTGCTCGCCCTCATTAATCTTGGGGAGTTTTATAAATACCAAGACAAGACAAATGATAATCGTGAATATTCCCAAGCCGAGATATGGGCCGGGTACGTACTCAGGAGCTGGAGTCTTACCGGCTATGATGACTGAAGTGATAAATATGGGAGCTACTGTTGTGGCTACTGAATTAAGTGCTTGGGATAAGGTCATACGGAAGGCGCCCTTCTCTGGGGAACCAAGTACCATAACGTATGGGTTTGCTACATTCTGCAACATCACTATGCCCATTGCAACGATGCACATTGTACCAAGGAACACACCGTAAACGTTTGCTCCTGAAGATATTGCTGAGCTTATTCCGAATGAGTTGATTACAAATCCTATCCCGACAACCGCCAAGCCTAGTAACAAAGTGGCTTTATATCCAAGCTTACTCATTAGGAGTGAAAAAGGTATAGCAAGGAGATAGGCACCATAAAATGCTGTGTTTACGTACTGTCCGTCCTGCGCCGTGAGGTTAAATGCTTTTGAACAGAATGGAATCATAGAGTTGTTCATTGTAGTTACGAAACCAATAAGGAAACATACAATAAACATCACAATGAGTGCGAACGTATAGTTCGGTGTTTGTTTTTGCTGTGTCATTTTCGTAATTAATTATGTTAGTATTTTTATTTTACAACTCCAAATTTATATACTGTCTTCTGTGTGTAAACCTCGCCTGGATTCAACACTGCTGAAGGGAAGTATGGACGGTTAGGGCTATCGGGGAAGCGCTGGGCCTCAAAGCATATAGCGGAGCGACGTGGGAATGTGGCACCATGCTGGCCTGGATATCCTGTTGCCCAGTTGTCTGTATATACTTGTACGCCTGGCTCGGTGGTGTATACTTCCATTGTGCGGCCTGATTTCGGGTCAGTAATACGGGCTGCGAATGAAAGCTCGCCTGGCTCCTTCTTGTTCAGCACAAAACAGTGGTCATAGCCTGCGCCGTTCTTGATCTGTACGTCATCAGCATCTATGTCTTTGCCTACTGCTTTCGGGCTTCTGAAGTCAAACGGGGTGCCTTCTACGTTTTCAATTGTGCCAAGTGGAATTGACGTGTCGTCAATCGGTACATAATGGTCGGCGTTGATTTCACATATCAGGTCGTCAACAGTTGGGGTTGGGTTGGCGATGCCGGCAATGGAGAAATAGCCGTGGTGGGTCATATTCACGATGGTCTTCTTGTCGGTTGTGCCTTTGTAGTCTATCACCAACTCGCAGTCGTCTGTCCATGTGTATACAACCTCAATCTCAAATTTGCCGGGAAATCCTTCTTCCATATCGGCTGCCACGTAATTCAATTGCAGAGCGTTTTCTCCAATGGGCTTGGCGTCCCATACACGACGGTGGAAGCCGGTCGGGCCTCCGTGGAGGGCGTTAGGGCCGTTGTTGATGGCCAGGGAGTATTCCTTGCCGTCGAGAGTGAACTTGCCCTTGCAAATGCGGTTGCCATAACGGCCAATCAAAGTAGACAAATATGGTTCCGGACTGGAGATGACTTCGTCAATATTGTCGTGACCTTGTATCACATTGCCAATATTGCCATCTTTGTCGGGAACCATAATTGCTACGAGTGCGCCGCCATAGTTTGTGATGGCAACCTCATAGCCTTTGGCATTCTTTAAAATAAAGAGGTCGGTTTTTTTGCCGTCCACTTCTTTTTGGAAATCTGCGGCGTTCATGCCGCTTAAATTTTGTTTAGTGCTCATATGATTAGTTGTTTTAGAGTGTTTCCATGAGTTCTCGTATTATTATTACGATGAACATTGCACAATTATTATGCAAATAAAACAAATTTTTTCAAAACAAACGAATATCTGAGCATTATTTTTTCAAAAA
>OCTX012155683.1_pt1 | contig 15094 bp, 11 predicted proteins | sample 1539691 | NCBI WGS metagenome assembly OCTX01 (sample SAMN02144231, study PRJEB22623) | gut metagenome | biome: sheep rumen | host: Ovis aries | place: New Zealand | reverse complement strand
GAACCTTCCTGAGTAATCGATCGCGTATACATTCAGTTCCGCGGGCGTGTAAGTTGTAACCAGGGAATAGACGATCGTCTGCAGAAGGGTCGATTTCCCGCTTACGATCGATCCGATCACCGCATGATTGCCGCCTTCCGCCAGACTGATCATAAGGGGCTTCTGCTCCTGATTCTGAGGATCATCGGTCTGCCCGATCACTGCGGTCAGATCCCAGTGGTCCTCCTGCGCCATGTTGTCCCTGTATCCTTCCGCACCCGCCGCACGTGCCGAATATGCTTCAAAGTTCTCCAGGTAGACCGGATTGGCGAGAGTCGGCATCCAGAGCTGGTGTCCTCCCGCGTATCCTTCCTCCCGGGCGGTCCGGATCAGGTAGTCCCTGACCGCATCCAGCTGGGAGCATTCCTCCTTCTTTCCTGCTGCCTGCTGCTTTCCGCTATACCTGAGCTCTGCCCGGCCGGTCAGGGTCATCAGGGTGGACGCCTCGCTGTCCGGAACCGCATCCGGCGCGTAAGGTGCGCCGCTGTAGCCGGACTGGAACATCTCATACAGCTCCTGATTGCCAACCTGCAGATAACCTCTTCCTGCCTGTGTGATATAGGCCGCGTCCGGAGTGCCCAGCATGTCGGCGCTGTCCTCCCTCGTCTGTACCCTGAGGCAGAGACGGAAGTTGGAATTGCTCCAGATATTGTCGTCGACCGTCCCGGAGGGCTTCTGCGTCGACAGGATCAGGTGCACGCCAAGGCTTCGTCCGACCTGGGCAACCGAGATCAGTTCTCTCATGAAGTCCGGTTCTTCCCTCTTCAGCTCCGCAAACTCATCGATCACGATCAGGAGATGCGGAATCGGTGTCTGAACCAGCCCCTCTTTATACAGATGCGTGTAGCGATTGATATTGTTGACGTGGGCCGCGTTGAACAGCTGCTGGCGCCTGCGGTTTTCCGCCTTGATGGAAACCAGCGCCCTGTAGATCTGGGGACCGGACAGGTTGGAAATAAAGCCGGTCAGGTGCGGCAGTCCCTCAAAGAGGTTTGCCATTCCTCCGCCCTTGTAGTCGATCACGAAGAAACTGATATCGTCCGGGCTGTACTCCACCGCCAGAGACAGCAGATAGGTCTGCAGGGTCTCGCTTTTTCCGGAACCTGTCGTGCCTGCCACAAGCCCGTGCGGACCATGATACTTTTCATGAAGGTCCAGATACAGTACTTCGTCTCCGCCCTTCAGTCCCAGCAGTCCCCGTACATTATCGTAGGTGCGGTTTTTCAGCCAGCGGTTCTTAACCTGCAGCTGTTCTATGGAAGAGACTTTGTACATCTCCAGAAAAGTGACAGAAGAAGGGATCTCCCCTCCGCTGCTGGTCTCCTTGACGCGCACACCCGCGATCCGCCGGGCGAAGCTGTCCAGCTGCGGGAGGTCTGTCCTGTCAAAGGAAACCGGCATCCGTGCCCCGGCATAGCTGATTCCTTCGAACACATCATTTTCATCCAGGAAATACGCGCATTCGTTCGGAAGGTTTTCCCTGAAATCTGAAAGGATGAACGTGGACAGGCCGACCTTCTCCGCGTTTTTATATACATACGGGGAGAGCCTCTCTCCTTCAATCAGACGCGGATCGGATAAAAAGAGCACATAATACGGCAGCTGCGTCTGTCCGGCGTCTCTTTCCTTCTCCTTCCGGCTGTCCATTCTCTGCTGGAAGATCCTCGTCAGTTCATAACAGACATCGCTGATCTCAGAGCGGCTGCCGGCCGTGTAGCGGATCTTCCGGTCCTCTGACCAGACATGGGGAAGCCATTTCGCGAACTCCCACTCCCCGGATTCCGCGTCTCTGTCATACAGGAATATAAGCTTCAGGTCGGTATAGCAGTGCGTGGCGGCAAGATGCAGCACCAGTGTGCGCATCAGCGCGAAGGCTCCGTATTTCTCCTCTCCGCCCACAAGGGCGCACAGATGCTGCTCTTTCAGATCAAGCAGGACCGGAACGTCATAAAGGGTCTGATAATTGTTCCGGATCCATTCCGGTTTTGAACGCAGCGAATCATCGGTCATGGAAAAGTGCTGCTCCGGGATATGGATCTCCATCTGGAATGGGATGTTCCCAAGTCCGGCCCGTATCTTCAGGAAATCATCCTGCAGGTAATTCCTGTTCCACAGCTGCCTTCCTTCGCTGCTGTAGCCAAGGCAGACCTCCGAATCCGGATAGAGACGCAGAAGCCGCTCTTTGTTTGCCATATAATGGCCCCGGATCTCATCCGCTTTTTCGATCAGATATGCGCTGTAAGCCTCAAAGCGGTGATTTTCCTCCGCCTTCTGCTCCGCAATGGCGCTTCTTGCGCTGATCACAGCCCAGATGATTCCCACGACCACAGAGGACAGAGCCATCACAAGTCCCGAATACATGAACAGGCTGGTTGTGCCGCTCTGCTGCCTGCTGGCAATGATCATCATCAGACTGCCCATCAGCATGGGGACGACCATGAGGACGGAATTCCCCACCATCTGGCGCAGAGAGAGCTTTCTTTTGGCAGACGGATCCGGCGGCGGTTCAATATCAATCACGCCGGTGTCCAGTCTCTCCAGGGTTCTGGGAGAACGGCGGTACAGTTCTTTCTCCTCCGGGAAAAGATCAGAGGCCGCCTCCTTGCCGCCTTCTTCCGCCGGCAGTTCTTCCAGGCCGGTCTCAAAGCATCCGGAATCCTCAATCGCTAAAGCAGAGCCCAGATATACCAGTCTGCCCCCCGACAGATCGATCACATCTCCGGGCATAAGCGGCGTAAGTCCGCGCACGGCCTCCGCATTGTGAAAAACGCTTCCCCCGGACAGATTCTCAAGGTATGTCTGATCTGCTCTCCTGCTTAGCTGCAGCAAAAGCCTTCCCGCCTGCGGATCCGGACCGCGCCCGTCTTCCTGCAGCTGATCCCCGTCTGCGATCCGGATATCGCAGCTGCTTTCGCTGCCGATTCTGAGCGATCCGGATGACGGAAAACGATATTTATGAAATGGACGCAGAAACTCTGTCTCCCGGATGCCGATCCGGACCTCAGCCATGTCAGCTGTCCGGACCATCAGACGCATGCCGTCAGTCAGAGGGCATGCCGAACGGATAGCCTGCATGCCTTCTTCATTTTCCAGAAAAAGAAGATAATCCTTTCCCGGAAGGATCCGCCAGACCCTGCTTATGATCTCCAGATGAAGCTGCAGATTATTTTTGAGACAGAACTTCTTCCCGGTCAGCGTGAGATAATAATCCACATTATTATCCGATGGAAGCAGCTGCCGGCAGAAACTCTGCTGGTTGTAAACAGTCAGTACTGTGCTCATATGGAAACTTCCCTGCCGTGGTCAGCCACGGCTCTCCTAGCTTATGTATTGCGGCTTTCCGCCTTTTAAGCTGCATTTTCAGTCCGGTCACTACGGCTCCTGCGCCTGCCGGACCGCAGCTTTCTGTCCTGATCATTCTAGCTTGTCCTATTGTCCGGAAGAAATGGAAATCCTGCTTTTTCCCACACGGATAACGTCCCCCTCTTCCAGTACGATGGCCTTGTCCCGGACCCGGTGATACATATCTCCCCTCTCCAGGACCATCGTTCTGTCCGGTGTCAGATTCCGGATCTCAAGTCTGCCGCCGTTCATCTCCAGAACAAACTGTCTCGGGGCAAGCCTCATATCCTGGATCGTAATCGCGCAGGAGGAATCGCGGCCGACCTCAATCGGCGCGGAAATGTCCGTATAGAACCTCTCGCGCCGCATCTCCGTCTCCACCAGTATACCGATGAAGTTCGTATCGAACTGTCTTTGGGCAAGCGCGTCACTGAAGTAGGTCGTCTCATACGGATAACGCTTAACCATGCCGGGGCCTGTTCTGGAGGTGTACTCCGGGTTTGCAACCCGCGCATCCAGTTCCGCCAGCCGCTGGTCCCGGGAGCTGATCGTATAGATAAACTCCCGTTTTTTACGCTTTCTGTGCAGCACGATCGCGGCAATCAGCAGGATCAGCAGGATCGCGGCCATCGCCCAGCCGCTGTAATCGCCCAGCACCTCATTCAGATATTTACTCATACTGCACTCTCAACTCAGTACTGCCCAGCGTCAGCCTCGAACCGTTTTTAAGCTCCGCGGTATCCTTCACGGACCGGTCGTCCAGCTGCACTGTATTGTCAGGATCCAGGTTTTCTATAAAAACCTTCCCGTCACGGAAAAAGATCCGTGCCTGTCTTCCCGCCATGAAGCGGTCCATCGGGAATGCGATGTCACAGCGCGTCCGTGAACTTCCGATGGTCCGGTCCTGTCCGATCTCGATGCCATACCGGCTGCCCGGCTGCCCGGGATCATAGAGGACCACACGCTCCGTCAGCTTTCTTGAAAGATCAGGCTTTACAGCCTCCTGATCCGCTTCGTCTGTCAGTTCCTCAAACTCTCTGCGGTTTCTCCGGGTCCGGTCGCCGTAGATCAGGTACCCGATCAGCATGAGCATCATGATGCCGACCGCTGCCCAGATCACGCTGCGGATGCTGCGGAAGAAAAAGTATTCCCTGTTTTCGGTCAGGAACTCTTCCATCAGATCACTCGGCAGACCGAAGATCTCCGTTTCCGTCTCCCGGATGCTGTCCGGACGCTCCGCTGCGTCCGTTTCCTTCTGTACCGGGGTTTCTTCGCTCTCTTTCTCTTCTTCCGCCTGCTCAAGCGCGTCTATCCGCTCCTGCATCGCCATCAGTTCCTGCAGGAAGGCTTTCTCCGCCTCCGTCTCCTCCTCGGCCATCCGGGCTTTCTCGGACTGAATCTGCGCAATATCATCGGCGGAAGGAGCCGGCATCAGCAGTGTATGTTCCAGGGTATAACTCCCCTGCGATGTTTTCGTCTCAAGCGTATAGCCTTTGAATTCCCCGCTGCGCTGCGAGGCCGCGATCGGAATCCTGAAATAGGTGATTTTCTGCCCGTCCGCGACGATTCCATCCGCCACATCGGTGGGATTCTCGTATTCCGGAAGATAATAATAGGGCGTATCTGTCAGTCTCGACAGAGCAAATACCTTGTCAAGTTCACCTTCCGCCGGCAGATAAGCCGGGGCGACCGTATAGATCGGGAGGAAGAAATTCTCACTGTTCAGCAGATCGGTCAGTTCCCCGTATGTCACCCCAAGTCTGCTGTCATCGGAGCCGTCCGAGACAAGGATGATCCGCTTATATGCGTCCTCGCCGTCCTGTATCAGCTCGTAGATCTGTTCATAGAGCACATTCCTGAGATAGGTGTACTGATCCTGGTAGCTGATCTGTTCCAGCGCCAGCCGCAGCTGGTCATAATTATCCGTAAAATCGACAACCGTCTCCGCAGTCTTGCTGAAGGTCTTGATGGCAAATCTTTCCCCGCTCTGATGATTCCAGATCAGGCGGGTCAGGATCGCACGGATCCTTTCAGGGCCGTCGGAGAACGCATGTGCGACAGAATTCGAATTATCCAGAAGGATCAGCGTCTTCGGGGCGGGACCTCCCTCTTCCCCAAGCATCCCGTATTCAGATACTTCGGCCTTCTCCATGTCCGTATAGAGGCTGACATCCTGGATCTTTCCGCTGATCCCGCGCACATACCAGATCATCTGATCCGTAGTCAGACTGACTTCACTGATGTCCGCCGCAGGTCCTGCGGTCTTTTCATCCAGTCTGCGGGCCTCTTCCATCTCAAGGACTGCTGTTTCGTTATTCGAATCTGACGCTGCGGCGCCGATTGTGCAAAGCAGCACAGCCGCGGTGCACAGCAGCAGGGTCCGGGCCAGCCGGACGATCAGGTCAGGCACGGTCCCGGCAATATGAATGCGTGACCCGTTCTTTATCGCCTCATCCCTGCGGATATGTGCTTCACTCCCTGTCAATTCATGTCTCATATCTCATATCCCCTACAGCTTTATCCACGGATATCCGGATCAAAGCCAAAGAACAACATCGTCAGGTTCGGTACCAGCAGGAAGAAAAGCATCCACCATCCTTCCAGACCGAACTTCCGGATCAGTTTCCGGTATAAAAAGCAGCCGGCTATGGTTCGCAGCAGCAGAATCACGGCAAGAAGAACGCAGGTGACCCCGCAGTGATAGGCGCGGATGTTTTCGTCAAGAAGCGGGATGGTATATACCCTTACCGTCCCTTCCGCTGCCACAAGAGCGGCGATCTTGCACAGAGCGATCACACAGCCGGCCAGTCTGCAGCCGCACAGGTCGCCGAGATAGGCAATGTTGGCTGCGGGCACGGCCGCCCATCTCTTTTTCGCGTTCATTTTGGCGAAGACGCCATGCAGGCCGACCGCGCAGCAGACCTGCAGCACCGTATAGATCAGCAGAGTTTCAATCAGAATATCTTCAATATCATTATTGAGCCAGATATAATCAGAAGCGTAGCTGCCGATCAGAGTAATAAATTCCTTCATACAGCCCCCGGATGTATATCAGAAAACCGGTCCGCGAACGCTTAAAACCGGATTCCGGAAACATTTTTCCAAACCCGGTCCTCAGAAAAAGGTCACAGAGACCGGATTCCATAAAAACAAACGCATGGCAAAAAGCGGAATATTTTGGGATTATCGCAGATTAATCCGCGAAAACATATGATAATTTTAGCATAAAAGCACTATGAATTCCACAGAATACAATGAGTGAAAAAGATTTTCATTTATTGTATCCGTCAGCCGCCGGCTGTCTGCTCAGGCAGGCATGGCAGACAGTTTCGGGCTTTATCGGTCGGACAGGAATATTCATCCCCTGTCCGATTCCGTGATAGCCATGCCATCGAGCAAAAAGCTGCCCGGCAGGTACGAAGATCTGCCGGGCAGCTGCTGAATTACATTTCAGATATTATTTATTGTAGTTGACGATACGGCCGAAATCAGCTTTCAGGGAAGCTCCGCCGATCAGTCCGCCATCGATATCCGGCTGGGCCAGAAGCTCGTCACAGTTCTTCGCGTTCATGGAGCCGCCGTACTGGATACGGATCGCTTCCGCTGTATCGGTATCATAGATCTCCGCGATCAGATCACGGATCGCCCTGCAGACTTCCTCAGCCTGCTCTGTAGTAGCGGTTCTGCCCGTTCCGATCGCCCAGATCGGTTCATAGGCGATCACCATGGAAGCTGCCTGCTGTGCAGTTACATTCTGAAGATCAGACTTGATCTGCAGACGGATCCAGTCGAGTGTCACGCCGGCTTCTCTCTGCTCCAGGCTCTCGCCGCAGCACAGGATCGGGGTGAGACCGTGCTCAAATGCTTTCAGAACCTTCTTGTTCAGGAATTCGTCGCTCTCGCTGAAGTATTCACGCCTCTCGGAATGCCCGATGATGACATACTTTGCGCCTGCGTCCACGATCATAGCCGGGGCGATCTCACCGGTATATGCGCCCTTCTCCTCGATGTACATATTCTCGGCGCCAACCTCGACATTCGTTCCCCTGACAGCCTCAACGACCGGAACGATATCGATCGCCGGCACGCAGTAGACAACATCCACTTCCGGGTTGTTAACAAGCGGCTTCAGGGTTTCGCACAGGGCAACTGCCTCGCTCGGAGTCATGTTCATCTTCCAGTTGCCGGCGATAATCTTCTTTCTTGCCATAATATCTTCCTTCTTCCCTTCTGTTTCATCCATTCTTATTTGTCATCTGCTGCTGCTACGCCCGGAAGCTCCTTGCCCTCAAGGAATTCAAGGGAAGCACCGCCGCCGGTGGAGATATGGCTCATCTTGTCGCCGTAGCCCAGCTGGTTGACTGCCGCCGCGCTGTCGCCGCCGCCGATGATGGTGGTAGCGTCTGTCTCTGCAAGAGCCGCCGCTACAGCCTTGGTTCCCTTTGCAAGAATCGGGTTCTCGAATACGCCCATCGGTCCGTTCCAGACGACGGTCTTCGCATCCTTTACAGCCTGGCTGTAAAGAGCGATGGTCTTCGGTCCGATATCCATGCCCATCTTGTCTGCCGGAATCTTGTCGGAATCAACGACTTCCGTCGCGATCTCCGCATCGATCGGGTTCGGGAACTCGGATGTCACAACAGTGTCGACCGGAAGAAGAAGCTTCTTGCCAAGGCTCTCAGCCTTCGCGATCATATCCTTGCAGTAGTCGATCTTGGTCTCATCCAGAAGAGACTGTCCGACTTCATAGCCTTTTGCCTTCAGGAAGGTGTAAGCCATGCCGCCGCCGATGATCAGGGTATCGCACTTCTCAAGAAGGTTGGAGATAACATTCAGCTTGTCCGCAACCTTTGCGCCGCCGAGAATCGCGACGAAAGGACGCACCGGGTTGTCCACCGCGTTGCCGAGGAAGTCGATCTCTTTCTGCATCAGATATCCGACCGCGCAGGTATCGATGTATTCTGTCACGCCGACGTTGGAGCAGTGTGCCCTGTGAGCGGTTCCGAATGCGTCATTCACGAATACGTCCGCAAGGGAGGCCAGCTCTTTGGAGAAAGCTTCGCCGTTCTTGGTCTCTTCCACTCTGTAGCGGGTGTTCTGAAGGAGGATCACATCGCCGTCCTTCATCGCCGCAACTGCCGCTTCCGCGTTCGGGCCGACAACATTGTCATCCGCGGCGAACTTGACTTCCTGACCGAGAAGCTCTGTCAGGCGCTGTGCAACCGGTGCGAGGGAAAGCTCCGGCTTCGGCTCTCCCTTGGGTTTTCCGAGGTGTGAGCAGAGGATCACCTTTCCGCCGTCGGCGATCAGTTTCTTAATGGTCGGAAGCGCGGCCACAAGACGGTTTTCGTCCGTAATCTTTCCATCCTTCAGCGGTACATTGAAATCACAGCGGACCAGAACTTTTTTCCCTTTAACGTTGATATCATCAACGGACTTCTTATTCAGCATCTTCTTTCTCCTTATAATCGCTATCCCTTCCGGGGATTTCTGAAAAAGAGGTCCGGTCCTCTCAGACCGGACCTCTTCAGGGTCATTATACCTGACACTTCATTATTTGTTCAGGAACTTTGCAAAATACTTGATGGTTCTGCACATATTGGAAGTGAAGGAATTCTCGTTGTCATACCAGGAAACAACCTGAACCTCGGTCTTGTCGCCGCAGGGAAGGACCATGGTCTGGGTAGCATCGAACAGAGAACCATAGGTCATGCCTACGATATCCTTGGAAACGATCTCATCCTCGTTGTAACCGAAGGACTCGTCAGCAACGCTCTTCATCTTCGCGTTGATCTCATCAACAGTAACCTTGCCGTTGACAACAGCGGTAAGGATCGTGGTGGAACCGGTGGAGGTCGGTACACGCTGAGCGGAGCCGATGAGCTTGCCGTTCAGTTCCGGAACAACAAGGCCGATCGCCTTGGCAGCGCCGGTGCTGTTCGGAACGATGTTCTCAGCAGCTGCGCGTGAACGTCTCTTGTTGCCCTTTCTCTGCGGGCCGTCAAGGATCATCTGGTCGCCGGTATAAGCATGGATGGTAACCATGATTCCGGACTCAATCGGGCACAGCTCATTCAGAGCCTTGGCCATCGGAGCGAGGCAGTTGGTGGTGCAGGATGCAGCGGAGATGATGTCGTCATCAGCTGTCAGGGTCTCATGGTTGGTGTTGTAAACGATGGTCTTCAGATCGTTTCCTGCCGGAGCGGAGATGACGACCTTCTTTGCGCCAGCGTCGATATGAGCCTGAGCTTTTGCCTTGGAGGTATAGAAACCGGTGCACTCCAGAACAACATCGATATCAAGTTCTTTCCACGGAAGGTTATGAGCATCTGCCTCTTTGTAGATCTCGATCTCGGTTCCGTCTACGATGATGGAATGATCTGTGCTGGATACAAGATCACACTTCGCATAACGTCCCTGAGAAGAATCATACTTCAGAAGATAAGCAAGCATATCCGGGCTGGTCAGATCGTTGATAGCGACAATCTCAAAGCCTTCTGCCTGGAACATCTGACGGAATGCAAGACGTCCGATACGACCAAAACCGTTAATTGCAACTTTTACTGCCATAATTCCAATTCCTCCTAAAAATAGTAAGCTTACTGTTCCTGTCGAGGTCACCCGGCTTGCGAAAAACGGGGCTCTCAACCTGAGTGCTATTTTACATAATCTCCCTGCAAAAATCAAGAGCGGGGCACTGCGATTTTAACCCCTCCGGACAGGCAAAACACAGAATATTCCGATAGACAGACGCATTCTTTTTCATTATGATTGGGTTCAGGCGGTAAAATGCACGAAAGACCGTAATTATTTCGTGAATCTTTGTTAAAAAAAATACAGTGTTTCCAGATATAAATTCCCCTGCAAAACCGGCCCGTGTCCGTAGAAAGGCGTCCCGATGTCCATCCTTCACGATTTCCATATGCATTCTTCCTTCTCAACAGACTCTGAAGCCCCCATGGAGCAGATGGTGCTGCGCGCCGGCGCGCTTGGCCTGAAGGGAATCTGCTTTACCGAACACATGGACGCGGATTTTCCGCCGGAGCCCGGGAGCTTTGAAGCGGATCCGGCTGAAGTTCTGAAAGAGATCAGCCGGCTGCGTCCGCTCTATGACCCCCGTTTTGCTTCTCCGGATCCCTCATCAGCTGCTTCCTGTGCCTGCAGCCGGAATCCGGGCAGCGGGCGTGTTTCTGTCGAGATCGGCTTTGGTCTGGAACTGGGCATGCAGAGCCATCTGCCTGCGCGTTATGAAAAGCTGGCGCAGGAATGGCCGTTTGATTTTCTGACGGCCTCACAGCATCTTGTGGGAAAGGCGGATCCTTATTATCCTGAGGTCTGGGAAAAGCGCAGTGAAATAGAGATCATCAGCTGCTATTATGAAGAGATGTATGACAATATCAGAAAGATGAAGGAATGGGACACTCTCTCCCATCTGGATTACATTATCCGCTACATACCCGGCCGGCAGGACAGTGTATACGATTCCCTGGCTTTTCACCGGGAGATCATCGCGGCAATTCTGGAATACGTAATCCGGCAGGGAAAGTGTCTGGAAGTCAACAGCGCCGGAATCCGGCACGGCCTCGGGCAGCCCAATCCCTCCTCTTCCATCCTGATGCTTTACAGGGACCTGGGCGGGGAACAGATCACGATCGGGTCAGACGCCCATACTCCGGAAGACATCGCCCTGGGCTTCTCCGGGACGGAGAAGCTGCTGCTTGAATGCGGGTTCCGGGCCTATACCGTCTTTCAGGGGAGAATCCCCGTCGAAGTGCCGATTCTCAGGGAATAGCTGGTTTATTCTGACTGACAGCCGCTTTCGACTTCATCGCACAGATACAGAACCGCCGCCTGCATCCGCAGACGGCGGTTCTGAACTATTATTCTTTCAGGAGGCTGTCATACAGCGCCTCATACTTTTCAGCTGAGGTATGCCAGGAGAAATCCGCCGACATCCCGCGGCTGATCAGTTTGTTCCACTCCCGCTTATGGTTGTAGAAGACGTCCATGGCATATTTGATCGTATAGAGCATCTCATGCGCGTTGTAGTTCGCGAATGAGAAACCGGTTCCCGATGAATCATACTCATTGTACGGCTGCACCGTATCCTTCAGGCCGCCGGTTTCACGGACGATCGGAACCGTCCCGTAGCGGAGGCTCATCAGCTGGCTCAAACCGCAGGGCTCAAACAGGGACGGCATCAGGAAGGCGTCGCAGGAACCGTAGATCTTATGGCTCATGGCCTCCGAATAATAGATGTTGGCCGAAACCTTCCCCTGATATTTCCAGGCAAAATGCCGGAACATATTCTCGTAGCGCTCCTCGCCTGTTCCCAGGACAACAAGCTGGATGTCCAGCTGGCACAGCTCATCCATCATATACGCGATCAGATCAAAGCCCTTCTGGTCCGTCAGTCTGGACACGATTCCGATCATGAATCTTCGCTCATCCTGCTCCAGCCCCAGTTCCTTCTGGAGAGCTCTCTTGTTTTTGACCTTTTCCCGGCGGAAGCTTTCGATATTATAGTTCTTCTCAAGGAATGGATCCGTATCCGGATCATATTCCTGATAATCGATACCGTTGACGATGCCGCTCAGGCAGTTGTTCCTGGCCCGCATCAGGCCGTCCAGGCGTTCACCGTAGAAGGGCGTCTGGATCTCCTGGGCATAGGTGCCGGAAACCGTCGTGATCCAGTCCGCGTAGACGATTCCGCCCTTCAGGTAGTTGGCATCCCCATAGGCTTCCAGCTTATCCGGCGCAAAATAGGACTTGTCCAGTCCCGTGATATCCTGGATCGTCTTCACATCCCACACGCCCTGGAACTTCAGATTATGGATGGTTATGACGGACTTCATATCGCGGAAGAATTCACCGTCATGGAATTTGTCCTTCAGATAGACCGGAATCAGCCCTGTCTGCCAGTCATGGCAGTGAACGATGTCCGGCTGAAAGCCGATCACGGGAAGAGCGCTGAGCGCCGCCTTTGAGAAAAAGGCAAACTTCTCGACGTCCTGATAGATATTCCCATAGGGCTTGGGTCCGGAGAAATAATATTCATTGTCAATAAAATAGAACTGAACCCCCTCATACTTCATCTCAAGGATGCCCACATACTGGCTTCTCCAGGAAAGATCCATATAGAAGTGGGTCAGATAATTCATCTTATCCTTCCACTCCTGCCGCATGCACATATACTTGGGAAGAATGACGCGGACATCATATCTCTCCTTATCGAAGCACTTCGGCAGCGAGCCCACAACGTCAGCAAGACCTCCGGTTTTGATAAAGGGTACGCCCTCTGACGCTACATACAAAACTTTTTTCATGAAATATCCTCCAATCCAGACCAGCAAAAAGCATCTGTTCTGTACAATTCCGTGCATATTCCATGTCATTATAACTCATTTAATCAAGTCTGCAAAGAGCAAAAGCCATCATGGGTGCAAAAGTGCCGTGCAGCCTTATCGGCAGCACGGCACCTCGCCTCTTCATGTTAATTCAGAAAACAGGAGAACTGCTTCCCGGCAGTGAAGGATCAGCCCTTGATCTGAGCCGCAACTTCAGCTGCGAAGTCTTCGTTCTTCTTCTCAAGTCCTTCGCCGGTCTCGAAACGGATGAAGGTCTTGATATGCGCGTTTGCGCCGGCAGCCTTGGAAGCCTGCTTTACATACGCGTCAACGCTCTGCTTGCCATCCTCAGCCTTGACATAGATCTGGTCAAGCAGGCAGATCTCTTTGAGTTCCTTGTTCAGACGGCCCTGAACTGCGCCGGCGATAACCTTCTCCGGCTTTCCGGCCATCTTCGGATCGTTCATGATCTGCTGCTTGAGAATCTCAAGCTCATGATCCTTGTAATCCTGCGGAACTTCCGCGTCGGTGGTATACAGCGGCTTCAGAGCGGCAACCTGCATGGCGATGTTCTTTGCCATCTCTTTCACTTCGTCATTGATCACATCTGTGACAACGTCAACAAGGGTGACGATCTTTCCGCCCATATGGGTGTATGCGCAGATAAATCCGTTCTCTTCCTTCATCTGCTGGAAACGGCGGATCTTCAGGTTCTCGCCGATCACCGCGATCTGTGCGGAATTCATGTCTGCAACCGTCTTCTCTGCATCGAAAATGCTCTTCTCAGCAAGGAATGCATCGATATCGGCAGCTGTGGTATCCAGAGCCTGCTCTGCAACCTGCTTTACATAGGCCTGGAACTTCTCATTCTTGGCGACAAAGTCTGTCTCGGAGTTCACCTCGACGGCGACTGCCTTCTTTCCGTCCTCGGAAACCAGTGCCATGGAGATACCTTCCGCAGCGATACGGCCGGCTTTCTTCTGCGCGGTGGCAAGCCCTTTTTCTCTGAGCCACTCAACTGCCTTTTCCTTATCGCCTTCTGTTGCGGTCAGAGCCTTCTTGCAATCCATCATGCCGGCCCCGGTCGCTTCTCTGAGCTCTTTTACCATTGCTGCTGTGATAGCCATTCTAATTCTCCTCCATCCTGTAAGCGGATTCTTCTATACTCGTGAACGAAACTCTTTTATCTGATATCTTTCACGCGATATGCAGCAGACAGTCCATTATTCAGCTGAAACTGCCTCAACCGGTTCTTCCTCTGCAGCAAAATCTGCCTCGCTGACAGCCTGCTCGGCGCCCTGTCTTGCCTCGATGACAGCGTCTGCCATCTTGGAAACGATCAGCTTGACTGCACGGATCGCGTCGTCATTGCCCGGAATCACATAGTCAAGGTCTTCCGGATCGCAGTTGGTATCGGCAATTCCGATCAGCGGGATGCCCAGCGCATGAGCTTCCTGCACGCAGATGCGCTCCTTCTTCAGGTCGACAACGAAAATCGCATCCGGGAGCTTCTTCATCTCTTCGATACCGCTGAGGTTCTTCTCCAGCTTCTCAAGTTCCTTCTGCAGGCCGATGACTTCCTTCTTCGGCAGCACGTCAAATGTGCCGTCTTCCTGCATCTTCTTGATGTCCTTCATACGTTTGATACGGCTCTGGATCGTCTTGAAGTTGGTCAGCATGCCGCCAAGCCATCTCTCATTGACATAATACATACCGCATCTCTCAGCTTCCATGCGGATGGAGTCCTGCGCCTGCTTCTTGGTGCCGACAAACAGAATCGTTCCGCCATTGGCTGCGATATCGCCGACTGCATTGTAAGCATCGTCGATCATGCCGACCGTCTTCTGAAGGTCAATGATATAGATGCCGTTGCGCTCGGTATAGATATACGGAGCCATCTTGGGGTTCCATCTTCTGGTCTGATGTCCGAAATGGACGCCTGCTTCCAGCAGCTGTTTCATAGAAAGTACACTCATCTTCGTTCTCCTTTGGTTTTGTACTTCCGCACGCTTCCTGTCTGCGGCAGCCTTCCGGCACCGGCCGCAGAATCCACATGCGTGCTTGATTCGCAACTCTGCAAGTATAACATGCGGCAGTTATCTTCGCAAGAAAATTTTTATTCCCTTCCCAGGACGGTTTTTGCTTTCTTCCCTGGGCTGTTTTTACTCTCTTCCCAGGACAGAAAAGCATCACTCTCTTCTCAGGGCTTCGATCGGGTCCAGATTGGACGCCTGTACGCTCGGCAGCAGCCCGAAGACGATTCCGATCACCATCGAGAACAGAACCGCGATGACCGCAGCCGGCACATTGATGGCGACGGGGATCCCTGAAAAGCGGTGGATCAGCTGGCTCATGGCGATGCCCGC
>OCTX012188421.1_pt1 | contig 15097 bp, 13 predicted proteins | sample 1539691 | NCBI WGS metagenome assembly OCTX01 (sample SAMN02144231, study PRJEB22623) | gut metagenome | biome: sheep rumen | host: Ovis aries | place: New Zealand | reverse complement strand
TATCAGTTTTGAATCCACTCAAGTCAAGACTGGTGAGACTGGAACAACCGGTGAAGGCATAGCTCATGTTCGTCACGTTGTCCGTCTTGAGGGCACTAAGATCGATACTCTTCAGGCTTGAACATTCATTGAACATTGCATACATACTGGCAACACCGTCTGTATTCAGATTCTCCATCCCCTCAATGGTTTCCAGTTTTCCCATCTCTGAGAAGAACCAATCAAGCGTTCTCTGTTTCAAATTGGCAAACGACGGGTCGATGACGCACTTCGTAATGGTGGCTCTATACTCCTGCCAATCTTCCTTATGCGGCAATACAGTTCCTGAACGTTTCGATTTTTGGTTGTCGAAATACAGGGTCATCGTCGTACCATCAATCACAGCATAGCGAGTAGCCTGCTCACCATTGTCCGGCTGAATGTTGACCAAGGCAAATTGATCCTGTGTAAAGCCTTGCCAATCGCCCTTACCATCCATTGTGACGTATGCTTCAGCACCGCCCCATCCCCAATTCACATGGAAATAGCCGTCCTTGTAACCGTCCAGCACGAAGGCATGACCGCTGTTATCCGATTGACCCGAATAGAGCACGGGACGACCGGCAGCCAGTTCGTCATAAATCAACTGGTCCCATGCTTCCGTGGTAAAGTTACCACTGTAGAGCTCCTCCAGCATATCGTCGTAGCCGAAATATTTCTTCATCGACTCTCCTGCCAGCCATGTGCTTGCGGCGCTTGCATCAGGTCCGTAGTTCATTTGTACAGACGCACCGCATAGTTTCATCAGATTGGCAATGGCATTAGTCTGAGCAGTGTTGTAAGTAACGCCATATTTGTATTCAGGTAACATATTTGCCCAATCGATAGTCGTCTCTGGTATTGAAGGGACATAGATTTTTAATTCATCCGTCGTATATTCGGGAATCCGCTGCGTAGTCTTAGCAGGCCACTTGAACTTATACATAATCTGCGCCATCGCCGTTGCTACGCATCCCGTCAAGCAAAGTTTGCCACCAGATTCTGGGCACTGTCTGTTGTAGGGGTCGCCCTGATTGTACCAGCAATTGCCCAGCAGATTGGCAATATCGGCTTTCGTGGCTCGGGCACTTCTCTTGGCTGTCTGCGCCTCGGGGTGCTGCTGCAGAAACTGCACGCGCTTGGCATAGCTTTCCAGCATCGCACGCATATTACAAGGTACGTTAGTCTCGTCGTAGCTGCCACTGTACGAGTACATCAACACATCGGGCATACGCGCCTCGCCACTGACCACCACGTAGCCACCGTTCGTCTTGTCGTTGAAAACATAGAACTCAGTGTTCGTACTTGCCAACGCCAACTCGGACGCAGTGCGAGGAGCACGGTTGTTGGCTGCTACGGTCAGCTGACTCATAAACTGGTTGGCTTTTGTCAAAGCCCCCTCCTTCGTCACTTGCTGTGCCAACAACGGGCAGATGCTCAGCACCAGCATCAACAGGGTTAGGAATCCACGTCGAAAGGTAGAAAGTTTCATCATAAGCGTTTAAGTTTTTAATTTTTTGTTTAGATATATTTTGCTGCAAATATACAAATAAATATTGTATTGACCAAATTTAGATTACCTTAAATTTGCTAAGTTTTTTTCTTTTGGGGGCACAAGTCGCAGTCTCAGTAATCTCAAATCTCAAATCTCAGTTTTCAGTTTTCAGTTTTCAGTATGCCAAATGACAGTTTGTTATATCTTCAAATCATGTAGAAATTATCTATTATAAATATTATATATTATATATAATATATATATTATATATAATATATAATATTCTAAGAGCCACTTTTCGCCATTTTTGAAATTGTCATTCATCATACTGAAAACTGAAAACTGAAAACTGAGATTTGAGATTTGAGATTTGAGAGTGCAGAAAATGTATTACTATGAAAATTATTGACATGTTCAAGGGGAGAGACAGAGGGTGCTCCCCGACATTGATTTCAAGAAATTTTGCGGGCATTAAGAGAAAAAATTGCGGCCTTTAATAGTAGCAAAATTTTCTATTAATGGCTGCTGTTGGAGCAACGGAATGCAAGGAACAAAACACAATCAAAAAGCATGACAATTAAAAAGGGTGGATTAAAAAAATATCTTAAATCATCGGGCAAAAACACTCGTTATTGCGGATTATTTTGTAACTTTGCACTCCATGTTACATAAAATAGTACATACATTATTATTCGCAGCATTTGCCCTAACCGCCAATGCCCAGGAGACTATCGTCTTCACCCCCCAGTGGACGGCTCAGGCGCAGTTTACGGGCTATTACGTGGCAGAGGCAAAGGGCTTTTATCGTGAGGCTGGCGTGAAGGTGAAGATAGAACACCCTACTCCAACCATCTCTGCAATGGAAAGGTTACGAACCAAGCGCAGTCAAGCCATCACCTTGCAACTCTGTCAGGCACTGGAGATTGTCGACGGGGGTACACCCTTGGTAAACATCTTACAGACCTCGATGAACAACGCCATGGTGAATGATTTCGTGCAGGAGGTGTGCGAGACGATAGGCTTCAACGAACCGAACACATCGGATATCAAGAAAGCCATCACAGAGGCTGTGGTCAACGTCATCAAATACGCCTATCCGCGAGATACGCATGGAGAGGTGAACATTGAAGCGGCTTCGAACGACATGCGTTTGAAGTTCACCATCATGGATAGCGGAAAGCCCTTCGACCCAACCGTCCGTGTGGATGCCTCTGACGAAGAAAAACATCAGAGCACTCGGGGTATTCGTTTTGTGCGTCAAGTCATGGACTCTATCAATTACGAACGTGTGGACGGCATGAATGTGCTGACACTGAGAAAGAAATTGACAGATATAAGCTGAAAAGAAAGTTTTTTATCATATTATTTTAGACAGATTAGTTATATGGCAACAGGTAATGTAAGACCAGAGTCGATGGAGCGTATTACGACTCCCGCTTTGGCACAGCAATTCATCGAAGAACAGGTGAAGGAGCTCAGAGCTCAGATTGGCGACAAGAAAGTGCTGTTGGCACTCTCTGGCGGTGTAGATTCATCGGTAGTGGCAGCCCTGCTGATTAAGGCAGTAGGCCGTCAATTGGTGTCCGTCCATGTGAACCACGGTCTGCTGCGCAAAGGTGAACCCGAGCAGGTAGTTCGTGTATTCCGCGACGAGCTGAATGCCAATTTGGTGTATGTGGACGCTACCGACCGTTTCCTCGACAAGTTGGCTGGTGTAGCCGACCCGGAACAGAAGCGTAAAATCATCGGTGCTGAGTTCATCCGCGTATTCGAAGAGGAAGCACGCAAGTTGGAAGGCATCAGTTTCTTGGCTCAGGGCACTATTTATCCCGATATTGTTGAGTCTGGTCCCGTTAAGTCGCACCACAATGTAGGCGGTCTGCCTGAAGACATGCAGTTCGAACTGGTAGAACCCATCAAACTGCTCTTCAAGGACGAGGTTCGCGTAGTAGGTAAGGAACTCGGTCTGCCTGACAATATGGTATTCCGTCAGCCATTCCCTGGTCCAGGACTGGGTGTACGCTGCACTGGTGCCATCACCCGCGACCGCTTGGAAGCACTGCGCGAGAGCGATGCTATTCTGCGTGAGGAATTTGCCAAGAACGGACTGGAGGGCAAGGTATGGCAGTACTTCACGGTAGTGCCCGACTACAAGTCAACTGGTGTGAAGGACAACAAGCGCAGTTGGGATTGGCCCGTTATCATCCGTGCCGTCAACACTCGCGATGCCATGACCGCTACCATCGAGGAGATTCCCTACCCCTTGCTGCACCACATCACTCAGCGCATCGTCACTGAGGTACCAGGCGTCAACCGTGTGCTTTACGATTTGACACCGAAACCAACAGGCACCATTGAATGGGAATAAACTAAAAAGAGAGTCGGGGCAGCTGCCTCGACTCTCTTCCATTTTATATGCGTTCAGACGATTAGTCTAAACCCAGACTCTTCTTGATAGCGGCAACCTTCTCCATAGCAGCCTTGGTGCAACGCTCGTAGCAGCCGGCACACTTGAAGGAAGGATCCTTGATTTCGCAGTAGAACTTAATCTTAGGCTCTGTACCAGAAGGACGCACACTGATCTTCGTGCCATCCTCGCAGAACCACTGCAGTACGTTGCTGGTAGCAGGCATGTCAATCTTACTGGTAGTGCCGTCGGCATTCTTCTGTTCCAAAGAACGGAAGTCTTTCCAAACGCAAACCTTCGAACCGCCAACCTCCGTAGGAGGATTCTTGCGGAAGTCTTCCATCATCTGCTTGATTTCGTCAGCACCGGTCTTACCTGGCTTCACCACGTTGATGGTCGTCTCTTTCGAGAATCCATACTCAGCGTAGATATCCATCAGCAGGTCGTAGAGTGTCTTACCCTGATCCTTAGCCCATGCAGCAATCTCGCAGATTAAGCAGATAGAGGCAGGAGCATCCTTATCACGTACCTTGTCGAATGGCAGGAAGCCGAAGCTCTCCTCACCACCGCCGATGTACTTCTTCTTACCCTCGTTCACACGGATGCGATAAGCAATCCACTTGAACCCTGTGAACTCGTCGAACAGTTCTACACCGTTCTTCTTGGCAATCTGAGCAATCACTTCTGAGGTCACGATGGTCTTTACCATGAACTCGTTGCCCTTCATCAGGCCCAGCTTCTTACGGTTGGTGATGATATACCAGCAGAACATCATGGCTGTCTGGTTACCATTGATAATTTCCCACTCGCCCTTTGGATTGCGAACAACGATGGCCAAGCGGTCAGCATCTGGGTCGCTGGCAATCACGAGGTCAGCATTCAGACGGGTACCGAGCTTCATGCCCAGTGTCATAGCCTCAGCATTCTCTGGGTTGGGCGATACAACCGTTGGGAAGTTGCCGTCAACCACCATCTGCTCGGGCACCACATGGATGTTCTGGAATCCCCATGAGCGCAATGCCATGGGTACGATGTGGCGACCAGTACCATGCATAGGTGAATAAACAATGTTCAGGTCTTTCTGACGGTTGATGACAGCCTGGTCAATCATTGCCTCGTGAACAGCCTGGATGTAGTCCCAGTCCATTTCACCACCGATAATCTCGATGAGTTCCTTATTGCCTTCGAACTTCACATCGTTGATAGTCACCTTGTTCACCTCGTCGATGATACCTGTATCGTGTGGCGACAGCACCTGTGCACCGTCATCCCAGTATGCCTTATATCCGTTGTACTCACGTGGGTTATGTGATGCTGTGACGTTAACACCAGCCTGAGCACCGAGCTCGCGGATGGCAAACGAGATTTCAGGAGTAGGACGCAGACTCTCGAACAGATAAACCTTAATGCCGTTGGCAGAGAAGATGTCGGCTACGGTCTCAGCAAACATACGTCCGTTATTGCGGCAGTCGTGACCTACCACTACCGAGCACTGCTTGCCTGGGAATGCCTTCAGGATATAGTTGGCAAAACCCTGGGTAGCCATACCTACAATATACTTGTTCATACGGTTGGTACCGGCACCCATAATACCACGGAGACCACCTGTACCAAATTCCAGATTCTGATAGAAAGCATCAATCAAGGCTGTCTTGTCAGGATTGTCCAACATCGCCTGTACTTCCTTACGTGTCTCCTCGTCAAAGGCTGGAGAGAGCCATTCCTTCGCCCGTGCTTCACACTGAGCAATCAGTTCGTTATTTTCCATAATACTTCAAATATAATTTGTTTTAGATTTGTATTTATATCTACTAGCCTACAAAGATAAGAAAAAAAACGAAAACCAACGCTACTCCTGCATTAATTTTCGTTTTTTTAGCACTCGCGACACTCCTTTTAGAGCTTTCGCATGATTTTGTCTATCTCTTCAAACTGTTTACCCATGTTCAGGTTCAGGTAGATGCGGTAAAGCGCCGGTGCCCATTTATGCCGTGCTCCCGGCTCCAATTTGCGGTAAGCCTCCATGTAGGGGCGCGCCTCCATATAGAGTCGGTGTATCTGTTCACGATAGACGCGCGGCTGGTTCAGTCGCTCGATGGCCAACACCTGATTCAGTTTGGCTGTGGCTATGTTGAAATAGGGCTCTGCCAAGGTGTCGTTTTTGGCTATCAGCCGTTCGCTCACACCGATACACTCGTCGTATCGCTCCAGATTCAGCAGGGCTACGGAGCGAGCCAACAGGAAGAGTTCGTTGTCGGGATTGGTACGCAGTGCTTCGTCGGCATAGAAAAGTGCCGAATCCGGACGCTCCTTACTGTTGTAATAATCTATCAGTCGTGGAAAGAAATAGTTGAATTCAGGATACTGTCCGAATCCGCGTTTCAGCATATTCAGATAATTGGCTTCATCGCCCTGCCAGCTATAGGCTTCGCAGGCATACTGTATAGCATAGTGTGCCTTGGCTGTATCTTTAACAGCACAATCGAAATAGCGCAGGGTGTGTTCTGCATCGTGCATCTTATAACCCGTATAACATGCCCAATAAGCTACCTCAGACAGCAGTGTATCGGTCTTCTGATATTGATAGCTTTCAAAGAGCGGTTGCCGGGCTGAGTTCAAATAGCACTGGAAGAAACCGTATGCCAGCGTGAGCTGTTCCTTCCGCAGATGGAACGTACCGCCGTAATAGAGGTTCTGGCGCAAGCGGTCCAGTTTCTCGGCATTATCTTCACGATAACGCAACTTCACCCTACCCTTCTCGTCGGGTTGGGCATCAATCGAGTCGAGTGTCTCAGCAATGCCGTAGAGTTTGCGTGTCAGATTGAAAAAAGCTGCCGTATCGTATTTCTGTTTCAGATACAGCTTTTCATTAGCTATTTCATACTGTTTCTCTACTGCCTGCATCCATGTCAGGTAGATTTTAGGGTTACTGCGGTTGGCTGTGTCTTTTTTCAGCAGTCCCTCCATCAGTTGTTCGGCTTTATCCAAGTTCGTACCGCTTTTAACATACGACTTAGCCTGACTGATCTCTTTCTTCTGAGCCCAACTGATAGTGCATGCACCCAACAGGCATGCTAACGTCATTATCCTAATCATTATCTTATTTGTCTATTTTAATAATCAAGGTCACTTAAAAAGTGAAAAGAACATATCAAGGGGATATTTCATCAGCAGATGAAAGAAATGACGACGACCCGACATGGTCTCGTGCAGGATGAACTGTCCTTTCGAGGCAGATGGCTTCACCACCTGCAACGCCTCTTCCAATCCGAAGACGCTCTGCATCACCCACATGACTCCTTGGGCAAAGCGATAGAGACCGAAGCTTTTCAGAATCTTATCGTATTTTACCTGCGAAGCACGTTCTTTGTTTGCCAAACGCTTCAACGCGAAATAGCAGTCAGTAAAATCGCGCATGGTAACACCTTTATAAAGGAACTTCCAATAGAGGTTCACCAACAGGTAAACCACATTCATCGATACCGCTGGGCGCACCATTTCGCCATCTTTCACGTAGAGCGACTTACGATTCTTCTCAAACCATTTTTGCAACTTCCAATTCTTCAGCGGGTTACGGCCTTTCCCGATAGTATCGGTCAGCGTAACGGGTGTCTCGTCCCAAGCAGGAATATCGACAGCAGACAAGACTTCGTCCGTATCTGCATCCACAAAGAGACGGATATCATCAGGTTCACGGAGCATCATCAGTTCGTCACCATAATCACGAGCAGCACCCTGTCCTATCAGCACACTCGATGTATAACCTTTCTCCATCAGTTTCTGCTGAACCTTCAGCGTATGGTCGGTAAAAAGACTGTTGCGCTCTTCTATCGTTTCGGCTTCTGCCATCCAGTCAATAACGAGGTCTTGTGGTACACGCAGTCCAAACTCGAACAACACCTGCACACCACGATAGCAGATACCTGTCATCTGCTGATGATGCGCCATGTCGTGCAGCTCGTGCCACTCTTCAGGTTCTGGACCGCGACTCAAACAATCCAACTGCTTAGTCGAAACTTGTATCAATTCATAAAACAATTGCTCCATGATCCCAGGTCTATATTGCTTTTGGTGCAAAGTTAGGCATATTTTTCGAGATAACCACACTTTCGGAGGGAAAATTTGGGAAATTCAAAAATAATTACTAACTTTGCCAACAGCAATTTAACAAAAACACATGGAAATAAGATTACTGCTTATCATAGCCTGCATACTGACGGCCCTCACGACAAAGGCCGATAACTCACAATTGGAACAACTCTACGAAGCTGCCGATGCCGCATACGCCCAGCAAGACTACAAGGAAGCGGAACGTCTGGCTAAGCAGGCTTTGCCTCTGAGCAAGGGCACAGAGATGGAAGCCGACTGTCTGAACCTGCTGGCTATCATCTATATCCGGCTCTCCGATTATAACGAGGCAGCAAGCTATGCCAAGCAGTGCTATGTATTGGACGAGAAAACGGGCGACCCTGACATCATGTCGTCAAGTCTGAACACTTTGGCTGCCATCTATATGGGTGCCAATCAACCAAAGGAGGCTGAACAATACGTGCTGAAGGGCATCAATATGGCAGAGAAAGCCAATAACCCAGGGCGCATGGCCATTCTGCAAGCGATGGCATCGGAAGTGTATCATGCACAAGGCAACGACGAGAAAGCATTGCCTTACATCGAACGGGCTTACGAGATAGACAAGCGTATGGGCAATGAACCTCGCGCTATGGTGCGACAGGCACAGAAGGCTTCTATCCTGATAGGCTTGCACAAGTATCAGGAGGCTGAACAGATTCTGAAGGAGGTCATCCCCTTCCTGCGCAAGACACCCGACAAGCAATCACTGGGCATTGCCTGCAACAAGATGGGTATGGCACTACTCTCGCAACAGAGGGAAAAGGATGCCGAGCCATACTTCCAGGAGGCTGCCAGTCTTTTCTTGAAACTGGGCGATATATATAATGAGGTACACGCACGTAGAGGACTTTACGAATCGATGTGGAAGAACAATCCCGATGAAGCCAAACGCCAGTTAGACCGATTCAACGACCTGAAGGACTCTATCTACAGTAAGACATCTGCCGATATGCTGGCACGTTACAATGCCGAGTTTGGTAACGACTGGCTTCAATTGGAGAATCATACCGAGCGAAGAGCCAAGACATGGGCTATCGCACTGGCTACCATACTGGCAGTTGCCGCCATAAGCATCTGGATATGGATGCGACGAAGACAAAAACGACAAGCCCATATTAACAGCCAACTGAAGGAGCACATTCAGGAACTGCGCGAAAAATATGACGAGCTGAACGAACAATATGACAATGCCATCAACACCAGCACCAAGGACGACATGCTGGAGCTGAATGCCAACGATCGTGATTTTATAGAGAAAACTATCAATATCATCAACGAACTGATACTGTCTGGACAGATTGATGCCAATCACGTAGCCGACCGATTGGGTATGAGTCTCTTCCAGTTCCGCCAGCGACTGACGGCACTCACCGACGAGACGCCACAAGCCTTCATTCAGAATGTCCGCATGCGACGTGCCCGCCACCTGTTGGATAACCATCCTGAATTGAATATTTCAGAAATAGCGACACTTTGTGCCTATAACGACACCCCCAACTTTACCCGTGCTTTCAAGAAGACTTTTGGCATGACACCCACGCAATATATCGACAGAAAGGGGTAAATTAAACGAAATGATAAGATTACTTGACGAAATGATAACAGCGTTTCGTCGCTTTTGTCGTAACTTTGCCAACAGAAAATACTTATCCATTAAATGGCAAAGACGAAATACCAAGAGACGGCTGTAAAATATGCAGAAGACTATCTCGAGCGAGTGCTCAAGATGGAGGATATCGTAGGCCATAATGTAGAGAAAAAAATGAAGAAAATGGCTGAACGGGAAGGGAAACCGAACAACAAGAAATAAAGGACTAAAAGTTATCTAATATTTTAACCATTAAACTGATTATAAACATGACAAACAAAAAACTTTTATCACAGTTAGTTCTGGTGGTTTTCGCCCTGATGACGAGTGCCGCCGGATGTGGTGGCGACAAAACCAACGACACAGGTGGAAGTGGTGGCAATGGAGGTGGCAGTACTGTTACAGCAGACAAATGGGCCAATCTCGTAAACGAAAACAAGCAAGACCTGAAAGTCGATGGCAACAAAGCCACTTACGGTAGTCACACTTACGAGGTGACGGGCTCTATTCCCTTGGCTGGCGAGGACGTGAATGGCGACGGCATTGCCGATGTGGAAGAATATCTGGGTAAGCCTTCGGCAACGGTGGTTTTCTCCAATATCCCCAGTGGTTATACAGAGTTTGAGGCTGTCTATAACGGACTGCTCGGCAAGAGCATTCAGGGCACGGCTGCCATGATTCCAATGGCTTTCGAAATCTATGCCCGCAATGCCGCTACGGGTGAGAAGTGTCTGAACCTGCTGTGCAACAGTTCATCGACCGTTTCCGGTATCGTGCGCACGCTGAAGCAAAAACTTGTTCCCTCTGAGTATGCTCCAGCTGACGACAAGTATATCCAGCGCTTTCTGGCTGCCGCCCTGTTGAAGGGTGCCACGCCCGATAATGCCTATGCTCCCTCTACTCCATACACCGTTGAGATGGGACCATCGGTCAACAATCCTCAGGATGTTTCCATCAGTGCCAACGGCACAGACTATTTCCTCTACATCTTCAGCAAGGGTTGGGATACAGAGCAGCGCCAGGTAGAGATATTCTTGGAGAAAGGTGCCAGCCTCTACAAAGTATTCAACTGCCCCAGCACCTATACTCAGTGTAAGAACATCGTAGGCACATGGCAGGGACTGAAATAAACAACGACCCCGACGGCAAGAAAGCAGCTGCCGAGGCGGAGAGCAAGGCGCGTAAGGACATGCTGAAAAGCATTCCCGGCATGGAGGTCGAGAGTGCGCTGAAGCGTGGACTCAACCATGTGATTACCAAGAGTCTGCCCGACGAGGTAAACGAAATCCGTTGGCGAGGTATTTGGAAGAGCCTCCCCATCGTCGGCACCATTGTCGATTGGATGGACAAGACCCATTGGTTGCGCCATTGGTTGGGAATGAACAAAGAGAAATAAAAACTAAATTAAAAGAAGGAGAAAACTATGAAGAAATTATTATTTGGAGCGATGGTTGCCTTGACAGGCGCCTTAGCAGTAAGTTGTGGCAACAAAGAAGTGAAGAAAGAGTTGCCAGGTAAGAAAGTGGAAACAGAACAACTGTCGTTCATCATACCTGAAGGATGGCAGGAAATACCAACTGGTGCTGATAAATACTGCGTTAAGAAGATTCGTAAAGGCGAAGGTAAAATAAGTGATATGAAGCAACTGTCGATTGACATTGTAGAGGACAAGGGCCCAAACCCTGTTACCGACCCAGCTGAACGCCGTGACAGACAGGTAAAGAATATGCACTTTGAGAGCCTTGGCGACACCATTCTGGCTGACAAGCAATATTTTATCGCCCAGAAAGCCGAAGCACACAAGACCATTTTCTATGCAAAAATGAAGGAAGGCAGTGACCAAATACTGATGCTTGTTGCCGAATACAGTACGGACAAGAATGATCAGGAGCTATTGGACATCATCGAGAACATCACGATTAAATAATAAAACATTATTAGAATTATGAAACAGAACGATTTAACATTGAAAACAGCCCTGCTGGGATGGCTGATTTTAGGGGGTGGGGTAATTCCTGCTAACGCTCAGTTTGGTGGACTGTTGAAGAAGGCTAAACAGAAAGTGGAGAACAAGGTAAACGACACCAAGAGCAGTGCCGTCAACCAAGCATCCAACTCTGCAAGTGAGACAACAGGGGTCAGCACCAGCGCCCCCAGCAACAGCAATGTGAAATGGCGCTGGGAAGACAAGTCCCTACCATTTTATAATAAGGTACACTGGAACGGTAACAAATCTGAGGAATATACGTATCAGTGGGGGCATCTACTGCTGTTCTACAAGGATGTTTTATGCAATCCCAACTTCTTTGGAACCACATCAGTCCCATCTGCGCTTTGGATTGACATCGACCCTGCTAAGAAGATTGCAGTACCCTATGACGAACCATACCGTTATGCAGCAGCAAAACTGATGTTTGATGATCCTCAGTTCACCAGTTTTATCCGCTTGGCTCAAATTCTGCCTTTAAGCAATGTGAACTTCTACGCCAGATTCCATTATGCCTATGAAGCCAACGATGGCATAGTCAGTAAAGCAGAAGGCTGGTTGAGCCCTTATGGCGACGATAACAAGATGCGTGCTGAACGTAACCAACGCGAAGAGGCTGCTTTCGAACTGGCAATCAATAAATTCCCCCTTGAGCAGTTCTGCAATTATGGTATCTCACTGATTCAGAATGCCGCTAAGGAGTATAATTCTGGTGCCGACATCAAAATTACTACTATGATGAACCTCTTCATCGTGGAACCTCTCTATGAGGACATCATCAAGAGACATCCTAATTTCAGCGAGAATGCCGACTGCGTACGCCAGTTCAAACTCGCCTTGGCACAGAATCCGTTGCGTGGCAACGACCTAAACGAGGGATTGCTGTGGGATGCGCTCGACATCTACCGCATCTGCAACATGACTCCTCAGCCTATGCCTGAGACGGTGAATGCCGATAGTTTCACTAAGAGCAAGGCTATCGAGGCTGGAAAGAAATACGCAGGCAACGATTTTGTGGATGTACTCATCATCAAGAGCGATTGGATGGCTCACGAGAATCCCCAAAAACTCGCCCAGAAGAAGGGTTATTCTATGCCCGTCGTATTGGTTTACAAGGTTCGTGGTCACTATGTAATGCGTGATATGTTCCTTCGCCGTGACAGCCGTGATAGCAATAAGTTTGAACTGCAGCTCGCTCCTGGTGTCAATAAGCCCATGCCTATTGACTACAAGAAATAACATACGGGAAAAATTAATAAACCCTACACCCTACACCCTAATTGACGTTGCGCCCTTTGTATATGCGGGTTTGACGTGGGTGTAGGGTTTTCAAAACCCTACACCCACCCCACACCCTATTTGAATACTCGGTTTGAATTTGCGCTAACGCGAATAATCGTTTGCGCCTACGCGCACGATGATTTGCGTATACGCAAACGGTCGTCGGAACGGCATCTATTCCCTGCGCGAACGGCATCTATTCCTTGCGCGAATACTATCTATCCCCTGTAAAGTCCCATTCGCATCAGTGATAGGCGATATTCGGATCAGTGATAGCAGGTATCGAAAAAGGAGAAATAATTTGGCTTTTATCTCACTTATTCGTATCTTTGCAACATAATTAGAGACGAAATGAAACAACGAATACTGTTTATTTGCTTGGGAAATATTTGCCGATCGCCAGCTGCTGAGGGCATTTTCCAACATTTGGTGGACGAAAGAGGACTTTCGGACCAGTTTGTGATTGACTCTGCGGCTATCGGTCCTTGGCATATCGGCGATTTGCCAGACCACCGTATGCGGCGTTGCGGAGCGAAACATGGCTACAACTTCAACTCCAGAGCGCGCCAGTTCTCATCAGCCGACTTCGACCATTTCGACCTTATCATCGGCATGGACCAAGAGAATCTGCGAGCCATCCGTGCGAAAGCCCGTTCTCAAGAGGACGAGCAGAAAATCCGTCTCATGGCTGACTATCTGCGCCATCACCCCCATCAAGCTACTATCCCAGACCCCTACTATGGTGGCGACCGAGACTTTGAATTAGTCATCGACCTACTGGAAGATGCTTGCGAAGGCTTGTTGGAGGCAATTGACGAATGATTTCATGAAAAGACAAAAAACTTGATCGAACAATGAAAAAACTGATTATCACTATGGCCCTGATGCTACCGATGATAGCACTGGGCGCCGACATCCAGACAATAGAAGAAGGATGGGCAAATAAAGTCATTACCAACGTGCCTTCAGGCAGACTGGGCGCTATGCTCCAGCGGTTTAACGAGACATGGCCGACCTCGTCAGTAGGTGAAGCTTGCCAAGCCATCAAGAAAGGATACAGCAATCAGGATCCTGAGGTGGGCCGCATTGTCATCAACGATGCGAAAAACGGCTACATCCGAATCTACGACGAAGATGCCGGCAGCGACAACCAGTATATGTCGGCATGTGTATGGAACCGTGCTAACGGACACCGTCTGCTGGCGATTGTCATCGGACAGCCCGTCGTGCCCGACAAGGAGATTATTTGTTTCTACGACTACAACCCGCAGAAGCATCAGCTGACTCCAGAATCAACTATCCTAAGCGGTTGGGAACCAAGGTTTAAGAGTTACGTATCCTATCGCCTGCCACGCGTCGGCAAGGAATTGCTCATTGTGGAGCTGCATGGTTATGATGAACTATGCACGCACCACTTCAAGTGGAACGGCATACGCCCCGTATTCGACTTTACCGACCCCGAAACGGGCTCTAAAAAGCCGATTGGAAGTTTTTAACAACATTTTGGAAGAAAAAAGCAACCATTGTAAGGAAATTATTTGTATATTTGCAGCGTGAAAGCATTAAACAATAACCGATAACCAATTAAGAGAACTTTATTTTATCATTAAATATTAATCATTAAAAACAAGTTTTATGGCTTACACAGAGACAACAACTACAGGGTATGGCACCCGCGTAGGAAACTCGTTTAAGAGTATTGGTACTGGTTTCGTCTTGCTCATTGCAGCCACCTGCTTGCTGTGGTGGAACGAAGGACGTGCAGTGAAAACGGCTAAGATGCTGGAGGAGGCTGGCAGCTCGTATGTAGAGATGCCTAACCCTGGTAAGAAAGACGCTTCGCTGGAAGGCGAACTGATTTGTGGTACGGCTCAGGCAACTACCGAAGACTCGCTGTCGGACGCTCAGTATGGCGTCGGCCAGAAGGGTATCATTGCCCTGAAACGTAAAGTAGAGTACTACCAGTGGGTAGAGCATTCTGAGAGCAAGAGCGAGGACAAACTGGGCGGTAAGGAAGTGACTACCACCACCTACACCTACTCACAGCAGTGGGTCAGCAGTCCCGTTCAGTCGAGTCAGTTCAAGGATCCTGCCTACCAAAACAAGAACTTCGTGCTGACAACCGTTGAGGACGCTGAGCAGTATGCCGAGAACGTCAGCTTCGGTGCTTACAAACTGAACGAGAGCCTC
>OCTX011952844.1_pt1 | contig 15099 bp, 13 predicted proteins | sample 1539691 | NCBI WGS metagenome assembly OCTX01 (sample SAMN02144231, study PRJEB22623) | gut metagenome | biome: sheep rumen | host: Ovis aries | place: New Zealand | reverse complement strand
ATGGGCGCAGTGAAGAATCTGTGCAAGCGCGGAATTGTGCTCAATCAGGGGCAAGTGGCGTTTGATGGCGGGGTGGAAGAGGCGGTAGGGTTTTATACGAGTACCCATTCCAAAAGCAATATTTATGAAAAAATAATTTGCGATACTAATCATTTAAACCCCGCTAAAGACGCACAATTTCTATCTGTTAAATTTGAAAAAAAATCCAATGATTTTGCTGCTAGCGAAGATATTAATTTCATTTTTAATGTTTTCGCCCATAAAGCAATAGAGAAATGCCGAATAAACCTCACTATTTTTTCAGTAGATGGAGCCCCTATCGGAAGCGTTTCTAACACAGAATCATTTTTTATCGAAAAAAATGAAAAAAAAACAATCAGACTTTCTTTGCAAGAGAGCAGGCTCGCGATGGGGGCATACGATGTTTCGTTTTCAATTGGAACCGGCAACTACCAAACTTGTCAAACTGACTTTGATATTATATCAAAAATTTTATCATTTCAAATAACTCGGCCATCACTTTCAAACAACATTTCTGTATCTCAATGGAATAATGGGTGGGGAAAGATAATGTTCAATTCAAAAACAGAGGTTTTGGAACAATGACGTTATCGGACTTTCCTACCGTCTTGCAAAATTTCTTTGGTAATTTGCGTACACTGCTCAAATATAACTATGAACAGGATTGCATAAAAAACCTTCATTCTCTAAATCAGAGAATAGCTAATTTGCAAGAAGAATTATTTCTTGCCAAAAGAGAGATTGTTGAATTATACTTTGATTTTCATAAAGAAGAAGCCAATCCATATATTGATGAACTCGCTTATTTAAAGGATGCGTCCAATATAGACGCATTCCCATACCCACAAATAAAACGCATAGATAACCCCATTACTGGTTTTGATCACAAGTTAAAACTTACCTTTGTTATTCACAACAACAATCGTTTGTATTTTCCTAAAGGGTGGTCTCCGGAATCGGCCAGCAACGCATATCGCAATTATATCGAACGAGAGAATTTACTTGGCGGAGGATATACAGAAAAAGCTCCTCACCAATACATAACAGAATCTTTCCATGTGGAACAAAATGATATTGTTGTAGACGCAGGCTGTGCCGAAGCACTTTTTGCACTTGACTCTATAGGAAAAGCTAAACATGTATATTTATTGGAAGCCAATCCTATTTGGCTTAAACCCTTACAGGCAACATTCGCCCCCTATAAAGATAAAGTTACAATCATTCAAAAATTTTTAGGTGGCGAAAATTCTGAGAACACTATAACACTTAATAGCCTTTTTGACAAGTTTAGCGAAGAATCATTCTTTATAAAAATGGATATTGAGGGATCTGAAGAGTCTGTCATTCAAGGAAGCAAGAATTTTTTCACATCTCAAAATAAAATCAAACTCGCTTGTTGTACATACCATAAAGCTCACCACGCCAAAAAGATATCTTCGCTTTTAAAAGAAATGGGTTATAATTGTGAATTTTCGGATGGCTACATGTTGTTCCCTTGGGACAAGAATCAGCAACCACCGTATTTTAGGAAAGGGCTTATAAGGACTACGAGAGCGGGGGAATAATGTTATTTCAAGATTTGTTGCTTTTCGCTCTTTATACTCCTTTTTTTCTTATATGGATTATTCCTCTTTTGTTTTTAAGACCCCATTTAAAAAAATTTTCTATAGATAAACTTTGGGAAACAAACCAAAAAAAAATCATTTTTCTTCTAGTCCTTTTTGCAGCAGGTTTTATTCTTTTTTCTTTTTTTGCCCCATATCTTTTCACTACAGAAAAAAACGTTGAAAGCATGAGTCCTTTCATCGCTGTTTCCGCTGCAATACTCACATTTCTCGCTTTTTTAATCCAATATCAAACAAATCAACATTTAATTCAAGATAATAAAAAGCAACAAGCCGAGCGACAGTTTTACGAAATGCTACAAATTCATTCTCGTAATGTTAAAAGCTTACACACAAACTCTAGTTTTTGTTTTGAAAACAACCATCAATCTATATATGGGCACGATTATATTAGAGCCTTGTTAGATGAGTTTAACAGCATATACGATGCAATAAAAAAGCATCATACAACCATAAATAAATTCGAATTATTCCAGAGAGCCTATATTGTCTTCTTTTACGGGCAAGTATATGCAAAAGAAAATAATATAATAGATGATAAGATAAACGAAGAGTTAGGCATAGCCAAAGCAACGAACTATAAATTAACCCCGATAAGAAGCACTCTTTTCCAAGGGCGAGTAGACCAACTAAATTCATACTACAGACACCTTTTTTTGTTAGTCAAAACAATTGTTTACGCAGATAAAAAACTATTCACCTACGCTGAAAAAAGACAATATTTAAGAATTGTTCGCGCCCAGCTAACGAGTGCGGAACAGGTTCTTTTATTTTATAATTGGATTTCCGATTTAGGCGGAGGCAAATGGGAAGAATTCGAAGATGAAAACGAAAAAAAGGCCCAAAACAACAGGAACCATTTCTTTACCGACTATCGCATGATACACAACATCATTCCCAAAGATTGCACTGCTTTTACTCCAAAAGACATTCTCCATGAATTGCAGAAAAAGAAAGCAGGATTACGAAAAGTTAGACGACAACGACACATTGTTCGAGATTATAAAAGAAAATTAGTTTTCAGGTTAATTTTTCAATGAGCAACAAAATTCTTACCATCATAGTAACCTACAACGGAATGAAATGGATTGACAAATGCCTTCAAAGCGTTCTTTCGTCAAACATACATTCCGACACTTTCGTTGTTGACAACGCATCTTCAGACAACACTCCTGATTATATAGCAAAAAATTTTCCGACGATTCTTCTGACCCGCAGCCCTAAGAATCTTGGTTTCGGAGCAGCCAATAACATCGGCTTGCAATATGCCATTGACAAAGGATACAATTATGTATATCTACTTAACCAAGATGCTTGGGTAAAAGAAGATACTTTTGAAAAATTAATTCCCATTCAAAAGCAGCATCCTGAATACGGCATCCTTTCTCCGATTCAATTGGAGGCGAACGAGCAACACTTTGATTATAATTTCGGAGCAATCATAAGTCAATGGAGCAAAGAAACAAAGGCTTGTGAAGATTTATTTTTCAAAAGAGAAGTCGAAGTTATTCCTTTCCCTAGAATCATGGCTGCACATTGGCTTATAAGTCGAGATTGTCTCATAAATGTAGGTGGATTTTCCCCAGCATTTTTCCACTATGGAGAGGATGGCAATTATGCTGACAGAGTTTGGCATAAAGGATATAAAGTAGGGATTGTCACAAGCGCAACAGGAATTCACGATAGAGAAAAAAGGCGTAATTCTGACGAGAAAAAATGCCTGTTAGAATTCTATGCAAAAGTTTCTGACATCACCGGATTTCAACAGTCAGCAAAATGCGTGCTCTGGAATTACTCATACGAAATCCTACTAAACCTTTTATTTTCTCGAAAAATGTTCTTATGTAAAATCAGCTATTTCAAAAAATTTCTGTTGAACATACCCAAATACAAAAAAATTAAAACCGAATCCCTGCAAAAGTGCGCTTTTCTAAAGGCGTCATCGAACATCTAGACCGCTCTGCCCGAAAAATGAGCACAGAGGCCAAAGCTTGCAACAAGAATAAGCTGAAGTAAACCGCCCCTATTGCCTGAACGCACCCATAGAATGATATTCCTATTGAGGAATACCCATGCCAAAGAAAAGAATTTTCATAAGCAGCGTGCAGAAAGAGTTTGCGGAAGAGCGCAAGCAGCTTTTCGAGTATTTAATGGATGATCCCATACTATCGAAATTCTTTGTGCCGTTCATTTTTGAAGATTACCCTGCAACAGGGCGTTCGACTTCAACAGTGTATCTGAAAGAAGTTGAAAAGAGCGATATCTACCTTGGCATTTTTGGTGACGAATATGGCTTCCAAAACAAGGCTGGGCTTTCCCCAACGGAACAGGAATACAACCTCGCCCACAAACTACACAAGCAACGCCAGCGTACAAGTGATGCTGTTCAAAAACCGTCTCGAGATTTGGAATCCAGGACAGTTGCCGTATGAATTGACCACGCAACAGCTTTACAAGCCTCACAAATCGCACCCCAACAACCCATTGATTGCAGAACCCCTGCAGCGTTCGGGGTTCATAGAAAAGGCTGGAACCGGCACCGGGGAAATCGTAAAACTTTGCCTACAGCATGGCCTGAAAAAGCCCCTATTTGAGCAAGATGGCGACTTCAAGGTGATTATTTGGCGACCTGTTCCCCAAGATGCCCCCCAAGATGTCCTTGAAGATGCTATAATTGCCGCAATAAGAGCCAACCCCAAAGTGTCTCGTGAAGAAATCGCCCAAAAAGTCCACGTTTCTTCGAAAACTATCGCTCGCAAAATGAACAAGATGCGCGATAAAATCAGATTTGTGGGCCGCGGCTATAGTGGTCACTGGGAAGTGGTTGAGAATTCCTAACCAATCCATTCCCGTTCGGGAATAATTTCGTCATTTTCTCCAATCCGCCCTGTATTTTTCCCGTTCGGGAATATTATATTTATGGTATGGACGTTCAAAATCCCACAGATTTATCCAAAACCATAAAAAGGCGCCGTAAAAGCCTCAAGCTGACGCAGGCAGAATGCGCCTCGTTTTGTGGCGTTGGTCTTCGTTTTTTCTCGGAGCTAGAAAACGGCAAGCAATCCCTACACTTGGGCAAAGTAATGCAAGTCCTGAAGATGCTGGGTCTCAAGATGCAAGTTCTAGAAAACGAGGAAAGCTAATGAAGGCTTTTCAAACATCCACGAGAAATTTCTCTCGTAACAAAAGAGATTTGAAAGACGTTTTTGATCAACTTATGGTTAACATCATTGACGATATTACCCGTATACAAAAAAAATGGTCATCGTTAAAGCACGATTCCAGTTTTATATTTTTCATAGTATTTGCCGCACTAATTTTCGTAAAATTATTTTATTTTCAATTATCTATAGAGTTTCCCTCAACTAGACCACCAAGCATATCACTTTTCTTTCTGCCTAAAATAGCAATTTCCTTATTCGTATCTTCATTCATCTTTGTCGTAAAAAAGAAATGGTGGACAATTTCCGCGACATTGATGATAGACATATGGATAATTAGCAACATCATATATTACCGCGCCAGTGGATTCTTCATAAACATCGATGCCCTGCAGATGGTCGACAACATGCAAGGTTTTTGGGACAGCATTCTTATTTATTTCTCGTGGGGCGAAGTTGTCCCTTTGTTTACAACGCTGTTTTACATCCTATTCGTTATCAAATTTAACAAACCTGAAATAAATCGGCGTTGGCTTTTTTTCTTTTTTACAATATTTCTATGTATTTGTATGAGGATATTTATCAATTACTTCCAGCACGCGTTCATTGTAAAAGATTATTGGATTCGGAAAGAGAAAACAAATGTTGAAAGCGTATGGAATACAATTAGACCGATTATCGATCCTCAATATGATGCCTATTATGCAGCAAGATTGTATTTCAACCACGGCATTCTCGATTGGGATAAAAAATACATCCTTCAAAACACAATAGTCGATTATCTCTTCGCAGACATATCTTTTTTTGCGTACAAAAAACATTATACAAACAGACTAAAAAATTTAAAACACGACATTTCCATTTCAAGTTCAGACAAGAAAATCATCAACAATCTGATAAGCACCCCATCTGACCAATCCGATTCAAATTCTCAACCCAAAACAAACCTAATTGTAATTTTATTTGAATCACTTGAAGGTTGGATTTTTGAAAATTATGAAGGATCTGAGTACATAGTTCCAAACATGAAGAAACTGATCGGCACCAACCATACACTTTTTGTCCCCCGCATAAAAAGTCAAGTGATGCAAGGTAATTCAGGTGATGGGCAGATGATTGTCTTAACAGGAATATTACCTCTTAAAGTGGGCGCAGCGTGTAGATTATACGGCAACAATAGTTATCCAAATTACGCTCATTTTTTCAATAATTCTATAACAATAAATCCATCACCTGGATCATGGAATCAAGGCGAAGTCAATCCCAATTATGGAATTAATTATTTAGTAGAATTTTATGGAAACGACAATCAAATGATTGATTCCTTAATAGAGCAGGGGAATAACGCTGAACAGCCGTTTTTCTTACTTGGCATAACTACAGCATCCCACAGCCCATTCAACTGCGAAAATATCTTTAACAAGCCTGCCTTGTCCAGTGACATGCCCAACACACTGCAAAATTATCTCACATGTGTGAATTACACAGACAATGCACTAGGGAAATTAATTTCATTAATCGAAACCAATCCTAAGTGGGCAAATACGACTCTGGTCATTATCGGAGACCACACCGTCTTCAAAGAACAAATGCTGGACAAATTCTTCAACTATGCCCAAAAAGTGGACATATCGTTAAAAGTAAAGCGAAATTACATTCCATTAATCATCTATTCACCCCAAATAACCTCAAAAACAATAAAAAACGACATCCATTATCAATCTGATGTATATCCGACAATATTAAATTTAATAGGAAAAAAAGGTTATTACTGGAAAGGTGTTGGGCAAGACATTCTTTCTGAAGACGATTCAAGTCGACTAGACGAAGAGACTGGATATAAAATTTCTGACATAATCATTCGAAATAATTATTTTGAAAAGTACGCCAAATTTAACAAACCCGCAATCGAATAGTTCAATGAAGCTGTAAAAGGTTTTTATCATCGAATCATGGTTCTTTACACAATTATAATTCCTCATAAAGACATTCCTTCTCTATTGAAGCGATGTTTGGATTCTATTCCCTGCCGCCCAGATATTGAAATCATTGTTGTCGACGATAATAGCAACGAGGAATCTATAAAAGAGCTTCGAAAAATATTTCGTCAAAATTTCCAAATAATTTATACTACGGAAAATAAGGGCGCAGGACACGCAAGAAACATTGGTCTAAAAATTGCTAAAGGGAAATGGATCATATTTGCTGATGCAGACGATGTATTCGAATCTAGTTTTGATAAAATCTTAAATTGTCTTTCAAATGATGACCTGTCAGACATTGTCAACTTCGATGTGACATCTAGAAATTCAGAAACAAATGAGCCCAATAACGAAATTGAAAAAATCAATTACCATTGTACTGAAAAAAAATACACAATGAACCCCATATCTTTCAAATATGTCACACTTGTTCCCTGGGGCAAAATAATACGCAAAGACTTCATACAAAGAAATAATTTGTCTTTTGAAGAGGTTAAATACGGCAACGATCTTCGTTTTGCGTCGTTATGCGATTTTCACTGCCGAAGCAGAAAAATCATTCCCATTGTTGGGTACTGTTGGATGTATCGTCAGAATTCACTATGGAGACAAAACAACCTAGAATGGGCCGAAACAAGACATCGAGTTCTCGTTGAAAACGGCTTATTGATGCGTTCCTTAGGCGAAAAGGAATTTGGGAATCGACTGATAAATGGTTCTATAGACTTTTTATTAGAAATAAGAAAGCATTCTTACAAAAAATTTTTAGTCACACTAATCTCATATGTCGTTTCAACTAGAAATTTTCAGGTTCTTTTTACTTGCATTCCATATTTCATTATTCAAGATATAGTAAATTCAGTAGTAAAAGGCCTAAAAAGATTGTCTAATAGAAACTAAGCATACAAATAGACTATATTTAAACAGCAGGATTATACTATGAGTAAGCACCTCTTATCAATATGTATTCCAACCAATGGCGTTGCAAAATGGGTCGTTCCAACAGTACAAAATATATATGAACTTGGGGCCGACGAGAACCTTTTTGAGGTTGTCGTTGCCGACAATGGTGGAGAATCAAGCGATCTTGCTAACGTAATCCAAATTTTTTCATCTCACGAAAATTTTCGATACATTCAAACAAAAGTAAAAGGCTTTTACAACATCATAGAAAACTTTAGTCTTGCTCACGGTGATTACATGATTAAACTGAATCATCGCTGTATTCTTCACAAAGGGATGATTGAGCACATATACAATCAAGCTGAAAAATATTATGAAACGAAGCCATTAATGTTCTTCCTAAATGGGAATATGGGGTTTAACGAAGTTAGAGAATACTCTAATTTTAATGATTTCTTGTACGATTTTAGCTACATGTCATCCCTTAGCGAAGGACTCTTTTTTTGGAGGGAAGATCTTCAAAGAATTCCTGAAATAAAATTCGCACCCATGTCACCAAACGTCTCTTTAATGTTTGACAGTCGACATAAAAGCCAATTTGTTTTAGATGGGACAAAAATCTGCCATGATCAAGATTCCAAGGGCAAGTACGGCTATGCATTATTTAAGACATTCGCAGTTCTTTACCTGGATTTAATCAACGAAGTTCGAATTGAAGGATGCATAAGCAATAAGACTTTTCTAAAAATAAAGAAAGACATCTTTAAGTTTCTATACAGCTGCTACGTTTCAATGATTACAGAAGGGGCTCTTGAAAATTTTTCTTTAGACGATATGAAAGAATCCCTTTCTATTTATTATTCAGAAATTGACTATTACAAAATCTACTATAAGGTAAATTATCTTATTTTCCCACTAACAACCATGCTAAAGCCATTTCGACAAATAAAAAAATTTTTATTGCGTAAAAAAAATGATTAAAAGAATTATTCAGGCATTATCATTCTATCTAAATCGATTGATGCAAATTTGCTCAATTGAAGACTTTAAACATTGCAGCAATCAAGTTTCTTTTCAACAAATTGATTCGCTTAATGGAGCTCGTTTTATCACCATTGGAAAAGGATCCTGTTTCGAGAAGCATCTCAATCTAAATGCGATCATCTCTCCACAATCTAAAAACGATTTTTTTTCTTCAACTATAATTACAATAGGATCAAACTGTTATTTTGGAGCATACAATCACATTACGGCAACAAACAACATTGAAATTGGCAATCATGTTTTAACAGGGAAATTTGTTACTATCACAGACAACTCTCATGGATATACTGACATTGATAGTTTAAAGCAAAAACCGATTGACAGACCAATCATTTCTAAAGGCCCCGTAAAAATCGGAAACAACGTATGGATTGGAGACAAAGCCACTATACTACCTAATGTGACCATTGGCGATGGGGCTGTTATCGCAGCAAATGCAGTTGTCACAAAAGACGTTCCCGCTTATTCCGTAGCAGCAGGGAATCCCGCAAGAATCGTCAAAAGGGCGGTTTCAAATGGATAAGCCTCTCATCATAGCTTTCTATCTCCCCCAGTATCACCCCATTCCTGAAAATGATGAATGGTGGGGCAAAGGTTTTACCGAATGGACAAACGTTGGCAAGGCAAAACCACTTTTCAGAGGGCATTATCAGCCCAAGATTCCAGCCGATTTAGGATATTATGATTTGAGAATACCGGAAATACGCGAGGCGCAAGCCGAACTCGCCCGTGAAGCTGGTGTAAATGCTTTTTGTTATTGGCACTACTGGTTTGGCAATGGAAAAGAATTGCTCGAACAGCCCTTCAAAGAAGTCGTAGAATCTGGCAAGCCAAATTTTCCATTTTGTCTGGGATGGGCAAACGAAAATTGGCAAGCAAAGCTATGGAACGCAGATTGCAGTTCTTCCGTCAAAAAAGACCTCATTATTCAAGAATATCCTGGTAACGAGGATATAAAAAAACATTTCTACAGCCAACTGAACGCCTTTAAAGATCCCCGTTACATAAGAATCAACAACCGTCCGCTATTCTTGATTTATTCACCGCTGAAACATCCCCAGTTGCAGGATTTTTTTCATATATGGAATGCACTTATCAAAGAAAATAACGTTGCCGAATCTTTTTATTTTGTTGGCTTGGCAAAAGATGATCGAGAAATGGAAAACATAAAAAAAATGGGGCTCGATGCAGTTACTAGCGGCCTGTTAGACAGGATTCCATCTGTATATATGAAACGGCCTCTTCTCTATAGAATAATCAAATACATCTTACGCACCAAGTTCAAAAAACCCATAGTCATCCCCTATTCTAAAGCAGCCCCTTTATTCACTCATCCTTCTTTTGACAGCAAAGAATATGTCATTCCAACGATCATTCCAAACTGGGATCACTCTCCAAGAAGTGGCGGTAACGCAGTCATTCTCCATAATGCTACTCCAGAAGCATTTCAAAAGCACTGTGAATCCGTATTGAACGTTGTAAAGGAGAAAGAAAATAAAATCATCTTCCTAAAATCATGGAACGAATGGGGTGAAGGGAATTATATGGAACCCGATTTAAGGTATGGTAAAGGATATATTAATGCTCTTGCCAAAGCATTAAAGAAGGTGTTTCCGTGAAAAATTCATACATAACCATTTTCACTTCCACCTACAATCGCAGACAATTGATAGAAAGGCTCTATCAATCACTTTTGTTTCAAACTCAAAAAAACTTTGAGTGGTTAGTGGTTGATGATGGTAGTACCGATGACACTGAAATTTTTTTCGAGTCACTCTTGTCCGAGCAGCAGCCATTTTCTATTCTCTATATAAAGCAAGAAAATGGAGGCAAACACAGAGCAATAAATAACGGCATAAAAAAAGCATCCGGAGAACTATTCTTCATTGTCGATTCCGACGATTATATAACTGAAAATGCGATTGAAAAAATCAATCATTGGGCGACAACGCTAGATGATTCGCACAAATGGGCCGGAATCGCAGGATTAAGAGGTCAAACAAAGAATAGAGTTCTTGGTCAGCACAATTCCTTATATAAATATATTGATACAAAAAATAGCGAAAGACGCAAGTTCAACTTATTAGGCGATAAAGCAGAAATCTATTTCACGGAAATTTTAAAGAAATATCCATTCCCAGAAATTCCTGGCGAAAATTTCATCTCTGAAGAAATTGTATGGAATGCTATAGCGCGAGATGGCTATTATTTAAGATGGTTTAACGAGATCATCTATATATGTGATTACCTTGATGGTGGACTAACCAAAGACAACACCAAAGATAAAAGCAATCCACAAGGCCGACTTCTTTGGGCCAAAGGGCAACTAAAAACATTCCCCGATTCATGGAGAGATCGATTCCTTGCCATCGGCATATACCGTCACGCAGTTGCCGGAATAAAATCCATAAACCTAACGGCAAAAGAGCTCGGCGTTTCTAGAACATCCGTAATTTTAGCATCAATACTCTTATCATTATATAACCATCTTTTTCCAGTTAAACACTAATATGATTCCTAAAATAATACATTACTGCTGGTTTGGTCGAAGTGAATTACCTCCTCTCGCAAAAAAATGCATCGCATCATGGCGCAATTTTCTACCCGATTACGAAATCAAGGAATGGAACGAGGACAACTACGACATCACAAAAAATGCCTACATGCAAGCTGCCTACAAAGAAAAAAAATTTGGTTTTGTTCCAGATTACATCCGTTCTGACTTAATTTATAAATATGGAGGCTTTTATTTCGATACAGATGTTGAAGTGATCAGGCCGTTAGATTCTTTGTTACAATACAAAGGCGTTATGGGTTTTGAATCCAAAGAATTCGTTGCAGGGGGTCTAATTGTCGCAGGCGAAAAAAGTCTGGAGATCTTTAAAGAGATGCGCGACATCTATGACAGCATAAGTTTCTACAACAAAGATGGTTCATTGAATCTCTTGCCCTCACCAGCATACAACACTGAAGTATTGGTTAAGCACGGACTCAAAAAAAATGGAGAAATGCAAGAAGTTGCTGGTATTACAATTTTCCCAACAGATTATTTTTGTCCCAAGCCATCACAGTTTGGTAAAATCAATATCACCGAAAATACATTGACAATACACCATTACGCAGCATCTTGGATAGGTCCCAAGCAGCGCTTTGCGAACCTAATGATTCGTATTTTCGGAAAGAAACTGATTATGAAATTATGGAATCTGATAAAGTGATTCAAGCGCTTTATAACAATCCCTAATATCAAACCTACTATTTTTCACCTGTGGTGCAAGTCGATTTTTTTCCACACTAAAAGAACTAATCTTTTCGCACCAAGGTTTCACATCATCAATAGGCAACGCATCAACGTTATCCGTAATCGCAACTTCTTTTGGCACAGCATTACTCACTAGGCAAGGCAAGCCATTGTATTGAGCTTCCACCAATGTCATCGGGAAAGCCTCGCGCACCGACGGAAGCAACAAAACATCCATAGCACAATAGAATCCAACAACATCTTTTTGCAATCCTGCAAACACGACCCAATCTTCTAACTTTTTCTGCTTTACTAAGTCCTGAATTTCAGCCTGCAGCGGGCCATTCCCCACCAGCAATAATTTACAGAGATCATGACTTTGAAAATATTCAGAAAACAGTTCAATAATAAACGTATGATTTTTTTCAGGAAAAAAACGCCCCACATGTCCAATTACAAAATCAGTTTCGGCAATTCCATACTTTGTACGAATTTCTCGGCGAGCAGACTCACTATATTTGAACCGTTCTGGATCAATTGCATTAGGGAGAATAGTCACCTTGCCCTTCTTGAAAGCTTTAAGCCCCCAACCGTTGATGGCGGCGGATTCACCACAGGCTAGCCAACGGGTTGCGAATAATTTGCAAGGAATACGCATTATGGCACAAAGGAGATTCCGGGGCAACGCCCGGAATGACAATTCATGAGAAACCGTGTAAGCTTGGTGATGGTGCGCAAACCGTTTCTTGATGCCAGCAAGCATCGCCACAAAGCACACATAGCTATTCATATACCAATCTAAATGGCTATGAACAACATCATAGTGCCCTTTGCGGAATATCTTGAACATTGTCCACAAATGCTTTAGCGGGTGATGCACCTTGTCAGGAATCTGGATGCAGTTAATTCCGACTTCATTAAAGCGTTCCAAAATCTGCGGGTTCGGTTCGTACTGATATAACAAATCAAAATGGATATCGTGCATACGGGAGCAATAGTTCAAAACCACCTGTTCCGAACCGCCACCCACAATTCCATGCAACACTTGACATACACGAAGCATACAGATTAAATATACAATTTCAGACCTTTAGCATCATCATCGTTCAAGAGTTTTATAGTCGGTCAATTCAATATAATAAGAGGAACCCATCTAAAATAGAACGACTGAACAAAATTTGTTTGTTCAAGCGATCCCATTGGACGATGGTCGCCACGAATAATAAATCTATAATTCGGATGTTTTTTTGCAAGATTTGCTAAGCGCAACGTAGTATTTCTCTGCAATGTAAAGTACATACAATCAACATTAGAAAGTTTCTGCGGTTCACAAGCAGGCGATTTACCCAACACTTCAGCAAACTCATAAGGCGGATGCGCATCGAGGGTCGTCCAATAAATAAATTTAGGCATGGAATCAGTCATTAGTGAGTCTATAAAACTTATAATGGCAGAATCACAGATTCCTTCAAAGCCATACCGACAACTTGAAAGACCACGATTTAAAAATTCTCTTTTGAAAAGCAGACTGTCAAAACCAAACTTATCGTATTTTTCTTGACGCTCATAGAAGTCGGCATTGTATCCATGCAAGAACCAAGTCTGCAAACCATTCAATTTAAATTGTTGAGGCAGTGCAGTTTCCTTAATGACGCCATCAGGCGTATAGAAGTCTTCCCATTCGGCTCCTTGGGTATGCCCTGTTTCGCGTTGGAAAAGACCAATAAACGAGGCATTCAACTTTTTGAATGGCTCAATCAGGGAATCTGTATAAACAACAGACTTATTGACACCATAACTTTCAACAAGGACAACAATAGTTGGTCGTGTAACATCATCAATAACTTTTTCTTCATTAGGCCAAATCGGAAACGCATTTTTGATATCTTCTTGTAAAAAGGAGTTCTGCCCAATAATACCGGGCGTGCAAATTTGATAAAACCACTTCTTTACCGTAAAATCCATTAACGTCCATTTACTTTGAAAATGGAGAAAACTAAAATTCAAACCAATAGAAATCGCAATGATGATATAGACAGTCAAATGCGTAAGATGTAACTGATTATCGCCCCAAAGAATTTTTCGAGCAAACACCAACACTAATGCAATCTGTAACAAAGGAACTGTAATAAAAAGAATCGGTCCCCACCAAAAAAACTTTGCAAGTCCCCAAATATCAGAAAGTGTAAGAACAAACGTAGAATAAAAGAAATTTGCCCAGTCCGCAACCAAAAAAAACAAGACCAAAGCAATAAACAACGGCAATAGAAAACCCTGTTTACGGGGAATTACCGAAGACACTGCTACAATGACGATAAATACGCCAGCTGAAGCATAAGCATCTAATGAATTAGACAAAAGGGCAAACAATGCCGCAACAATTACAAACGACATATTCCATAAAATTTTTCCCTTCGGTAGACTCAATAACAGAATTAAAAAAAGGATATCCGCTGAAATAAACCCATGTGACAAAGAAGAATCAAAAAAAAGACTCGCCACAAAAGGGAATGCCCCACACACAATCGAAGATATCACGACAAAAGTATATTTACGAAATAAGGACATTTGAAATCATTTTTCAACAAAATACATTATAACCAAAAAGAAGGCCTGCCTCAGCAGACCTTCTTTCAAATTTGCCGTTGATTAAACAACTGCTCTATTAGGAACCGCGGGTAAGATCCTTGAAGCGCGGAGTCAGGATAGCACACTTGGATTCAAGTTGGCTATACTTGGCTTCCCACTTGGCACCATTACCAGAAGTAGACTTATCAAGGTCAAGCTGCCATTCCGTACCCTTGGTGCAATCATTCAAAGCAACCAAGGACTTAGCCTTCCATGCACCAGCCTGAGCGGCCAACGCGGCAGTATGGAAACCGGAAGCCGGGGTAACGCCATCAATATACTGGAAAGTCGTCGTAGACTGCATTTCATAGCCAATGCCAGCGAAATCACCCATGTAGTCGCCGTTTTCAGCGATGAAGGCATCCTGCAGCTTGACGTATTCGCCAGCAGCCGGGCCGACTTCGGAAGCCTTGGACTTAGCGATCATGCCGAACAGTTTCGGTACTGCGACGGCGGCCAAGATGCCCATGATCACGATCACGACCATCAATTCG
>OCTX012049088.1_pt1 | contig 15101 bp, 10 predicted proteins | sample 1539691 | NCBI WGS metagenome assembly OCTX01 (sample SAMN02144231, study PRJEB22623) | gut metagenome | biome: sheep rumen | host: Ovis aries | place: New Zealand | reverse complement strand
GGAGCTACTGTATCACGTACTGTTAATGTATAGCTGCTTTCCCTTACGTTTCCGGAGCTGTCCTCTGCCTTTACATTTATAACGTACTTGCCGGCAGCTGCTTCCGGTATAGTATAAGTGAAAGAACCGTTATTTGTATCGATAGGTGTACCGTCAATATCTGCTGTAACTGTTTCGAGCTTATAGTTATCTGTTACATCTACTGTTATTACCGGACTGTCAAGTGTTGCGTATGAATTCTTGTCAGCCTTGAAGCTTACAGCAGGCTTTGTAGTATCAACGATAGATACTGTCTTTTCTGCTGTTCTCTGATTTCCTGAAGTATCAGTTGCTGTAGCACTTATTGTATAATCTGTAAGAAGTGTTGTATCAAAATAGTATCTTCCGTTCTCATCTAAAGTTACTGTCTCTCCGTTGACCTTTACTTCAACAGTATCAATACCGATATTATCGCTTGCATTTACGGTCATGTAAGCATTTGAGCTGTTATACTCATATCTGTTGCTTGCACTGATGCTTACGCTCGGAGCTGTTGTATCTTCTGTACGAACAAGAAGTCTTGCTGTTGATGTTCTTTCGTTTCCGCTTGTATCTGTTGCAACAACCTTGAAAGTGATATACTTGTTTCCGTTCTTATCAACGTTTTCGCCGTCTGATACATAGTGGAAAGTGTTGTCCTCTGAAAGCTTTGTTTCCTTGTCATCGATGAAGAATTTGACATCTGCTACAGCAACATCATCAGTTACTGTTACTGTTACATCAGAAGCTTCACCAGCAAGCACCTCTGTTTTGCTGAGCTTTATGCTTATAGAAGGAGCACTTGTATCAGAAACAACTGCTATTTTATAATCATAAGACTTTTCATTGCCTTCTCTGTCCTTTACAGTTGCTGTAAGGACATAATTGCCGATAGCTTCCGGAGTAAACTTATAGATGTTTTCCTTTTCTATAACTCCGTCCTTGCTGTCAAGTGAGAGTACAGTCTCCGGCTCTTCTTCATCCTTCTGAAGAGTGAGTTTCAGTGTATCCACAAAAGTCTCATTATCATAAGCAGTTATCTTATAATCTGCACTGTTACCGATAATTATTCTGCTGCTTCCATTAATGTATAAATTAGGTCCGTTATTATCAGCATAAACCTTTACAGAACGTGAGTTCTTTGTTTCATTTCCTGCTTTATCTGTTGCAGTTGCCTCGAATGTAAAGTCGCCTGCTTCATTTGTATGGAACACATATTTATTCTCATCGTCAAGCTTAACTTCTTCACCGTTGCAGGTAAGTACAAGCTTAGCGACCTCGTCATTATCACTTACTGTAACAGTAATGAGGACATCCTTTCCGGGATATACGCTGCTCTTATCAGCTCCTACTGTAACTCTCGGAGCTTCTCTGTCCATTTTTATGACACGCTTCTCGGTGGTCTTATTGCCGTACCAGTCGAAAGCATCAACTACTATAGTAGTATCAGTAAGATTATTATAAGGGAGCGGTACAGATACAAGGTTATCTTCGACCTCGTTGATGTATGCTATACGGTAAACGCCCTCGCCCCATACCTTAGGATTTGTATAGAGTGCTCTTACCCATGATACCTGTTCAGGATTCTCAAAATTGATATTGAATGTAAGAGGCTCCTGATACTGTGTTGCATAAGCCGGAACATCACTAAGAGTCATCTTTACTGCCTTGAACTCTTCTTTTTCTACTTCCTGCCAGAGTGCTGTTTTAGGAAGTACATTTACCTTTATTGCAACAGCTGTCTTGATACCGCCTGATGTTACCTCGGCAGAAACAGTGTACTCTCCTTCCTTGTCGAAAGAAACTGTTCTGAGGAGAGGTTCTTTGCCGTCACTGAGGTCAACCGCACTGACAATGTTCCACTTTACATCAGTAACATTGTCATATCTGCCGTTTATATCGAGCCAGAGTGATACCGGTGAACCGGCTGGTACTGTTCTTGCACCCTTTATAGCCACATCTGCACCCTGATGAATGTCAGAAGCTTCTGTCTCGTCGGAATAGATAGTGAGGTCGTAAAGAACAGGAGTATCTCCGTCGGATGAAGCCTTCATGCTTATCTCAGTGCGGATATATCTGCCTTTAAGAGCGAGCTCCTCTCCGTTTGTCACTCTCTGAGGTTCAGAGAAGTTAACTCCGTCATTACTTGTGCTGAGGTATATATCCATTGCTGAATCACCGACATAGTCAGCATTCCAGTTTACATATGACCAAGGACAATTTTCAACACCGCTGTCAAATGTCTTGCTGGTCCAGTGACCGTTATCAGCGTAGTCATCGCTTCCTACAATAATATCATCAAGATAAAGCACATTGCCTTCGCCGTTAGCGTCATAGGATATGAGCTTTGTATCTTTGGTCACCTGTACATAGCCCTTATTCTTGATAAGTCCTGTATTAAGGCTAAGACCGATATCGTCAGATGCTCCTATCTCGAAGCTGCTGTAGTTCCATGAAAGAGTTACTGAGCCGTCCGGATTCTTTACAGTGGAGTCCGGAGCTTTCTTCATCTTTGCATTTTTCAGCCAGTCAGCATTTGTAACTGTTGTTGTAAATGTGACATTTCTTGCTGCGAGATTATAAATAGTATCTGCCATATTGAGCAGGAACTTTGTGATAGCGTTCGCATCGGGACAAAGCTTATATGCACCGTTTGTCTTGATAGCAACGTCCTGCATCGTGCTTGTATCAGTGAAGTCGTATGAGAAAGGATTTATCTCAAAGGAATATACCTTTGTTCCGTTCTCCTTGAATATAGCAGCCTGTTCCATAGCGATCTCATCATCGTTAGGGTAATCCCAGCCGTTTTCACCGTCAGCAAGCAGGAATATGTACTTATTGCGTCCTTCGCTCTCTTCATCGAAGATCTCGTTGTTAACGATGCGAAGTCCGTTGCCGTAATCGCTTCCGCCGCCGAGATTATAACGCTCTATGGCTGCGATAAGAGCTTCCTTATCGCTTGTAAGAGGTGTATTCAATCTGTCAAGGGATGTGATACCAAGACGGTCGTTTGGTCCCATTGACTCGATTATCTGAAGTGCAGCAGCCTTTATGGTAGGGATCATGTCCCAAACGCTTCCGGAATTATCGATACAGAGTACAAGGTCATTTCCGTTGCCGGTTACAAGCTGACCATAGCCTTCAAGCGAGAAGTCGAGGTCGAGTTTGTCTCCTGATGATCTTATAGCGTTCTTGCTCTGTTTTGCAGTAACGTTGATACCGCTTTCTGAGTCAGGAGAATATTTCTTAGTCCTGCCTGCTCCGGTGTTTCTTGCATCAGCGAGTTTAAGCTCATCTTTAGCTCCGTTAGCAGCTGAAAGATTTCCTGAACTGAAATCAGCGGTAGATGTATAGTTTACAACAGGACCGTCTGTAACTACTACCTTTACTGTATCTGATGACTGCTTATTTCCAAGCTGTGCAGTAAGAGTAATATCATACTCACCGGACTTTTTAAAGCTGATTTCAGGTGTAAGAGTATCTTCACCTGTGATAGTAACTCTGTCAGCCTGTGAAGCAGGCACTTTGTATAATGTATCAGCTTCCTGATGTGATACTGTACCTTCAAGTTTAAGGGTATCCTTCTTGTTTATGAAAACCTTCGGCTCTGTGTGAGCTTTACAGTTTATTTTGAAGAAATCTCTGTACTCGATATTTACAGAAGTACCGTTTATTTCGATGCTGTCAGCATAGATAGCTCCGACAAGATCGATATTCTTTGCATTGATCTTGACCTTTCCGTTAGGAGCATAGATAACTCCGGTATAGTCAAGGTTTCCGGCATCGATAGTGATGTCGCCTTCTTCTGACATTATGAATGCCTGTGAAAGCTGATCGCCGCCGGCAATACTCATTTTTATGTCTCCGGAAGCACTTATTCTTCCGCTTCCTTCGAGTTTTGCGTGGTCTATGACGAGGTTTCCGGATGTATATGATGAACAGAGAGTGAGGTCTGCTGCTGAATCAAATATCTCCTTATCGCCCTCAAACTCAAAATCGTATTCCTCAGCTGAATTTATAAGTCCGACAAAATCCGGAAGCTCGCAATCGACACCGCCGTCACGGAAAGCGTTCTGTCCGCTTACAGAAAATTTATCATCTGCTCCGGTAAATTCAGGCTTGCTTCCTGAGTATACTCCGCCCTTGACATTAACGCTCTTTTCGTTGAGCTTTACACTTTTCTTTGCATACAATGCTATATGACTTGCATCAAAATCAAGAGCTGAAGTCTCCTCTGCATAAGTTTTAAATGCAGATAAAGGCATATATGCAGCTGTAGTAGTAAGAGCAAGTGCAGAAGCAGCTATTCTTGTGAAAAACTTATTCATTATCTTCTGACCTCCTCTTTCTGAAAAGTATAGCGGCAGTCATAGAAGCTGCACCTAATCCAGCAAATGCAAAAGCACCCTTATCTCCGGTCTTAGGTGAATTTTTAACAGTCTCGTTGCTGCCTGTGCCAGCCTTTTCACTGTAAAGACCGTACTTTGTACCGTAAGTAAGGCTGTCGCCGTCCTTGAGAGTCTTTTCAGACCATGTAAGAGCTACAGCATTGTCGCTGATATCTCCGTCAGGAGCATAGTCAAAGCGGTCGTTGAAAAGGTTCGACCAGTCGGCAATATCAAAACAATCCGGAGCTGTACTTCCGTCGGATGTGATACCGTAAGCAACTATAACTCCCTCATCATTCTTCACTTTCCAGTCCTCAGGGATGCTGCTTCCTGTGAAGCTTGTTTCGGTTTTGTAAGCTGTATCACCGGCAACTATAGGGTCGTTTTCAGAATCAGCTATAGTCGGGTCGATTATTGAGCGTACAGATACAAGAACGTCCGCACCGGACTTATTCTCTGTTATATACTCTATGCGGAGCATATCATAATTTTCGGTATTTCCGGTTGAGAATGAAAGTTTCTGTGTTATCTCAACTCCGTCAAAATCCTGAACTGTAACTACTGAACCGTCGCTTTCAACTGTCGGCTTCTTTACATTTTTACCCTCGCTGAACAGCTTCACAGTACCGTTTATGCTCACTTCTGCGAATGAGGTACAGTACTGGGAGTAAGTAAGTGTTTCGGATTCATTATTGCTGTTCTTACGCAGAGTAAATCCTCCGAAATCTGTGTCCCCATTGTTATCCTGAACTGCAAGGACGAGGTAATCGTTATGCACACTGATACCCTTTGTATCCATAGGTCTTAGCATGAAGCCTGCTGCTGCAAAGCTGCATACAGAAGCTGCTGTAAGGACCGCTGACAAACGGTTTGTGCGAGGTCTAACCATTACTTTGTCCCCCTTTCAGTGCAGGAAGAAAAAGATAATATCATGTTTTTCTCCTTCTGTCTGTAGATGAATATTCGTATAAGCAGCCATTTTTATAACGAGCAGTATAATTAGTAGTCAAAAAAATAAATACAGTAACAAAAATCTACATTGTGTAAAACATTTGATTTGGACTGCACTTGAATCATACCACAATATAGACAATTTGTCAAGTCAAATTTTGTGCATTTGTGCTTTAATTCTCCACAAAAAAACGGTCAGCAGAGGTGAAGCCCCTCTGGCGGATCACAGGTTATATTTACGAGACTGTAATTTCAGGCTCGGTAACCATATTTTCCGCTAAGGGGAGCAGCCTGACAACTGACCGTTTTATATATCACATTTCCTGTATGACCTTCCAGAGCTCCATAGCAATTTCAGTATTAACTCCGGCAGTAACAGCAAGCTCCTCCGGAGATGCCTGTTTGAGATTCTCTTTTGTCTTATACTTAATAAGTATCTTCTCAGCCTTTTTCTCTCCGATACCTTTAACTGTGAGAAGCTCGGAGCTGTAGGTCTTTTTCTTATGTCTTGAATGCATGAAGCTGACCGAGTAGCGGTGGACTTCATCCTGTATTCTTGTAACAAGGTCAAATACAGCTCTAAGACTGTTTATCTGTATCTCTTTACCGCCTGCCGCAATAGCACGGGTACGGTGCTTATCGTCCTTGACCATACCAAAAAGCGGTATATCAAGTCCGAGCTCACGCAGTACGGGCTGTATTGCATGAACGTGTCCCTTACCGCCGTCAAGGAGTATCAGGTCCGGAGTTCTTGTGAAATACTCATCACCTTCTCCGGTGATGATATGCATTAGTCTTCTGCGAATGACCTCCTGCATAGAGCCATAATCGTTCTGCTGTTCCTGTTCCTTGATAGTAAAACGCTTATAGGCTCTTTTTAGCGGTCTGCCGTCCTCAAAAACTACCATTCCTGCTACCATTGACTCAGATGATAGATTCGATATATCATACGCTTCGATATACTTAGGAGGCTTTGCAAGTCCGAGACTTTTTGCAAGCTGTTCCAATGCAATGACCTCTTTTCCGGTACGGTCATTTTTTAGTGCAGCATACTCAGCACTGTTATTCTTTGCAAGTCTTAGCAGTTCAAGCTGTCTTCCACGCTGAGGTACATGAAGTGTGACCTTATGTCCGGACTGTTTCTCCATAAGCTCATTAAGCAGTCCTATGTCCTCAGGCTCATGGTCTATTATGACAGTTTTCGGAATATCGTTCCTGCCATAGTAAAACTGCATCATGAAGCTTCCGAGTATATCTTCTCCGGATTCAGCTTTGTCGAAACCGAAAACAGCCTTGTCGTACAGTCTGTCCTCACGGTACATCAGCACCGAAATGTATATACCTGCATAATACTCGGCTATGCCTATAACATCCGCAGAATCGACTCCGCTGTTGATTATCTTCTGCTTCTCGGCTGCTTTTTTGACTGCGGCTATACGGTCACGCAGAAGAGCTGCTTTCTCAAAATCAAGTTCCTCAGCAGCGGCATTCATTTCTGCTTCCATACGCTCGACCGACTGTGCACTTCCGCTTTTTATGAAGTCTATAGCCTGCTCAATGGTGTCCCTGTAGACCTGACTGCTTATCTTTCCACGGCAAAGTCCCATGCAAGTCTTGATATGGTAATTCAGACAAGGTCTGCCCTTGCCGAAATCCTGCGGGAATTTCTTATGGCAAGTCGGGAGCATAAATACACGGTTCACCTCATTCACCGCTTCCTTAGTCACCGAGCCGCTTGTATAAGGTCCGAGGTATTTTCCGGGCTGCTTTGTGTTCTTCTCAGTAGTTATCCTCGGATACTCACCATCGGATATTCGGATATAGTGGTAACCCTTATCGTCCTTCAGCAGTATATTGTACTTCGGCTTGTGCTGCTTTATGAGACTGCATTCAAGCACAAGTGCCTCGTACTCGCTGTCAGTTACTATGAAATCGTAGTCATAAACATTAGAGACCATTGCCGCAACTTTCGGAAGATGATCGGGATTCTCACGGAAATAACTGCTCACACGGTTATGCAGATTCTTTGCTTTTCCGATGTATATTATAGTATTTTCGCTGTTACGCATTATATAGACTCCCGGCGACTGAGTCAGCCGTGAAGTCTTATTACGCAGATATGGTAATCTTGGATTCATATTTTCTCCTCAGTCCGGTATAGGACCGGTTTCGCTGTCGATGTTTCCGTTTTTAGCGTTTATATAGACCTCATCAGGATAAAATATATCAGTCAGATAAATATGCCAAACCAATGTAAAGTTTTTTCCGGAACGGATTATTGTTAGTTCCGGTTCACCGTCTATTCCGGCTTCATATTTGCTTTTAGCAATATTGACTGCCTGTTCACCGGTAATATTCGGCGTAACATCAATATCTATATTCGGCACATACCTGTTAAGCAGACGTGTCACATTACCGTCTTTGTCAACACTAAGTGCAACTGTTCCAAAAGTATGAACGTCCTTGTAATACTGGTCAAAGCAATAGGTGAACTCATCCTTTCCGGAATTCCTGATTCTGAATCTTAATTCATTGTCCGGAGCAGATATGCCTATTATATCAGCAAGTTCTTCCAGAGCTTCAGCTGCGTCATCTTCGTCCCCGACCTTTATTGTGCTGACCTTTCCTTCTATTGATCTTACTCCGCCTGAAATGGGATCATACTCTATTTCCGGTGATTCTCCGTCATTGAGGTCTTTCAGGTCACTGATAGCGAGTGGTTTGACTGATTCTGTTTCAGAGCTGCTTTCGGACTTCGATGAACATCCTGATGCCAAAAGAGATGCTGCGAGTAATGCTGCTGTTAGTTTAGTGCGATCCATAAATATACCTCCCATTATTGTCGGTCAAAATATTTTTTTCCTCCATTCGGACGGAAATATGTACGTATATAGCCGTCTGTTGAAAGTATTACGAACTCATTAGTTGCCTCTAAGTAATACACTCCGTCACCGTCCTCGGATTCAGTTTTATAAAGTGCAGACGGGTCATTTATTACGTCACTTGCCCCCTTTTCATACTCCTCAGCTGTCTTGTAACCAAAGTCGTCTTTGAATTCTCCGCCGTGCTTTTCAAAGTGCTGATCGAGCTGTTTCTGTGTGCGGAAGTGATACTCAACATATCCCTCATTCCACGGAGCTTCTGTAGGAGTAACTGTTGTAGTTACTGTAGTAGTCTTGGCTTTTTTGGTCTTTGAAGCCTTTGTCTTCTTCACTGTAGTAGTAACGGTCTTTTTCTTCTTTCCAGACTTTGCTGCTGAAGTAGTCTTTATCTGCTTATCCCCGGTTATTTCTTCGTACTCTGTCTCCGTATCGGTAACTTCTGCATAAGCTGATTCAGTTGTCGTTACAGACGAGGAGCTGTCATCTTCGTCAGTGCCGGATCTGTTTGCTGCATTTATAATAACCAGTACAATTACAAGCAGGAGTACTGCTGCTGCCGCTGCTATCTGTCTGTTATTTTTCATGGTTTTATCTCCACCTTTCAGATATTTCCGAGTATCAGTTCAAGTACAATGAGTACTGCAAGTATTACAATATTAACTGCTGTGAATACTAAAATATATCTTCCCGTCTGAGCTTTTTCTGCTTTGCGGTAAAACTGAAATGATATAAGGCTCGCAAGTGATGCTATAAGAGTACCAAGTCCGCCAATATCAACTCCAAGAAGAAGCTTCGTACCGTTATCAGTAAATCCTGCAAGCATTACAGCTGCCGGAACATTGCTTATGATTTGTGAAAGTCCGACTCCTATAAGAAGTTCACGTCCGTCAACAGTGTGTGAAAAGAAGTCGTTGACCGAATCTATACGTGCAATGTTTCCGACGAATACAAAAAAGCAAATAAATGTCGCAAGCAGAGCGTAGTCCGCTTTAAGCAGCAATTTACGGTCAAATATTACTGCCGTGAGCACTGCTGCTAAAAGACATATATAGTCCGGAAGAATACGGAATACTGTAAGCAGGCAAAGTACGAACATTCCTCCGTAAGCCGCAGCCTTTGCCGATGATATGCTATCTGCACTCCTCTCCGGAGCTTCACACTCCGTCGCCGGAAGCAGAAATGTCATAAGCATTATGCAGATAAGTCCGACAAATCCGGCAGGAAGCATAGTCTTTACAAAGGTCATTGCAGAAAGTCCGAATTCGTCATACAGATAAAGATTCTGCGGATTTCCGACCGGCGTAAGCATACTTCCCATATTCGCCGCTACAGTTTCAAGTACTATAGTTAGTATCCTGCTCTTTTCGTCAGGTATGCTGCGATATATCAGTAATGTCAGCGGAACAAAAGTCAGCAGTGCAACATCATTAGTCACGAGCATAGAGCTGAAAAAGCATATCAGCACCATAACTATTCCGAGCTTACGCACTGTTCCCGTTTTTTTCAGGATATATCCGGTAGCCTTATCAAAAACTCCTATACTTCTGAATCCTGCAACAGCTATCATAAGTGCAAACAGCTCTATAAGAACTGCACGATTTATGTATCCCGGATATGAGCTGTCCGGAGGTATTATGAACATGGTGATAAATGCTGCTGCAAACGATATTGCAAGCACCGGCTGAGCTTTTATGAATCCGCCTATACGGTTTATTGTATTCTTCATCAGATAAGTATCCCCTCAAAATGATCTATCTCATGCTGGATTATCTGAGCTTCAAAGTCTCTGAATATAGCCTTTTTCTTCTTGAAGCTCTTATCCTTGTACTCAACTGTGATAATATTGTATCTCTTTGTGGGACGCACTCCGGTAAGTGAAAGACAGCCCTCCTCTGTCTCATAGGATTTTGCAGAGTGTCCGGTTATGACGGGATTCACCATTACAAGCACTTTTCCGCCTATCATAGCCGCAAGGACTGTTTTGCTCTCACCTATCATATTTGCTGCAAGTCCTACGCAGCGTTCACGGTTAGCTTCAAGGGTATCAGCGATGTCTTTTATAAGCTGCATATCCTCTCTTGAAGCAGGTTCTGATTTTTTCTTCAGGAATTCTGTATCTTTGATTATTTCTCTTACCATTTTTCTCTCCATAAAACAAAATATCGGACTTTTAAATAAGCCCGATATTATTATAAACTATATAAGAAATTAAGTCAAGACAATGCCATTATACCGAAAATCACGCTGACTCTATATCAATATTCAAGTTTGTCTTTTTCAGCATAGTCCGGAAAATCATTTTTATCAAATACTCTGACCTTTTTCGCCTTATCTTCAAATTGCAGGTCTTTAGTATACATAAAATTACTGATGTTACCATTAGAATCGTAACCTTCGTATTGTAAGATCACACCTGTCTGAGCGTCGACCATTAATTTAAAATCCGCAACATTAAGACTTGCACCATATTCCGCACTTGCTTTGCCGTTTATTACGTAGCACGTTCTGTCACTGAACTTTGTTATTTCTTCTATATTCCATAAATCAAAATCGCTAAGGAAACCAAAAGTTATCTCCTGCGGCTGTATGCACATACTTGCACTAAAAACATTAGTAGGAGTTGTAAGCATATTGTATAAAGGCATCCCGTCATCAGCAGTTGAGATCCGGCTTTCGTCAGAAATTTTTATAACGTCATCGATAGTTATTGCCCCCCCCTCTTTACATCGGTATGCCTTGCTTTTGGGAGAAACGTCTATTTCATCATAGCCATTGCAGTAGCGGATATTCTTGAAAAACGGAGCTGATAAAGAGTCAAAACCTATATTATTTTTATCTGTAATATAGCACTGAGTAAAATCGGAGTAAGACTGCTTATCCGAAAGTGAACATTGGAAATCATCCACATTTACAGCGTTTGGATCATCAGTATTGAACATAACTGTTCCCGAAACCTTGTCAAAATAAAAGATAGTATTCAGCATCATGTAGAAAATATCTTCTTTTGTCGCTGATTCCGGAGCGACTGCTTTTTCAAGTGTTCTTTTTGGAATACTTGTAGTTGCTGCCGACTGAGATATTTCCGACGTTTTTTCATTAACAGTAACGATTTGAGCGGATGATTTTTCGGCAATATCAGTATCTTTATAATCAGGGGACGTCTTTTTCATTGCTCTGATAAATGTCATACTACCGGTAAGTCCTGCTATAAGAATAAGAACAGCTGCTGCATTTCTTACGTACTTATATCGGCTATTTTTTGTATAAATATCAACTTCTGTTATATCATATTCAGTAATCAACTTTCTATTGCTTTTTCGGACTTTATACTTACTTTGAGCCATTGAAAATATTCTGCTTACTTCTTTGTCTGCGAGCGGAAAATAATTCGATGACATATCAGCCAATATATCATCTTCTGCATTTTCAAGTATCTTTAGTTCTCTTGTTATATTTTCGCTCATAAAAATACCTCCTAAAGTTTTATATTGCTGTCTGATAATAATTTTTTCAGACGTTTCAGTGCTCTTTCAGCACGTTTCCTTACCGAAGCAGCTGAAATCGAAAGTTTTTTCCCTATTTCCGATGATGTTCTTCCATAATAGTATTTAAGTATCAATATTGAAGAATCGGGCTCGCCCAATTTCCGGATAATATCAAAAACAATACGCTGAAGCTCTTTATTCTCTATTTTTTCAGTAATATTCATATCCGAAGGAAGTTTATCAAGTTCTATATCAGATAATTTGGAGTAACTGTTCTTTTTAGCATTGATATGCCTGTACATATCCGTAGTCTTGTTTTTTGCAACAGTATTGATGTATGCTTTGAGGTCACCGACATACTCAAAATCAGAATCGAATTCTATAAACAGGTCAGCGAATATGTCACTGACACATTCTTCCATATCCTCATTTGATGCACAGCTTCTCAATCTATTGAAAACTATAGTAAAAACATAGTTATAGTATTCATCGTAAACAGCTTTTTGTCCTATCTCAGGTGATTTTTTCATAAGCAAGCTCAATTCGCTCCAAGTCATTATCCAACCTCCTTTCGTTTCTGTTTACTTCAATCGTAATTCTGCTCTTATGTGTGACAGTTTTTAAAATAAAAAACTCTGCTGATACTTAATAGCAATTTCAGCAGAGTTTTAAGTTATTTATTTTTCACCGCAAGCTCAACAACTTTATAAGCACCGTCATAGACTCCGGCATCTCTTGCACGCATGATATTATCGCACATCTTAACGATAATATCCCCGTTATGCTGTATCAGCGACAGCATTGCAGCTGTCTCTGCCGGTGTGGTACACTCATAAGTACCGTCACCTATCTCCGCAGCACGTATTGCTCCCCACGCTTCATGTCCGCCTACACGCTTTATCATCAGCTTCGGCACCGGATAAAATGAAAGCTCACTCGGTTTGGTTATCAGTACATCGGATATTCTCATCAGAAGGTTTGTGGAGTATACTGCGGCAAAAATGTCACTGTGACAAAATGCGTGTATACCGGAAATTTTCCCGTCATATGCCTTTGCACAGAAGCTTGCAGTCTCACTGAAATCGTCAAAATGTTCGGTTAGGAACTGTTTCATCTGAGGTATTTCTTTCACGAGTTCATGCCAGACAGCCGCATGGTCCCCGACATTTATCAAAAGCACTGCTCTGCCTCGTTTTATCTGAGGGAGCAGACGTTTTATGATAGTCATGAAAATATTCTTCTGAGCACCTGCTCCGCCAACAGTCATCAGCCAGCGTTTTGGAGCTTTGTTTTTTACACGTTCCTTTCTTCTGCGGCAGTCCTCATCGATATTGCTTACAAGCTCATGGTCGACATAGTGACCGGTATAAGCTATATCCCTTTCCGGCATTGGTCTGAGCGGACGTTTCTTGTCCATTCCTCTTAGAGCTCTGTAACCGAGATAAGCAGAAGGAGTCTGGACAGTATGCACTGCTCCCTCTGAAAGGTGCAAAGCCATTGGCCAGTTATCCGGAATAACATTAACAACATTTGTAAGTCCGGCGTGTACGGCAGCCTGTGCAGGCCATACATGAGTTGCGATATACGGGATATTTTTAGGTATCTCCTTGAAAACAGCAGTCATAAGCTCGGCAGTTTTCTGGTCAGCGGAGTTATACGACAGCTTGCGGAATCCCTCACTATTAAGTGGTTCCCACACAGTCTTGTTGAAAAGTTTGCTCTTCTGCGAGAGCTTTGATCCCATGGAGTACAGTCTGTTTTGTTCGCCTATGACCTTTCCGCCGACAGTTTCCTTGAAAGAATGAAGATCGAACCAATATGGGTCATACCCCATAGCATGAGCAGCAGAAGCTATTGCCATAGAGATGCGGTAATGTCCGAATCCCATGCGGATGTTGCCGATAACTATGCTTTTTTCATTGAAACAGATACCGCTCTTATCTGATATTATTATATTTTTTACGCCAAGAAGATTACCGATAGCCGGTGCGGGGACAGTATCGAGATGATATATTTTATCAGAATCATCTCCGTATTTTCTCATGAACTTCTCTTTGTTCCGGACTGCTTTATGATATACACTCAAAGGGAGCTCATTTCCGAATACTTTTTTGGACTTTTCCACAAAAACACCTCCAAATACTTGACAACAGAGAAAAAATATGATAGACTTACTATCAGTAGTATTTGATTTATAGTCTATCACAAAAAAGGAGGTTTGTCAAGTGGAAAATTACAATTATCAGGAAAATAACAAAAATAAACGCTTTGATAAAGCTATCGAGGTAAGTGCAAAACTATTTCTCGAACAGGGTATTGATGAGGTCAAAATGACCGATATCGCCAATGAATCCGGTATCGGAGTAGCTACTCTTTATCGATACTTCGGTACAAAGACCGGCATAGCTATCGCTGCTATGACATATATGTGGAACGACCTGAAAAGTATGTTCAGCGGTATTTTCGAGTCCGATGTATTCCTTAAACAGTCCGGACTTAAACAGCTGAAAGACCTTATGAGAATGTTCGTAGTCCTCTATCAGGCTCATCCAAGATTCATGAAGCTCCTTGCAGAATTCGATCTTCTTATAATTCGTGAAAAGATCCCTAAGACTTCCCTCAGAGAGTACGATCACTCTGTGATAGACTTCTATCCTGTTGTCGAAAAAGCCTATATTACCGGATTATCAGACGGTACTATAAGAGATGACATAGATTTCCGTCTTTTCTATTTATCACACGCTCATGCCCTTATGGAACTAAGTAAAAAACTCATACAGGGTGAGATCCTCCCCTCAGACGATTTTTCTGCGGCTGAAAAAGAGCTTGAAATGCTGATAGATGCCGCTGTTGCATATATCAGAAAGGAGTAAGTCTATGGAAAAGAGATCAGCTTCAAATAAGATATTATGGATATTTGCTATAGGTCAGCTCGGATGGTCTACTCTTTCGGGCATAGTCACGAACCTGCTGGTCTTCTTCTATCAGCCCTCTCAGGATACTCTTGACGCAGGACTTACTCAGTTCGTGACTGCTTCAAAATTTCTCGGTATAACTATGATAGGTCTGATAGCAGCTGTCGGACGTATTTTCGACGCTGTTACTGACCCCATGATTGCCGGAAAGTCCGACAGTCTCAGGCATAAGCTCGGCAGGCGTATCCCTTTTATGAGATACTCTGCAATTCCTTTCGGAGTAATTACTATTCTGCTGTTTATATCACCTGTGAACAGTACAAGTCCGGTTAATGCTATTGCTCTTTTCGTATGTGCAATGCTGTTTTATTTCTGCATGACCTGCTATTGTACACCGTATAACGCACTCATTCCTGAACTCGGACGCTCTCAGGAAGCAAGGATAAATCTCTCGACTTTTAT
>OCTX012242487.1_pt1 | contig 15103 bp, 18 predicted proteins | sample 1539691 | NCBI WGS metagenome assembly OCTX01 (sample SAMN02144231, study PRJEB22623) | gut metagenome | biome: sheep rumen | host: Ovis aries | place: New Zealand | reverse complement strand
GTTATCCGGGATTCACACGCTGTGAACTCCCGGATTTCATTTTTAAATGGGAAACTACGCAGGATAACTTTCTACACAGGATAAGGATATTTATCCTCTTAAGGGGATAAATAGCCGGCGACCAGTGTCGCGTCCGGCTTCTGCATGGCGATGAGGAGCGTGTTGTTCAGCGAGTAGTTATGAAACTTCGCCATCGTGGCAAGATACGCCTTGTATTTGTCGCTGCTGAAGAGCTCCTGCAGCCCCGCCTCCAGCCTGTCTGTGATCTCCCTGATGCGGTCTTCTCTTTTTGTTGCTGCTTCCTGCACGGACGGCCCGGTGAGGATCGTCCCGAACCGGTCCTCCTGTGACGCATCCTCCGGATCAGGGAGAATATTGTTCTCTAAAAACGAAAAATACTCTCCCCTGTTCCCCACGATGATATGGTCGAGGAACTGGATATCTGCCAGAGAAAATAACTTCTGCATCCTCTCCGTGATCTCGATATCGTCCTTCGAGAGGGTCAGGTTGCCGCTCGGGTGGTTGTGGACCAGCATGACGGCAGCCGCATTTGAGAGGATTGGGCTCTTCAGGATCTCCCTGGGGTGGGCCAGCGACGCGTTCAATGTCCCCATTGATACGATGTTCATGTTGATGGGCGAGTGGTCGTTCCGGAAATTCACGATGCAGAGGACCTCCCGGTCATACTGCCGCAGGGTCTCGGCCATGAGGCGGATAACGTCCTCCGGCGATTCGATTGGCCGCGATGAGTAGAGCGGCGGCTCCTCTACCATGCGGATTGCCACGGTGTCCAGCTTATACATCCCCTTCTTCGGCATCTGCCTCACCTCCGATCCTTACGCTGAGCAGGAAATTCGGCTCGTCCCTCAGGGATTCCAGCGTCTCACGTAGAGTGCCAGAGGTGCTGAAGGCTCCATTGTCTGCACAGTTCTTACTGTTTTCCATATGATTCCTCCTTCTTGAAAATAAAAAAGCAGCCATGGAACTGATGTGTTCCATGACTGCTATGTAATGCTTTACGAAATGCTACTTCATCGCTTTTATGAATGCCTCGAAAATCATCCTGCTGCTGGGATCCGTCCTGAGGTTCATTTCCGGATGCCACTGCACTGCCCAGAGAAATGTTTTACCCTCCATAAAGGCAGCTTCTACGAGTCCATCCGGAGAATCCGTTTCATTATCCCACCCTCTCGAAAGCCATTTCCGTCAACGCCTCGCCAATCAATTTCTCCGGATTCACATAAGGATTGATCCAGTCATCGATGCATTTCTCCGGCAGGATCAGCGGCATCCGGTCATGGATGAAGCGGATCTCCTCGCCGGGTTCCCTCGTCAGGACCACAAATACCGGGAATCCTTCATCTATCCGGTACAGGCCGCACATCCATGTCATAGTAGAACCCTTCGGCTGGATCATGTACTTGTCCCCGGTGTAATTCTTCCCGTCATTCCCGCGCAGGTGTTCCCATTCGAAGTACCATGACGCCGGCACGATACAGCGCCTGCGCTCCCAGGCTTCCTTAAACGTCAGTTTGACGGCTGCGGTCTCGGACCGGGCGTTCATCATCAGCGATCTTCCCGCAAAGCCCCACTTCATGGGAAATACAGCTCTCTTGCCGGAGCGGTTCGGCGCGATGACCGGCACGGCATCCGTTGGCCGCATCTCACCGTATGTTTTGACCTGGGTCTTTTCCTGGCATTTTCTGACGAGCGAGGAGCGGTTCATTTCCTCTACGATCGCGCGGAGCTCCGGCGATTCGTCAGCCCAATAACGACAACACATGTGTTTTCACCTCGAATGAAAGTCAGGAGCTTGAGTGGTGCATGTCTAACTAGAATGAATTGTTCGCCGGTCAACAGCGATTAGGAACGCGATTTGCTAATCGTGCCACTTTGAAAATCTTGGCTTATATTGCTTCTTATAAACTTTTTCAAACCATTCATCAAATCTTGGGTCTTCTGTATTTAATGTTGGAATAACTAAATTATCTTTGGCTGTTACTATTATACCATTCGGTGAAAGAACAAAGGGATATATAGAGTCATTAGCAATCCCTAAAGCATAAAATTTCATTATTGTATCCAGATCTTCCGTCCAATATCCATCCATATAGTCTATAAACCCTTCTCTGAAGGACATGGTTTTTTTTGAAGTGTCATGGAAGGCTCTAATTTGGCCAAACATATAATCGATATATTCTGAATATTCAATTATTTTCCCGACGCTAAGCTTAATTACTCCGCTTCCATTCTGTACAACTTCTGAACTTAGCACCTCAACTGGTTTTGAAACATGCCCTTTGTCATTTATGGCTTCTTTATAAATATCATCAATGAAATCCGGGTCTAAATCTATAGGATCGAACTCATAACTCATACGAAAACACCCACCTTTCTTGTTGTTCCGCAGCCTTGCAAGACTGCTCCTGATACCTGGTCTCATCCGACTCGCCTGGATGATTTTTAAACCCCGTTATGCAAAGGTTCCTTATAAAATATAATATCATATACAAGATCCAATTCAACTTAATTTATGTATCACAAAACAGATTGCTTATACCCGGGCAGCTTACGCCGCCCGGGTACTGTTTTACCTCTCTCTGCTACGCTCCCAGGGCTTCCTCTCCGTCTGCCCCGGCCTCTCACGGGCCTCCTGCCTCTTCTCCCCCAGCTGGCTTCGCACCGAATCCCGGCTCTGTCCGTCTCTCCGGCCGTAGTCCCGGCTGTTCTCACTGCGGGATCCACCCGCACGGTGGTACGACTCCTTGTCATCGCCGCTTCTCGTCTCTCTGTCCCCACCATGCCGCTCTTCACGCTCACGGTAGCGCTCCTTATAAGACTCGACCATCGCCTTAAGCTCACGGTTGGGGATCTGCGCCTCCTCGTTGATCCACTCGGTCCTCCCGTCACCGGTCTGGGCCTCATAGGGTTTCGTCACCGTCGTATAGCTGTCGGCCGGCAGCTTCGCCCAGAGGCCCTTCCCGTACTTGTTCTCATGGACACTCCTCGCGGGGAGCACGAAGGACTTCCAGGGGGTCTTGTCGTCGCGGTCTTCATTCGGGATCATGATCCGCATGAATTCCTTCCCGCTCTTCGACGTGAAGGGCTCCGCCAGCCCCCGTCCGAACTTGATCGTGATCTCTTCCCTCTTATACTCTGCCATATTGTTTCTCCTTTCTCCGTAGACGGCGCGGTCCTCCGCCGCTGCCGTCTTCTTTTTCCTCGGTTTGTATTTCCTTTCAAAATCAAGCGTCCCTTTGTCCCGGAAGCTGTACGTCGCCATCGTGCCGGTCCCCACGATGATGTGGTCAAGGCAGGGGATGCTGATGAGCTTCCCCGCCTCGATCACCCTCTCCGTGAGGCTGATATCATCCGGCGAGGGGCTCGGGTCCCCCGTCGGGTGGTTGTGCAGCATGATGAAGGACCTCGCGTTCGAGAGGATCGCCGTCTTGAAAAGGTTCCCCAGCTCCACCGGCGAGAAATCGAGCGTCCCCACCGAGACAATGTGGAAATTGATGGGCTTCAGGCCGGAATTGAGGTTCACCACACAGACGACCTCGCGGTCATACTTTGCCATCTCCCTTGACATGATCCGGACCGCTTCGTCCGAATTGCTGAGCGGTTCCTCCGCGTAAAGCGACTCCCCCTCAGTGATCCGCACTCGCACCTCTTTAAGCTCAGTCGGATCCTTCTTCCTTGCCATATACCAGCGTCACCTCCACGATCGTGCCTTCCGGCATCGAACAGACATAGTCCCGGAGCTCCTCAAAAGTCATCTCCTCAGAGGAGCTCGTCGTCTTCTTCGTCATAATAATAGTCCTCCTCGTCCGAAGCGCTTTCCTGCGTCTCTTCCTCTTCCACATAGTCCGCGTCCGGGTCCACCTGCGCGTCCTCTTCCTTCTTTTTCTTCTGTAAAATGAAGACCGCCGCGCCTGCCCCGCCGATCATAAGAAGGAGAAGTGCCATCACACCGGGCAGGATGCTTCCGGATTTCTTCTCAGGTTCATCCTCGATTTCCGGCGTTTCCGTCACCGTCGGCTCTACCTCCTCTGTCGGTTCAGGGACCGACTCCTGGCGGAGCTTCTCCGCGTCCTCCTCGTCAAGGAGCGCAAAGAGGTCCTCCTCATCGACCTGGTTCAGGAAATGGACGTTCTCGTTCCCCTTCTCATCGCGGTCGATGATCAGATAAAAATAATTCCCGTTCTTCGTCACCACCGTGACAAACTGCTTCCCGGGCACGTCCGTACCCCCGATGTCATCGACAAGGGAGAGGTTCCCGTCAGGCGTGAGCGGATCCTCTTCTTCTGATCCAGCCGTTTCCGCCCTGCTGTCCGAGCTTCGGTCAATGACCGGGTCTGCCACCCTTTCCGATTTTTCCTCTTTGGATTCGGCTTCAGGAGTAGCAGTGGGGCTGGGAACAGCTGTCACCTTTGGCGTCCCTGCAGGTTCCGGCGTTTCGGCCTTCGTGCCCGGCTGCGGCGCAGTGCTCACCACCGGCGTTTTTGCCGCTTCCGTGACTTCCGGAGCTGCCGTCACCGCCGGCACATCCGGGTCCTCAAGGACGATCTCACCGACCAGTGTATCCCGGGGCGGGTCGCCCGCCCATACCGGCATGACTGTCACCATCATCAAAAATGCGGCAGCTGCGGCCGCCGCTCTCATGTGTCTTTTCATCACTCGATCACCTCCTCAGCGAGTGACTGCCCGTCAGGCTCCTCCGGCTCATCATCCGGTTTCTGCATCTCACCTCTTCTGGCCTTTTCGATGACGAGGGCCAGTTCCTCAGGCGACAGGTCCGCTGCCTCAAAGATGCCGTAGACCTCTGTCTTTTCGGCTTCCACATATGCCTCCTCAAGCTCCTTCACTCTCTTTGTCCACTCCTCAAGCCTTTCCCTGGCTTTCTCGAGCTCCTTCTTCAGTTTGATCCTCTTATTTGCCATAATCCTCCTTCGGACCGGTCATCCGATCCTTCCATATTGATAAAAATGTGCCCGCCAGTAATCCGTCTCGATGCTCGCGTACTGGACGGGATGCCCGCAGTGGATCATCATGCCGTTCCCGACATAGATCCCGACATGGCTCGCACCCGCAGTGTCATAGGTCCCCCGGAAAAAGACCAGGTCGCCCGGCCTTGCCTCCGACGGCGGTACATAAGCGCACGTCTGACGGAGCCCCTCGGCCGTCTGCCGTCCCACGTTCCATCCGTTCCCGCTGTGGTTGATGACCCAGCTCACGAACCCTGAACAGTCGAACCCGGTCTCAGGGCTGCTCCCGCCCCAGACATAGGGCAGGCCCAGATACCGCTCTGCCTCCCGGAGCATCCCGGCAAAGGCAGTGTCCGACAGGGCTTCCGGCGGGACCCGGTAGTCCGTGTCCGCCCCCTCCGAAAGGTCCGTATAGATGTCCGGCGGGAAAACGCCCTCCCTGTTCCCTTTCGTCTCAAGGAGGAGCTCATACCTCGCCTGCTGCAGGTCCGTCAAATGAAAACCTCCCATTGCGGAGGCGATCCCATCATTTTTCACGGCTGCGGTGAGGACCCTTTCCGTCACAGTCTCCGTGATCTCGACGGATCCGCTCCCGTTGTCATCCGCCAGGAATGCCTCCCAGGTCTGATGGCCGTGGGCCTGCGCCGTCGCGTGGTCATCATAATAGACGTCAAAGGTGACTCCGTACCGGTTCAACGGCCCCGTGTCCTCGACGACATACTCTGTGCCGTTCATGATGACATGGGTCCCGAATGGGAGGAGCGGGTCGTATTTGTCGACCGCGATCGTGTGCGCGGCCTGCGGCATGACACCGCTGGCTGTCGCTCCCCCGGCCCAGGGCCCGCAGCAGAGGGCACAGTTGCAGTAGCCGCTCGTCACGACCTGCCCCAGCGACTCCCCGACCCGGACGGTCCGGGTCCTTGTCGTCGTCTCGGCAGACGTTCGGTAGGTCACCTCGTACTGGGCTTCAAATATACGCCGCAGGATCTCCCGGACCTCTTCTTCCGTGTAATCCTCATAGAGGACCGTGAGTAGGGCCGCGAGCTCATAGGCGTTGTGCCCGACTTCACCTCCCTCGATTCGGTAGACATCATAGCCTGGATAGCGGGTCCGGAGGCTCCCCAGGTCTCTCCGAAGGGCAGTCTCAAGTCCCCGGTAGCGGTCCTCGACAGCCGTAAGTTCCTGCTCTTCCGCCGTAAACGACGCGCTCATGACGACACCGGAACCGGTCTCAAGGAAGGCCGTACAGGATGAAAGCGATATGCTGATGACGGAAAGCAGTCCGATCAGGATGATCCCTGCCGTGACGACTACCCCGCTGGTCTTCCTGAGGGCCTCTGCGATATTTCGTACGGAGAACCGTTCCCCTGCCTTTCCGGCAGTCCCGGCGATGCCGCCGGCTGCCTCCATGAATGACCTTCGGCTCCGTTCATAGCTGGCCTGCTGCGCCCTCTTTTTCTGCCGCCATCTTGAGAGCGGGTTTGAGACAGCCTCTGCCTCCGGGATATCATTTCTCCCTGAAAACATCTGCCTGAAAGAGCCTTCTCTTCCGGAAATGTCTGCTGCTTTACCTGCGCCAGTAAATACGGTCGTATCTTCTTCTCTGAAGACCACTTTTTCTGCTGCATCCCGGGTGCCCCCGTCTTCAGGCTGCTCCCGTTCGAGGAACATCCTCCGGTATCGGCCGCTCCTCAGGCTCCCGCTTACACGGCCTGCCCCGAACGCTGCGGCTCTCCCTGACAGGTTTCCTGCAAGGTGCGCCGTCCTCTCTGATATATCCTGGCCGGAGTTTTCCTCCGCTTCCTGATACGCTACTTCCGAGAACTGCCTCCCCGCAGTATCCGATAAATGCAGAACCCGTGTCCGGATCCGCCCTTTTTCGTAGAGCTTTTTGGAATAAACGTTCTCCGGTTTTTTATCTGCCTCTCTCTCCGGAGTTCTGTTTTTCGCTCTCCTTTGACTGCTATCAGCTCTTTTCCCTGCGGATCGATCCCCGGACCTTCTCTTATCTGTCTCTTCAGCCTTCTTCTCTGCCTTCCTGCTCTCCGCCCCCTCAAACCGCAGCTTCGATGCCGCGTATTTCCCGGCGTCCTTCTCCCGCGCCTCGAAGGGCCTTCCTTCATTTTTATCAGGCTCCTCCCTCGCGTGGAAGAGCCTTTCATTTTCCTTCTCCATCATGCCTCCCTTTCCGCGACTTCGGTAAGCTTCGTCGTGAGGATCCTGTAGAGGTCCGTGTCCGTCGGGAAATGGTCCTCAAACGGGACGATGATGTTCCCGCAGGAAATGAGGCCCTCGCCTTCCCCTGAATCCTTGATGTGCTTCTTCTGCGCCTCGCTGATCCCCAGCCGTTCCGAGAGGATCCTGCGGTCTTCCGCAGCCTGGCTCAGCATGAGGATGAAGTCCGAGTTTTCCAGGATGTTGGATACGCCCCGCGACTCAAGGAAATCCTTCACGTTCTGGGTGATGCCGGTGGGGATGCCGCCCCATTTCCGGAAACGTTTCCAGATCTCGATGGAATAGGCCGCCGTCTGCTCCTCCCGGAGCAGCAGATGGAACTCATCCATATAGTACCTGGTCGTCTTCCCCTTCTCCCGGTTGGCCGTGACGCGGCCCCACACCTGATCCTGGACGATGAGCATCCCCAGTTTCTTCAGCTGCTTGCCGAGCTTCCTGATGTCATAGCAGACGACCCGGTTCCCGATATCGACGTTTGTCCGGTGGTTGAAGAGGTCCAGCGTGCCGTCGACATAGATGGAGAGGGCTGCCGCGACGTATTTGGCGTCCGGCATGTCAAGCGCAAGGAGCTCCCGGTAGATATCTCCCAGGACCGGCATGCGTTCCGGCCTCGGATCCTTGAAATACTCCCGGTAGACGTTGTGGACACACCGGTCGATGGCCGACTGCTCTCCTGGCGAGACCTTCCCGCCCAGGATGAGCTCGAAGAGGGAAAGAACGAACTCTGCCTTCAGCTGGACCGGGCTGTCCTCCTCCGAATAATTTGAGTTGATATCCAGCGGATTGATATACTGGGTGCTCGATGAGTCGATCCGGATGACCTGGCCGTGGAGCTCCCGGACAAGGGGCTCATACTCCCCTTCCGGGTCACAGACGATGATGTCGTCGTCCGTCACGAGGAAGACGTTCAGCATCTCCCGCTTGGCCGCGAAGGATTTGCCGGATCCCGGCTTGCCCAGGATAACGCCGTTCGGCGCCTTGAGCTCCTTCCGGTCTGCCATGACAAGGTTCCCCGTGGACGGGTTCCTTCCATAATAAACAGCCTCCCGGCTCTCCGAGAAGAGCTCCTGGGCCGTGAAGGGGATGAGGATCCCCGTGCTCGAGGTCGTGAGCTGCCGCTCGATCGTGATTCGGTTGGCCGCAAGCGGGAGCATGCTCATAAGGGAGTCCTCCTGCTGCAGGTCGAGCCGCCTTAAGTGGCAGCTGTGTTTCTGGGCGATTCCTGATGCCTGGAGGACGTTCGATTCGAGCTCCTGCCTGTCCCTCCCTGTGTTCATGATAAGGAAGGTGACGAGGAACATCCGCTCGTTCTGCCCCTGCAGCTCCTTGAGGAATGCCTTCGCGTCCGCCCCTGACGAGACCAGTTCCGGAGGCAGGACATCCATATCATAGCCGCTCCGCACCGCCTTCTTCTGCTCGTCGATCTTCGACCGGTCGAGCTCCGTGATCGCGTGCTTCACGATCTTCACCGCGTCGTTCTGGTTGACCGGCCGGATATGAAGCGTGACGGCCTGCTCGGAATCCATCTCAAGGAGTTCCTTCAAAACGCCGTCATTGAGTTCGGAGGCCGTGATGGAAAAATAACTCGCGGCCCCCTGGATCCCGCCCATCTGGAAGGACCGGCTCTTCCGGAAATCAAAGACCGTCGGCGCGATGAAATCCTTCACGGTGAGGCCCGACGGGATGAGCCATCCCCAATCAAATGAGAACCGCTCGGATCCGTCGATGTGGAACATGTCGTGCATGACACGGAGCCTTTCCTTCCCATCAAGCGGGTAGGCCGGCACTCCCATCTGCCGGAAGTTCCCGAGGATGTCCGCCTCGAGGTGCGCAAGACGGGGTTTCGCCTTCCGCATGGACTCCGCTTCAATGCCGAAGGAGAGGAATTTCATTTTCATGAGCCGGCTCCCGCCCTTCTCGAACTGCCGGCGCACGATCCGGCTGAAATCGCGGCGCAGATCGTCGAATCCATCGTCCTTCTCCGGGATGCTGAGAACCCTGGAAAGGTTCTCCTTGTCGGCCGCCATGTTGAGGAAGGTCAGCTCCACATGGACCGAGCTGTCAAAAAAGTTCAGAAAACCGCACCAGTCCTCAAAGATGGCCGCCCGTTCCTCCACCTGGGCCAGCTGGTAGTTGACATCGTAAAACGCAATCGTCCGGCTGTAATAGCCCTTCCGCACCCGGCAGGTCCCATCCCGGAACATCCGCTCGAAGGGGATCGACTGCTGGGCTGTCCGGGGCGGGCCATTGTCCAGGTCCGCTGCCCGCATGATCTCCCGGATCTTCATTTTCTCCTCCCGGGTAAGGTCCGGAAGTTCCGCACGCCTCTCCTCCTCTCCTTTGCTCTTACCTGCCCTTCCGAGCAGGCTTTTCAGTGTCTCTGTGATCGAAAACAATCTTTTTTACCTCTCTTTCCGCCTCCATGAGGCGCATGAATCTCGCGTACGAGTTGTCTGTCCTGTAGGGCCTTATCCCCGGGCGGCGGAACTTCGTGTCGATGAAGTGCCACAGGATCTTCTCCGCGGTCTCCCCTTCCCGCTCATAGAGGCCGATGAAAATGAACGGCATCATCACCGCCACCATGGCGAGCGATGCGAGACTGACGTTCCCGGTCCCCTTCAGGAGAAAGTAGACCGGGAGCCCCGCCGCGGCCGCCGCAGCGAACGAAACGATCTGCCGCATCGTGAGGTTCATGAATACCTTCGTCTTCACCCGCGTCACGTCACGCGGGACAGGTACATATGCTGCCATGTCTTCCCTCCTTTACCTTGCGTTCAATACGGATTTTGCCACGCCGGACGTCTTGAACAATGTGAAACATAAGAGCGCTGTATAGGCGAGCACCGTCCAGAACACGCCCATGATATCATCCCCGGTATAGTCGACGGTCTGCACGAGTACCGCATAAATACCGATACAGACGATGAGCAGGAAGCCCTGGAGACCCAGTGCAAAGAGCGAGCGCATAAAGTTCTGGCCCATATGCCTGGATTCCCTGCCGCCGAAGGTCGCCATCGGGATCGGTGCAAGACTCGTCATGAGATAGATCTCGATGAGCCTGCCGTAAACGATGATATAGACCAGGATTCCCATGGCCTTCATCGCGATATGGACGATGAGGGACTGGGCATACAGTGCCAGGATCTCCCCAAGCTCCAGCTCCTCTATGCTTGCCTCGATCCCTTCTATGGCGGAAGCATCGAGAGCGGCGCTCCCGGAGATGACTCCCGCCCCCTGCCGGACGACTGTGCCGGCGGCTTCGAACACCGCCATCGTGATATTGAAGGTATTCGTGATGATGATGACCGCGACCGCCGTCTTGACTGCCCACCGGAAGATGTTCCATGTCTCATGGTCCCGCATATTGTTCTGGTCGATGACCATCTGGATGAGCTCGATGCAGGCGATGCATGTGAGGATCATCCCCGCGATCGGGAGGATGACCGTCTCCGAGACCGACCTGACCATGGCGAAGATCCCGGGTGAGAATGCTTCCGGGGTCATGGCTGCTGCCTCTCCGGCCTGCCCGACCTGCGCGTTGACAAACTCGAACATGCCGGAGAGGTTATCCAGGATGCCTCCCCTCAGGTCATCCGCAAGCCCTTCCGTAAGCGCGTCGATGATCTGATCCATCCTCCGTCACCTCCTCAGCCGAAAAGGCCTGCGAGTGCCGGGACGACCGTCATGCCGACAAGGACGATACCGCCGCCGGCCATGAGCTGCTTGATGCCCTGGGATTTTGCGCCGGGGTTATCGGACCCGTATCCCTCGAGCAGGTTGATGATCCCCCAGACGCCGTAGCCGGCGCCAACCGCGACGACCGTGGTCTGGAGTGCGTTGATTGCTGTACTGAAAAATGCCATAAATCCACCTTTCCTTTCCAATTGATCAAATTTCCTGATGTGTCTTGTCCTTAGATCCTGTGTCTGATTCTTTTTTGTCGGATCCCGGTTTCTCGCCTTCATCCTTCCTCCTATTCGAATGCCCTGAGCTTCCACTCCAGATATTGCTCCTTCGTAATAAAGCCCTGGCAGTATCGCTTCTGCATGTACTCCATGCAGGCAAATGCCTTCGAGAGCCTCTGCGCCGCACACATGAGCCCGTCCGAATCCTCCTCTTCCTTCCAGAAGAAGGATTCCACAAGATCCACGACCGGATCGTGGGTCGTCGCAAGAAGTGCTGCCGGGCTGACCCCGAGGGCAGCCGCGATCCGCCTGACCTGGACTTCCTTTGGCTCCCGGATCCCGTTTTCATACTGGACGATCCGCCGCTTCGCTTCCTTTCCCTTCCCGAACCCGCATTTAAGGCCGAGCTCCCTCTCTGTCATGCCCCGAAATTCCCGCACCCGCCTGATCTTCTCTCCGGTTTTCATTTCCTGTCCTCCTTGAAAAATGAAGATCCCGGCTCTCCGCCGGGACCCTGTCCTTCTTTACGCTTCTTCCGCATCTATGACTTCATACGTCTCATCCGGCCGAAGCTTCATATCGTGCCTCAAAAACTTCTCGATATCAAACGTGTTCCTCTTGTCCGCATCCGCCGTGTACTTATAATTCGGGTGTTTCGTAAGATCATATTTGTCCGAATAGAACGGCCTCACACCCCGGAGCCGCAGGATGCATTTGTTCCCGTCCATCACCGCGAGGTCATCCAGCGTCATGAGCTCCCGCCCCATCTTCTGATAGTTCAGGGAATGGGATGTCTCGCGTCCCCGGCTCTCCCCAGTGTTGTAGGTGTCGATGGTCTCCTTCCCGAGGAAGGCATTCAGCTCCTTCAGCGTCGTCTCCTCCGTGCCTCCCAGGAAGAGGCGGGAGTCGCAGTTGCCCACGATCGTCTCCGCCGCGTCCTTGTAGATATCCTTCAGCTGGGACTGGGCCTGCAAGATCAGGCAGGCCGAGATCTCACGGCTTCGGATCGTCGCGATCAGCTTTTCGAGATGCGGGATCTTCCCGATGTTGGCCGCCTCATCAATGAGACAGCGCACATGGACCGGGAGTCTCCCGCCGTACACATCGTCCGCTTTCTCGCAGAGGAGGTTGAAAAGCTGGCTGTAAATGATCGAGATCAGGAAGTTGAACGTATCCGTCGTGTCCGACATGATGAGGAAGAGCGCCGTCTTCTCGTCCCCGATGGTATCGAGGCTCAGCTCATCATAGGAGGTGATCTCCCGGAGGGACGCGATATCGAACGGAGCCATCCTGGCCCCGCATGAAACAAGGATACTTTTCGCGGTCTTGCCCGCAGCCAGCTTGTATTTTTTATACTGCCTCACTGCGAAATGATTCGGCTCCTTCTTCTCCAGCTCCTCGAACATGAGATCCACCGGGTTCTGGTAATCCTCATCGTCCTCACGGACATCCGAGGCATCGATGAACTCCAGCATCGTCGCGAAATTCTGCTCCTCGACCGGCGCCACATAGTGGATATAGCCGATGAGCGCCGTGTAATAGAGCGTCTCCGCCTTCAGCCAGAAATCATCGCTGCTCCCGCCTTCACCCTTCGTGTTCGCGATCAGTGTGTTCACGAACTTCAGGATGTCCTCCTCGCTGTGGATATAGGCGAACGGGTTGTAGTGCATGCTCTTTTTGAAATTGACGGTGTTGAACACCCGGATCTTGTATCCGGCCCTCAAAAGGGCGTTCCCACACTCTACAACCACGCTCCCCTTCGGGTCCGTTACCACATAGGAGCTGTGCATCTGGAGCAGGTTTGGTTTGATGAAAAACCTTGTCTTGCCGGATCCGGAACTGCCCACGACGAGCACGTTCTTGTTCCTGGCATTCGCGGGATTTTTGGGGCGGCCCTCCATCGTAAGCCCCTCTGTCTTCGTGAGGATCATATTTTTCATCGGATCCGGATCCATAAAGGGTTCGATCTCCTCCCTTGTTCCCCACCGGGCTGCCCCGTACTCATAGTTCTTCCGGAACTTTTTTGCGTCTCTGGCCTTAAGATATACAAATAGTCGCAGCCCCAGGCCAATCCCGCCTCCCACCATGATGTCGAGTGGATGGAAACTTGGGAGAGGATTTTGAAATGCTTTCGGCAGGGTAGTCATGAAAGACACCATCCTCTCAGAGGCGTTCTCTCCAGAGACCATCCGCAGCGCTTCCCCAAAATTGGACGAAAAGAGGGAAATGAAAACATACGGGACTGCCATGATGACCTGCTTTTTCCGCTGCCTGATCTCAATGGCAAGAATATTCCCTGCCCGCCTGATCGACTCAGCCGTCACAGGAAATGCCTTATTCCCTTTACCCTTCTTTACAGACATCATCTCGACCTCTCCTTCTCGCGTTCAAGCACCCTGTGGGGCATCGCCCTTGCCTTCTCGACAAGTTCGCGCAGCTTAACGATCACGCTGGGCCTCTTCTCCTTTCCCAGGACACCCGCCGTGTATTCCCTGAAGGCGGCTGTCATTGCGTCCGAGTCCTTCGCCTTGAAGAAGACGACGTACTTCGGAGGATCGCTGCCCGGGTCCTTCCGGATTGCGTAATCGATGCCGTATTTTCGGGCGATCCGCCCGAATCCCCGGATATCTGTTTTCGCGATATCGATCGTCGTGACCCCTTGCGAGTGGCCGATGAGCTGCTTCACAGTCTGTTTTCCATGGGGACCAGACGCCCTTTTTGAAGCGTGACGTTTTCCCAGATACACGACCGCCTTCTGCATCCCCCACACAATCCCCCGTGCCGTCAGCTTTGTCATCGTGATGGCCACGTTCACAGTCTTGTTCTCGATTTCTTCCTGCATGTCCCCTCCTCATTCGACGGAAAATGCAGGGATCGCCGCTCCGCAGGCATTCACGATCATCGCCTTTCTCTTCTTCAGCGCTTCCTGCACCGCAAAGATATCGGCTGCGTGAAGCCCCAGGATTTTTCCTTCCCCGTCTGTCTTCATGATCATGACCGGGCTCCCGCCCAGCACCATTGCTTCTCCGTCGATCCTGCGGAGGCAACGGCTGTCGAAGAGCATGACCATGCCGGTCTCCGGCATCTCCCGGATCGTCTCCGCTTCACCCCAGAGGGAAGTCACCGTCCCGACAGCTTCTGCCGGGATGAGTTCATACGCTGCCCCCGGAATAAAAATAACGCAGAAGGCCTGTCCTCCTGCATCACTCGCAGCCGCTTCTTTCTTTTCTTCCGGTTTTTCTTCGACCATCTCGATTTCGAAGATTTCACCTGTCTTTACATTCCTTGCTCTCATCTTTCTCCTCCTTCAAAGCGCATACTGGATGCGGTCATACTCATAGCAGTGCCCCATGATGTGCTCAAAATGGTCCGTGATCTCCTCCATCGGCACCATGCAGTCTTCCGGCCTGCGAATCCTTCCGAGAATTCTTCGATATTCGATTGTGACGCCGTCCGTATCGGTCGCCTCATCCCCATAAATACCGCGGCACTCGACGCTGAAGAGTTTCCCCTTCTCGGTCATCCAGATCTCGTAGGTCTCAAGATAAGACATCTCCGCCAGAGTCGAAGCGTCGGTCGTTTCCGCGATCTTTACGGCGCGTTCCCCGAAGAGTTCCCTGCCGCAGTATCCGGGATCAACAGGAGCATTCTCCCTGCTGTAGCGGAAATCATACGGAGTCACCGCCTCATCCCGGAGTCCCTGGCAGATACTGTCGATCGGGAACCCGAAGACACTCCCCCTGCTGACCTGCTCCCCGACCTCCTTGTCGGTAAGCTCTTCCTCTTCCGCATATTCATCCGCATAGAGACCAAAGAGTGCCTTAAGTGCTTTCTCCATCTTCTTTTTCTTAAACATCCTTAACCTCCTTATAAATGATTCTCCCTCTGTCTGTTCTTCCACTGCGTAAGGAGCTTCAATATGACATCCTCCATCTGCTTCGGTGTGTAGGACTTCGGGAAATATTTCCGCAGGGTATC